>JAAUYK010012456.1_pt1 | contig 20072 bp, 19 predicted proteins | sample 7278021 | NCBI WGS metagenome assembly JAAUYK01 (sample SAMN14350223, study PRJNA611818) | marine sediment metagenome | isolation source: surface marine sediment (1.8m) | place: French Polynesia: Moorea | collected 2018-08
CGCCGGATCCCACCGCGGCGTAGGCATTGCCCAGACTGACGTGGGCGGTGGCGAGATCCGGCCGCAGACCGACCGCCCGCCGATAGGCGTCGATCGCCGCGCTCGCGCGCCCGGCGGCGCGCAGGCGATTGCCCAGGTTGACCTGAAACTCGGCCAGCTTGGGATTGGCCGCGCAGGCCTGACGCGCCGCCTCGACGGCCTCCTCGCGCAGCCCGGCGCCCGCGAGGGCGAGCGAGAGATTGTTGTAAAAGCCGGCTTCGGGTTGCCCGGCGGCGATCGCCGCGCGAAGCAAGGCGACGGCCTCTCGGTGCTGCCCGCGCTGCAGGGCGATCAGGCCGCCAAGCTCGAGGATCGCCGGCTGACCCGGATGCCGCTTCAGGAGACGCTTGCAGATCCGCGCCGCCTCTTCGAACCGTCCGGCCCGCAGCAGTCCGCGCGCTTCCGCGAAGCGCTTTTCGTCGTCGGCCTGCTTGCCCGCTTCGGCGGCGGTCGGGGGTGGCGGCGTCATGGCGCAAGGTTATAGCGGAATTGCACGAGATCGACAGGTCGAAGACGGCGCCTTGCCAGAGGGGCGCCGGTCCAACAGTCTGACAACGTCGGCATCGGCAAGCCACCCGGCGGAGCGACGCGTCCGTGCGCATTGCGACCTTCAACGTCCAGAATCTCAGGCTGCGCCGCCGCGGCGGCGAGGCCCGGCTCGACGGCGCACGCGACGCCGACATTCCCGAGGACCTGGGGGCCGAGGCGGCAGCGCTCGATCCACTCGACCGGCGGCTCACCGCCGCGGTGCTGCGACAGGCCGACGCGGACCTGGTCGGCCTCCAGGAAGTCTTCGACCGGGCGACGCTCGACCACTTCCACGACCGGGTGCTGGTCGCCGCCGGCTCGGCGCCCTATCCCCACCGCTGCTGCCTGCCAGGCAACGACGGCCGCGGCCTCAACGTCGCGGCCATGAGCCGCCGGCCGTTCCTTCGGATCACCAGCCACGCGGCCGAGACCACCGCCTCGCTCGGTCTCGATTCCCGGGTCCTGGGACCCGAGGATGCGATCTTCCGGCGCGACTGCCTCGAGTTGGCCGTCGGCGAGCTGACCGCTTTCGTCTGTCATTTCAAGGCGCCCTATCCGGATCCGGCGGCGGCCTGGGCGGTCCGCCGCCTGGAGGCGGAGGCGGTGCGGCGGCTGGTCGAGCGCCGCTTTTCGCAGCCGGAGCGCGCGCTCTGGCTCATCCTCGGCGACCTCAACGAACCGGCCGAGGAAGAAGCCGCCGAGCGGGCCATCGCGCCGCTGACGCGGGACTTCGCGGTCGACCTGCTGCTGCGCCTGCCGCAGGGCGAGCGCTGGTCCTATCACCTGCCCGACTCGCCGCACTACTCGCGGCCCGACGCCCTGCTCGCCTCGCCCGCCCTGGCGGCGCGCTGGCCCGAGGCGCGGCCCGAGATCCACCGCGCCGGACTGGACCGGGATGCCGCGCGCTACGCCGGCGCCCGCCTGCCCGGCGTCGGCCGCCACCGGCCGCACGCGAGCGACCACGCCGCCCTGTCGATCACCTTTTCCGGTCTCTAGTTGACTTTCAGGCCGGCGCGATCTCGACGAAGGTCTCGTTGTAGCAGGCGCCGCGCTCGATGTCGGCGCGGATGTCCGAGGGGATCAGCGCGTTCACCGTCCGTCCGGTCCGGCTCGTGCCGAGCCAGGTTCCCTTGGGGCTGTAGAGCACCCCGGGCTTGACCGCGTCGCTGATCCTGGCGACCAGCGCGGCGCTGCCCAGGTCGTTCGACAGTGTCACCAGGCCGCCGTCGGCGATCCCCCGGGATTGCGCGTCCGAGGCGTTGATCTCGACCACCTCAGGGCCCTGGGACTCGGCGCAGCCGCCGAAGGTCGCGTTGGTCCGCTTGGCCGAGGAGGGCGAGATCAGGACGAAGGGCCGGTCTCTCGGCACCGGCTCGTAGCGCGGCACGCCGTAGCCGAAGCGGTCCTCGAGATCCTGGGAGAACAGCTCCACCTTGCCGCTCGCCGTGGCCGGCGCCACGGTCGCGCACATGACCGGCTCGTCGCCCGTGGGCGCCGTCATGACGAGCGCCCGGTCGAGCGGAACCTGGCTGGGTCGGAAGCCCTGCATCCGGGGATCGTCGGCGTCGAAAGCCGCGTCCATCAGCGCCTCGTCGCTGTCCCGGAAGATCGGGTCGTCGAAGCCGAAGCGCGCCGCCAGGCGGCGGAAGATCTCCGTGTTGGGCAGGCTCTCGCCGACACAGGGGATGACCGGCTCGGCCCTCTGCACGTAGTTCTGGCCGTAGGCGCCATAGACGTCGGCGTACTCGAAGTGGCTCGCGGCCGGCAGGATCACGTCGGCGAAGCGCATGGAGTCGGTCATCGCGACGTCCGAGCCCGCGATGAAGAGATCCTCGCGGGAAAGCGCCTCGATCATCCTGGACTGGTCGGGGTGGGTGGCGACCGGGTTGTGGTTGTAGATCATGATCGCCTCGACCGGCGGGTCGAGCGTCGAATCGAGCAGCTTTTCCGCCACGTCGACGATGTTGAAGGTCCGGGTTCCCTCGGGCACCAGGTCGGGCCGCTGCAGCTTGGCCGTGGTCTTGGGTGCGGCGAGGCCGGGCTTCGCGATGACGCCCGCGCCACGCCGGCCGTGATTGCCGGTCAGCGCCTGAAGCGCCATGGCCGCGCGTAGGCCCGACCCGCCGCTGCGGCCCCGCTCGATGCCGTTGCCGACCGAAACGGCCACGTTCTCGGCGGCGGCGTACCAGTCGACGAAAGACATGAACGCGTCGGCGGACAGGCGGCAGAGGCTCTCGACCTCGGCCGGGGTATAGAGCCGCGCCTGGGCCATATAGCGCTCGAAGCCGCTGGTCCAGGTCTCGATGAAGCCCGTCGCCAGCGCGCCCCGGCGTTCCAGCTCGGCGGCAACCGCCATGGCCAGCACCACGTCGGTGCCCGGATGGATCTGCAGGAAGAGATCGCACTGCTCGGCGATCTTGGTCCGCTTGGGATCGACGATCACGAGGCGCGCGCCCTTCTCCCGCGCCGCCTTGATGACGCGGGCGAGGTGCAGGTTGGAGACCGTGACGTTATTGCCCCAGACGACGATCAGGTCGGAATGGCGCGCCTGCTCCGGCGGCATGCCCGGCGCGGGTCCGAACAGCGACGTGTAGGCCGTGCCGCGCACCGCGCCGCACAGTGGCCCGCGGTCGAGCAGCGTGGCGCCCAGCTTGTGGAAGAACCGACGGTCCATCGAGCCGCCGGCCAGCTCGCCGTGCGGGCCGGCGTAGTTGAACGGCATGACTGCCTGCGGGCCGTGGCGGTCGATCGCCCTCTGGAATCCGGCGTGCACGAGGTCCAAGGCCTGGTCCCATGAAACCGGCTCGAAGCCGTCGCCGCCGCGCGCGCCCGTGCGCCGCAGAGGCGTCGTCAACCGCGCCGCGCCGTGGACGAACTCGGGATAGGACCGCACGACCTTGTTGCAGATGACGCCCGCCGTATAGGGGTTGGCGCTGGAACCGCGCACATCGAGCAGCCGGCCGTCGGCCACCTTGGCGGTCAGGCTGCAGGTGTCGGGGCAATCCAGCGGGCAGACGCTGGGGCGGGTTTCCGGGTTCGCGGTCTCGGGCATGGCGGTCTTCCTTCCAGGGCAGTGTCCTTGACTACGACTCAATTGGCCTCGTGAAAAGTGCCAATCAGGCGGGTGTCGATGGGGCCGCTTTCCGGCCGGCCGCGGCACGGTACTGGACAGCCGCGACGCCCTCGCCTAATCACGCGCCATGACGCTTCGCATCGCGACCAGCCAGTTCCCGACTTCCGGCGCGCCGGCCGCCAATGCCGCCGAGATGATCCGGCAGATCGGCGAGGCGAAAGACCTGGGCGCCGATCTCGTCCACTTCGCCGAGGCCTGCCTCTCGGGCTACGCCGACCACGACCTGCCGGACTATCGCGGCTACGACTGGGCGGCCCTGCGCGAGGCGACCCGCGCCGTCGTGGACGCCGCCGCCCGGGCCGGCGTCTGGATCGTGTTCGGCTCGGCCCATTCGCTGAGCCAGGGGCGCAAGCCGCACAACAGCCTCTACGTCGTGGACGCGGAGGGGCGGCTGATCGACCGTTACGACAAGCAGTTCTGCACCGGCGACGCCACGGAGAGCACCGAGGAGCTGGCCAACTACACGCCCGGCGACCATTTCACTGTCTTCCAGGTGAAGGGCGTGCGCCTCGGCACCTTGATCTGCCACGAGTACCGCTATCCCGAGCTCTACCGCGAGTACGTCAAGCGTGGCGTGCGCGTGGTGCTCCACTCCTTTCACGCCGGCAACCTGAGCGAGGAACGCTTCGCCGCGATGGAGGCGGAGGTCGGCACGGCCCACCACGGGTTCAATCCGGCCACGACCATCGCCGGCATAACCCAGCCCGCCGCCATGCACGGCGCGGCCTCCAGCAACGCGCTATGGATTTCCTGCGCCAACTCCTCGGCGCCGCGCTCCTGCTGGCCCGCCTTCATGGTCCGCCCCGACGGCGTGGTGACCGGCAAGCTGGCCTTGGAACAGGCAGGCATCCTGGTCACCGAGATCGACCCGACGGCGGTCTTCTACGATTCGACCGGACCATGGCGCGACCGGGCGATGCGCGGGGTCTTCCACAGCGGCACCCTGATCGAGGATCCGCGCTCGCGCAAACGCGACTCCTTCTGAGCGGCTGCCAGAGCAGATTCACCGGGTTTGACTGCATCGCCGGCGGAGATCCATCAAGCCCGGTGAATCTGCTCTAAACCTTAGATGTAGAGCGGATTCACATGTTTAGCTGGCAACCACGAAGTGGTTCCATCTAAACATGATCCGCTCTAGGCGGCCGACCCCGGAAATGAGACCGGCGGGCGGTCCCGTGTGAACCGCCCGCCGGCCTCGATAGTCTGCGGCGCTGAACGCCGGGCTCAATCGTCTCAGGCGAACCACCAGCGGTGATAGGCCCGCCCGCCGTCCAGCTCCCAGCTCGAGGCCAGGTTGGGGCCGTGCGCCACGTTCTGGCGCCGGGCATAGACGAAGTTGGTGAACATGGGGATGATGGTCCCGCCGTCGTCCTTCATGAGCATGCACATCTCGCGGTACATCTCGGCCCGGCGCTCCTGGTTGAGCTCCTTCTTGGCGAGCAGGAGCAACTCGTTGAAACGCGGGTTCTTCCAATGGGACTCGTTCCAGGCGGCGTCGTCCTTGTAGGCCAGGGTGAACATGTTGTCCGGCGTCGGCCGCGCGCCCCACTTGACGAAGACGAAGGGCTTCACCAGCCACACGTTCGACCAGTAGCCGTCGTTGGGCTCGCGGATCGGCTGGATGTTGATCCCGGCGCCCTTCGCCTGCTCGCTGAAGAGCACGCACATGTCGACGGCGCCCGGCAGGACGCTGTCGGCTGCCGAAAGCTCGATGTCGAGCGAAGAGTGGCCGGCCTTCTTCAGATGGAACTTGGCCTTGTCGAGATCGTAGGGCCGCTGCGGCAGGTCGGGGTAGTAGGGCATGCCCGGGGAAACATGGTAGTCGTTGCCGACCGTTCCCGTGCCTTGGAGGATCTTCTGGATGATCTCCTCGCGGTCGATCGCGTACTTCAGCGCCAGGCGGACGTCGACGTTGTCGAAGGGCGCGCGGTCGCAGAACATCGGCAGGGTGATGGCCGAGCCGCTCGGAACGTTGTCGATCGCCACGTTCTTGTTGCGCTTCATCAGCCTCAGGGTCTTGAGGTCGACCGAGGAGATGGCATCCACCTCGCCCGTGATGATGGCCGACTGCCGCGCCGTGGGATCGTTCAGGATGATGATCTCGACCTTGTCGAAGTAGGCCCCTTCCCGGTGCCAGCCGTCGTGACGCTCCAGGGCGGTGGAGACGCCCGGCTCGTAGCGGACGATCTTGTAGGGACCGGCGCCGAGACCTGATTCCCACTCGAGCGTGCCGTCGTCCTTCGCGGGGCACATGGTCAGGTGGTAGTCGGTCATGATCCACGGCAGGTCGGCGAAGCCCTGGTTGAGCTCGATCCTGATGACGTGGTCGCCATCGGCCTTGATGTCGGTGACGCTCGACAGCAGCGCCTTGGCCGCCGAGCTGGTCTGTTCGCCGCGGTGATGATTGAGCGAAGCCACGGCGTCTTTCGCGGTGAACTTCCGGCCGTCGTGGAAGGTCGCGTCCTTGTTCAGCTCAAAGGTCCAGACGGCGGCGTCGTCGCTGGCATCCCAGGAATCCGCCATGTCGGGGCCGAGGCCGTTCTCCGGTGTGATCTCGGTCAAGTAGCTGCGGAAGGCGTGGGCATGCTGGATCTGGCCGACGCTCTGATAGGTCCCGGGGTCGTGGGAATCCGAGGTGTTTCCGTCGTGCAGGCCGACCCGGAAAGTGCCGCCCTTCTTCGGCGTCGCGGCGGCGACTTCCGACGACCACAGGCTGCTGGCGGCCGAGACCGTCAGACCGGCCATTATTGAATAGTGCAGGAATTCGCGGCGCGACATCTTTCCGCGGCGGGCTTCTGCCGCCATACGCCTCAACAGATCAGATTTTTCCCCGTTCGACATTCTGGCCTCCTCTGGGCTCATGATTTTTCGGCAACCACGTCTGCGGAACCAGTGCCCCATAAGCACCAGGGCGAAACGCGTTCCACCGTCACTTTTCCGGGCGGCAGCCTAACGTATTTGCCGAGGCAATGCCAAACGGTCGAAGGGAGACCAGCCGGGGCGGCGGCGACGGTCGGGCGGGTCACCGCGGCGTCTGAACCAGCCCGAGTGTCGCAAAACCTTCGCAAGACGCCATCCGCGGCCGGTTCCATGCCTGTCTCGCCGAATCGCCCGGCTTCCCGTGGTTTACCTTTGGTTTACCCTTGGTTGTGTATCGTCCGCGGCGACGTGACCGGAAATGTCCTCCATTAAGGTCGAACACGAAGGAAATGCCATGACCGTGACGAAAACGCAGCTCGCCGAGGCCTATGCCGCGGCTCTGAACGACGAGTTCGGCGAGGCTTGGGAAATCGAGTTCAGCCGCCGCGACGCGAGCCGCTTCCTCGATTGCCTGTGGCCGGTTGTCTCCGAGCTTGCGCTCAAGGACACCAAGAAGAGGACCCCGGGCAGCGTGCCGCTGGGTCACCTCGGCCGACTCAAGATGCGCTACAAGGCGGCCACCAAGGCGCGCAAGGGCACCAACCCCTTCACCGGCGAGCCGACCACCTTCAAGGCCAAGCCGGCGACCCTGCAGCCGCGCTTCACCGCCGGCAAGGCGCTCAAGGACGAGGCTGGCAAGTACTTCCGCCGCAACATGAAGTAAGGCCGCCTCGGCCACCGCAAGACGACCAGACCCCGGCTTCGGCCGGGGTTTTTGGTTTCGGGATCGCGACTCCAACGAGCTCGCCGTGGCCGCGCCGCACCTCAAGCCCCGGGTCTTCGCCGGGGCGCATCCTTCGGCGGAATCTGGGCGATAGGGTCGCGCGCGGTGTCAGAGAACGCCGGGTTGTTTTGACCAAGCTCTGCTTTAGGCGGGCGGCGTCAGCTTGGTCTGGATGAAGTCCCAGTACTTCGGATCCTCTTCGTCGAAGATCTCGGGGCCGGCGCCCATGTAGGCCCGCGCCAATTCATCCGCAGATTTCTCGAGGTTGCCCAGTTCGAACTGGGCCTGGCCGAGGCGCAGATGAATGAAGGGGTTGCCCAGGCCGTCGGGCGAGGCCACCGCGTGCTGCAGTGCGTCGCGGGCGACGGCGAAGGCGCCGAGCTGAAACCGGCAATCGCCGATCGCCGCATAGATCCAGGTGGCCGCCTCCCAGTCGGTCTTCGGCTCCGGCACGAGAGCCAAGGCCTCTTCGTAGCGCGCGATCGCGCCTTCCAGGTCGTCCTCGTCCATCAGCGCGTCGCCGTCCGCGCAGAAAGCCGTGATGCGCCGGTGCGCCGCGTCGCTCAGCTGTTGCATGGTCCTGGTTCCGATTCCGGGTCCGATTGCCCACGGGGCCAGCGCAGTGCTTAACGAAAGACTCTTTGCTTCCCCTTAACACCGGCGCGGTCTAGCTTTGGCCCATGGCATCACTCGTCGAACCCGCCCTGGACGCGGAAAGGCTTGCCGAGAATCTGGCTGCCGTCCGCGGCCAGGTCGCGGCCGCGGCCGAGGCGGCGGGGCGCGATCCGGCCGAGGTCACCCTGGTCGCGGTCGGCAAGACCCACCCCGCCGAATGGATCGAGGCGGCGCTGAAAGCTGGCCAGCGGGTCTACGGCGAAAACCGGGTGCAGGAAGCGCAGGGTAAGTTCCCCGACCTGAAGGCGCGCTATCCGGACCTGGTTCTGCACCTGATCGGGCCGCTGCAGACCAACAAGGCGGCCGTCGCGGTCGAGCTCTTCGATGTGATCGAGACCGTTGACCGGCCCAAGCTGGCGCGGGTCCTGGCCAAGGAAATGGACAAGGCCGGCCGGCGGCCCGCCTGTTTCATACAGGTCAACACCGGCGAGGAAGCGCAGAAGGCCGGCGTGGCCCCGGGCGAGGCCGACCAGCTGATCGCGCTCAGCCGCGACGAGCTGGGTCTGCCGATCGAGGGCTTGATGTGCATCCCGCCGGTCGGCGAGGAGCCGGCGCTGCATTTTGCGCTGCTGCGCGAGATCGCCTGCCGCAACGGGCTGCAGTCGCTGTCCATGGGCATGAGCGCGGACTTCGAGACGGCGATCCGCTTCGGTGCCACCCACGTCCGCGTGGGCACCGCCATCTTCGGGCCACGCGCACCTCGTTGACGTGCGGGGTCTCAATAAAATCCGCGATCACGTCCAGTGAACCACGGGCGGCGGTCCAGGGATCGATACTTACGCCCGGCGCGTCTTGGCCGAGGCGAAGTCTCTTGGCCGAGGCGAAGTCTAAGGAGCGGGCATGGCATTGGACGTGAAGCAGATCAGGGCGGAGACCCCGGGTATCGACAAGAGCGTCCATCTGGCCGCGGCGGGATCAGCGCTGATGCCCAAGCCGGTCGTCGATGCGGTGATCGAGCATACGCAGCTGGAAGCCGAGATCGGCGGCTACGAGGCGCAGGCCGCGAAGGCCCCCGAGCTCGCCTCGGTCTATGACCTGATAGCGACCTTGATCGAAGCCTCGTCCCGTGAGATCGCGATTCTCGAGAATGCCACGGTGGCGTGGTGCCATGCCTTCTACGCCCTGCCGCTGCGCAGCGGCGACCGAGTCCTGACCTGCGAGGCGGAGTACGCCGCAAACTACGTGGCTTTCCTCCAACGGGCCAGGCGCGACGGCATCGTTATCGACGTCGTGCCCAGCGACCGGGACGGCTCGCTCGACCTTGCGGCCTTGGAGGACATGATCGACGAGCGTGTCGCGCTCATCGCCACCACCTGGGTCCCGACCAACGGCGGCCTGGTCAATCCCGCGGAAAAGATCGGCGAGATTGCGCGCGGCCGCGGCATACCCTATCTGCTCGACGCCTGCCAGGCGGTCGGGCAGATGCCGGTCAATGTCGAGGCGCTCGGCTGCGACTTCCTCTCGGCGACCGGCCGCAAGTTCCTGCGCGGGCCGCGCGGCACCGGATTTCTCTACGTCCGTGAGAAGTGGCTGGAGACCCTGGAGCCGGCAATGATCGACCACTTTGGTGCGCCCTGGATCGCGCATGACCGCTACCGCTTGAGACCGGACGCACGCCGCTTCGAGACCTGGGAGAACTCCTACGCTCTGCGCGCCGGCCTCGGGGCCGCGGTCGCCTACGCCCTGTCGCTCGGCCTGCCGGCGATCAGGGACCGTGCCTGGGCACTCGCGAAAGGGCTGCGTGAAAGGCTGGAGCGCATCCCCGGATGCGAGGTTCGGGACCTCGGAAAGGACCCCTGCGCCATCGTGAGCTTCACCATCGAAGGATTGGAAACCAAAGAAGCAATCGCGAGACTGCGTAAACAGGCCATCACGATCGGCTCGTCACAGCCGTCCAGCACCCGGCTTGATTCGGAAGCCCGTAACCTGCCGGTCCTCTTCAGGGCTTCGCCTCACTACTACAACACCGAAGAGGAACTCGACCGCCTCGTGGCTGCGCTGCTCGCGTGTCTCGACCCCTAAGAGGTGGACGACACTCTATCCGTAGAACTCGAACCAATCGGTCGATTCGAACCACTTGCGGCGGATCTCGTCGTAGCGGCCGTCGGTCCTGATCTCCTGCAGGAAGGCGTTTAGCCAAGCGAGGAAATCGGGGTCGTCCTTGCGGATGGCGAAGGCGATCGCTTCGTCGGTAAAGGGCTCGTCCAGGAACACCAGTCCTTGAGCGCCGTGCATCGCCAGGTAGGTGGCGTGGAACGGCCGGTCGTAGACGAAGGCGTCGACCTTTCCTTCGGCGACCGCCGCCGCCGCCGCGGTTTCCGTGTCGAAAGCCTGGTAGACGGCTTCGGGCAGGTGCCGCTTCACCGCCGCTTCGCCGGTCGTCCCCGGTTTGGAGGCGACGCGGTACTTCGGGTCGTTCAGATCCCGATAGGAGGTCACTTTATCGGCCAGTTTCCCGTTCAGCAGCACCGTCTGGCCGACCTGCATGTAGGGATCGGAAAAATCGACCCGCTGGCGCCGTTCTTCGGTGATCGACATGCCGCTGATGATGATGTCGCAGCGACCCAAAACCAGCGACGGGATGATGCTGGTCCACCGCGTGTTGACCGGCACGAAGTCGACCCCCAGGTCCCGGGCCATGGCGCGGGCCAGGTCGATGTCGAAGCCGCCGAAGCTGGTCTTCTGCCCGCCCTTCCGTTCGTCCGCCGGCCGCAGGCTGCGCTCGCGCAGGCCCGAGCGCTTGCCGACCATCTCGAAGGGCAGGTATCCGGCCTCGAAGCAGACGCGGAGCGCGCCGCGCTCCAGAACGCCGTTCAAGGTCGAGCCGGGGTCGAGCGCCCTGTCCTGGGCGTTGCCGGGCAGGGCCGCCAGGCAGAGCAGCAGGAGGGCGAGACCCGCGCGGATCGGGCGCGTCATCGCCGGCCTCACTTCGCCGGGGCCGCGCCGGCCTCCGCCTCGCCGGCCGCAGTCTCGTCGAGCGGATGGATCGTCCAGCCGGTCCAGCCGAAGACCAGCGTGACCAGCGGCGACAGCCAGCAGAAGAAGGCGAAAGGCAGATAGGCGAGCGTCGCGACGCCCAGCGTGGCCGCCTGGTACACACCGCCGGAGTTCCAGGGCACGAGGTTGGCCGTCACCGTGGCGCTGTCTTCCACCGCGCGCGACAGGTTCTTGGCGTGGAGGCCGCGCTCTCTATAGGCCTGGGCGTACATCCGGCCGCCCATGACGATCGCCATGTACTGGTCGCAGAGAACCAGGTTGGCGCCCAGGCAGGTCAGGACCGTCGAGGTGATCAGCGAGGCGCTGGAGGTCGCCATCCTGAGGATTCTGTCGACGATCACCTTGAGCTGGTTGGTCGCCTCCATGATCCCGCCGAACATCATGGCGCAGATAACGATCGAGATCGCGTAGAGCATGGCGGTGAAGCCGCCCTTGCTGAGCAGGGAATCCACGGCCTCGATTCCGGTGTTGCTGGCGTAACCGCTGTAGGCGACGTCGAGCAGCTTCGGATAGGTGGCGCCCTCGAAGATCAGGCCGAGGATGACGGCCGAAGCCACGCCCGCGACGAGCCCGGGAATCGCGGGCGCCTTCTTGTAGGCGCAGACGATCACGAGCAAAGGCGGGATCAGGTGCCAGGGACCGATGGTGAAGTCCCGGTCCAGGGTGGCCAGGATTTCCTGAACCCTGGCCAGGTCCTCCTCGCCGCCGCCGAGGAACAGGCCGAGCACGACCTCGATGGCGAGCGTGAGCAGGATCGCCACGCCCGAGGTGTAGGTCATGTGGCGGATGTGCGTGTAGATGTCGGTGCCCGCCATGGCCGGGGCCAGGTTGGTAGTGTCCGACAGGGGCGACATCTTGTCGCCGAAGTAGGCGCCGGAGAGCACGGCGCCGGCGACCACCGGCAGGGGAAAGCCCAATCCCGCGCCGATGCCCATGAGGGCGACCCCGATCGTGCCGGTGGTGCCCCAGGAGGTTCCCGTGGCCAGCGAGGTGACGGCGCAGATGATCACGGTCGCGGGCAGGAAGATCTCGGGCGAAAGGATCTTGAGTCCGTAGTACAGCAGGGTGGGCACGACGCCGGACAGGATCCAGACGCCGATCAGGATGCCGATGATGATCAGGATGATGATCGCGTGGAGGGAGTTGGCGATCCCGGTGATCATACCTTCCTGGATCGTGTTCCAGGAGAAGCCGGAGCGGTAGGCGACGAGCCCGGCTACCAGGACTCCGAGCAGCATGGGAATATGCGGATCGGTGCCGTAGACCACGATGGAGAGCATGATCCCGACGACCAGCGAGAACAGCGAGATCAGCGCTTCCCAGAGATAGGGGTCGCGTTGTTCCTTGCTCGCGAACATCGGCGCCTCCCCCTCCGTTCCCCGAGAGCTCGCCGCATCGCCGAATCTGCGAGGTCGAGACCGCTCTCTCGACCAATGGTATCAGACTTGCGTTCTGCGCGCAGCGATCCTTATCGCTGACGGCGCCGGCTCAACCCATCTCCTCCGGCCTACCTCGCATCGCGGGCCGGTCCGAGGGGTACTTGTAGGAGGCATAGCGCAGAACCCAGACGGAGAGCGACAACATCAGGATACCGCCGATCACCACCAGGATCCCCCAGTGGGGGTTCTGGATCGCGTCCATAAGGTCTTCGTGGTGCTCCACGTTGACCATGCCGATCAGCAGACGGGTCATCGCGGTCAGCGCGACATAGATCAGGAAGCGCACCGGCATGTGGTTGGTGGTGAAGTAGATGCCCACCATGGCGCCCAGCTCGAGGAAGATGAACAGCAAGAGGATGTCCTCGACCGTCGCGTGGCCCTGGGACACCATCTTGAAGAACTCGAAGACCGCGGCCCACACGATGGTCCCGCCGATGGCGAACAGGGCCAGCAGGTGAAAGCCGTTGACCAGGCCCGTGCCGAACTTGTCGGCGAGCCGGTGGGCCATGGTGCCGAAGTCTTCGATTCGATCGGTCTGATTGGCCGTCTTTTCGACCTGTTTTTCCTCGTCCGCCATACCTTTCCTCTTCCTCTCTCAGTTGAAGTCCGCGAAGCGTGCAGGGCGCCTAGTCCTCGACAACAACCGCCGTTCCCGGCCCGGCGGCACCGAGCACCGCGAGCAGATCCTCGCGCGCGAGAGCGACACAGCCCTGGGTCGGGCTGTAATCGGGACGGGCGACGTGAAGGAAGATCGCGCTCCCCGCGCCGGGCACCGGCGGGTCGTCGTTGTGCCCCAGGATGACGATCACGTCGTAGATCTCGTCCTCGCGCCAGAGGACCTCGTGGCTCGCCTCGTAGGGCAGAGTCACCGGCCGGTTGTAGTGCGCGTCCTCCGGGTCGTCGCACCAGCCGTCCGCGGGGTCGAGCGCCGCGACGGGCAGAGCGGTGGGCGGCGCCGCCATGCGGTCCGGCCGGTAGAGCACGCGCCGCATGGGCCAGGACCCGATCGGTGTCGCGCCGTCGCCCTCGCGCTTGTCGCGCCGGCACCCGCCGGGCCCCAGGGCGCAGCGGTAGACCGTCTCGCCGAAACGGGCGACCCATGCGCCCTTCTCGCGACAGACGGTCAAATCCAGGCTCATGGCGAAGGGTGTCTCCCGCAAGCGCTCGACGACGCGGAATCGCCCTCCAGACTAACCCGCTTTCGCGATTCTAAGGTTAATGAAAATCGAAGCGGTCACGGAGCGGCGGCTGCACCCTCGTCGCCGCCGGTCTCTTCGCGGGCGCGCGCCTCGGCCATGGCCCGGTACTTGTCCAGGGCCTCGCCCATCTTGCGGGCGAAGGCGTCGCTGACCTGGGCGGGGCGATCCGGCGGCGGCGCGGCACCGAGCAGAGGCCTCGCCGGCTCGATCGTTTCGGCACCCGGCGACCCGCCGCCAACGCGCCCCGCGGCGAGCTGGCGGAGGTCGGCGGCCAGTGCACGCAGCGCCTCCTGGTTCTCCAGGCCGGGCGCCGGCGCGGCGGGTGTGGGCGCGGCGGCTTCAGGCCCGGGTTCGCTCGCCCCGGGTTCGGGCGCGGCGGTCTCCGGCCCGGGCCGGTTCTCGCCGGCGGCCAGGTCCTGGGTCTCGTCGGTCCCGCCGTCGCCGAAGGCCGCCGCGATCAGGGTGTCGCCCAGCGGCCGGCCGCTGATCTCGGCGAACAGGCTGTCGGCGGTCGCGAAGACGAAGCCGAGCGGCCCGGCGTAGATCATCGCGCCCATGATCCGCGCGGCGGCGGTGATCTCGTCGCCCGAGACGCTGCGGTAGAACGAGCCCACGAATGGCAGGTGGTGCAGGGGGTTGATCAGGTCGACCAGGTCCTCGAATCGCAGCTCGGCGTCGACCGTCGCGGCCTCTGCGCCGGGGCCCAGGGTCGTGACCTCGTTGGTCGCGCTGATCCGGTGATCCGCGAAGGCCTTGCGCCCGCCGCCGGGCGGCTCCGGCGGAGGCGGCCTCGAGCGCGCCAGGTCGGCCAGGCTGGGCCGGACTCGCGGATCTATGCCGGTTTCCATGCTCATGCTTCTGGGCTTACTGAAGCAAGAAGGGGGCCAAGAACGCCCCCGCGTGGGCGGCGGCAGGGCGGACCGATTTCGCGCCCGGGCGGCCATTTCGGCCCGGCAAGGCTTGCCGACCCGACGGGATCTGCTCTACCTGCCGGCGGGCTTTCGCTTTAGGGGAATGCCGCTCCACTTGGGCCGGCTCATGACCTCGACGTAGTCGGGGAACATCATGTTGAAGCTGATGCTGATGCGGATCTGGCTGCTCTGGTTGGACGGCACCGAGTGCACCAGCCAGGCCGGGAAGACCACCATCCGCCCAGGCCTGACCGAGATCGGCTGGGACGTGGCATTGAACGGGTTGGTCTCGGTCAGGCGCGGGGCGATGATCTCGGGCTGGGGCCGCGGATCGTGAAACGTGACCGCGTCCGCGCCCGGCTCGGCCATGACGTAGTAGATCCCGCTCAGGAAGTTGTTGGGGTGACTGTGGGCGATATGGAAGGCGCCGCGGGGATTCATGTTCGCCCAGCAGCCTGTGATGACGACGTCCTCGTAGTCGACCGCTAGTCGCTCCAGCACGGTCCGCGCCGCGCTATGGAACAGCGCAACCAGATCCTTGAACTCCTCGAACTCGTGCAGGTTCTGCTCGGTCTGCCAGTTCTGGCCCTGCACGATCCTGGGCCGCGGCGCGGTGAGCGCGTTGAGATCGGCGGCCAATTGCCGGTTCAGGGGCTCTGCCTGAGCGGCCGGCAGGTCGAAGATCCAGGCGGTGGTCGGAAACAAGGCTTGCGGCGTGACGGATTCGAACTCGGCCATGGCCCCCCGCTGAAGAAATCCTCAAAGGCATGCCGGGAGAAGATGCCCCTCCCGCCGTCCGGTTGCAAACCGGCAGTGGCGGCGGGATAGTGAAGCGCGCAGCGATCGTTGGAGAGCGTCATGGCCGGCGCGAAGGTGTTTCTCGACTACGACCAGGAGACGCTCGACGCGCAGCTCAACCTGCGCGCCCGCTGGCCCGAGCACCCCGAATACTTCCGCCGCTGGGCCGAGGAGAGCGCCGCGGCCAGGGCGCGTCTTCCGGCGCGCCTGGATCTCGCCTACGGGCCGACGCCCGGCCAGACGCTCGACCTTTTCCGAGCCGAAACGGAATCGCCGGCGCCCCTGCTCGCCTTCATCCACGGCGGCTACTGGCAGGCGCTCGACAAGGGCGACTTCAGTTACCTGGCGGCGCCCTATCTGGAGGCGGGCATCGCCTACGCCTCGCTCAACTACGACTTGGCGCCGGCCGTTGGGATCGGCGAAATGGTCCGGCAGATTCGCGCCGCCTTCGCCTGGCTCCACCGCGAGGCCGCGGCGCTCGGAATCGATCGGGACAGGATCTACGTCGCCGGGCACTCGGCCGGCGGACACCTCGCCGCGATGACCCTGGAGACCGACTGGCCGTCGCTCGATCGGGACCTTCCGGCGCGGCTGGTCAAGGGCGGATGCAGCGTCTCGGGCATCTACGACCTTGCGCCGGTCCGGCTCAGCTACCACCAGGCGGTCCTCTCCATCGATGCGCCGACCGCCGCCGAGATGAGCCCGGTGGCCGCCCTCCCGGCACCCGGAGCGCCGCTGATCCTGGCGGTCGGCTCCGAGGAAACGGCGGAGTTCCACCGCCAGCAGGCGGACTTCGCCGGGCTCTGTCGGGATGCCGGGCGTGCCGCCCCGACCGTCGATTTGCCGGGGCGCAACCATTTCACCGCAGTGGATGCCATGGCCGAAGCGGATCACGCCCTGTTCCGGGCGGTCCGCGATCTGATCCTGGCGGAAGCCGCTCCTTGAAGCCGCCCGCGCGCGGTGTTATCTGAGACCCCTGATGCAGTCGAGCAGGGCTAACCGCATGAATTGGAACAACAAGCGGTCCGCTCTGGCCGGCCCGGGGCGCACCGGCGACACGGTGCAGGGAAAATGGCCGGCAGGGGTATCCGTGGCATGAACGCCCCGACGGGAAAGAAGATCCTTCTCGTCGACGACGACGACGCCCTGCGGACATCGCTGGGCGAACAGCTGCGACTGCACGAGGAGTTCATCACCAGCGAGGCGGACAACGCCGCGAAGGCGCTGGAAACGGCCAAGGGCGAGTACTTCGATGCCATCCTGCTCGATGTCGGGCTACCGGACATGGACGGCCGCGACGTTTGCCGCCTGATGCGCCGCAACGGCGTCAAGTCGCCGATCATCATGCTGACCGCCGCCGAATCCGATGCCGATACCATCCTCGGCCTCGACGCCGGGGCCAACGACTATGTCACCAAGCCGTTCAAGCTGGCGGTCCTCCTGGCGAGGCTACGGGCTCAGCTGCGCCAGCACGAGCAGAGCGAGGACGCGGTCTTCACCATCGGCCCCTACACCTTCCGGCCAAGCGTCAAGCTTCTGGTGCACGGCGAGAACAAGAAGAAGGTCCGCCTGACCGAAAAGGAAACGGCGATCCTCAAGTACCTCTACCGCAGCGGACACATGGTGGTCGGCCGGGACACGCTCCTGGGCGAGGTCTGGGGCTACAACGCCGGCGTCACGACCCACACGCTCGAGACCCACGTCTACCGCCTGCGGCAGAAGATCGAGGCCGATCCCTCGAACGCCCGGATCCTGGTGACCGAGCCCGGCGGTTATCGCCTGGTGCCCTGATCCGGTGCGGCCGGGGAGGCATGGTTGAAGCAATTCGCCCCTTAAGGGAATCTCAGAGCGGCTCTGCTAGCATGCAATGGTCTGCATCTCGAGGCAGCGGGCCGTCCCGCCCGGCGTCCGGGCGCGATGTGAAATAACCCCTGGGACAGCGGCGCGCGGTGTCTTACATCTAAGGCCGATCAGAGCGAAAAGCGGGAAAACCGACCCTTGACCAAGCAGCGCAGCCTGTCCGTCCGCTTCTGGGGTGTCCGCGGTTCCATCGCCTGCCCCGGCGAGGAGTTTCGGCGCTACGGCGGCAACACCTCCTGCCTGGAGGTGCGCTGTGACGGACATCTGCTGATATTCGACGCCGGCACCGGCTTGCGGGGGCTCGGCGACCACCTCGCCAAGGACGGCGACCTGGTCTCCAACATCTTCCTGACCCACACCCATTTCGACCATATCGCCGGGCTGCCGTTCTTCGGCCCGCTGTTCAAAGCGAACAACCGGCTTCGTCTTTGGGCCGGTCACCTGCAGCCCGAGATGACGCTGCACGAGGCGATCAACCAGTTCATGGTGGCGCCGCTGTTTCCCGTTCCGCCGCAGATCTTCGCCGCCAACGTGTCGTTCCACGATTTCACCGCCGGCGAGACCATCGAGCCCTGCCGGGGGATCAAGATCCGGACCGCCGCGCTCAACCACCCGAACCGGGCGACCGGCTACCGCATCGACTGGAACAAGAAGTCGATCTGCTACATCACCGACACCGAGCACGTCGAGGGCCAACCGGACGAGAAGATCCTCGAGCTGATCGACCGGGCCGACCTGGTGATCTACGACAGCACCTATACCGACGAGGAGTTTCCCGACTACCGCTCGTGGGGCCACTCGACCTGGCAGGAGGGCGCGCGCCTTTGCGATCTCGCGGACGCGCGGCGCCTGGTGATCTTCCACCACGATCCAGCGCACGACGACGACTTCATGGACCGGGTCGCGCGAGAGGCCGAGGCCCTGCGGCCGGGCACGGTCGTCGCCCGTGAGGGCTTGGTCCTCGAGCCGTGAGCCCGTCCCCCACGGGACGGGCCTGGCGCCGGCGCGCCTGGTACGGCCTGCAGACCCTCTTCGGCGGCGCGCCGCGCGGCTTCTTCATCCCCTACCGCTATGCGGCCGACCTGCCCGGCGCGGGCCAGCGCGGACCCTATCCGGCGCTCGAAACGCTGCTCCGGGAGCGGGAGCCGGCGTTTGGGGAACTGCTCGACGAGGTCGACGGTCTGGCCGACGACCTCGAACGCATCGGCGACGCGCCGCCGCCGGCCCCGCGCTGGTCCCAGGACTGGTTCCCGCCCCTCGATGCTGCGGTCGCCTACACGCTGGTGCGCGGCCGTCGGCCACGCCGCATATTGGAGATCGGTTCGGGGCACTCGACGCGGTTTCTCTGCCGGGCGGTCGCGGACGGCGGTCTTGAGACCGCGATCACCGCGATCGATCCGGCGCCGCGCGCCGACCTGGCCGACCTGCCTCTGACGCTGCGGCGCGAGACCCTGCCGCTGGACGACCTGGCGCCGTTCGAGGATCTGCAGTCCGGCGACTTCCTCTTGATCGATTCCAGCCACATCCTGATGCCCGGCAGCGACGTGGACTTCCTGCTCTGCCGCGTCCTGCCTCTGCTGCCCGCCGGCGCCTGGGTGCAGTTCCACGACATCTTTCTGCCCGAGGACTACCCGGCGTCCTGGGCCTGGCGCGGCTACAACGAGCAGCTCGGTCTCGTACCCCTCTTGCAGGGCGGTGGCTGGCGGGTGCGCTTCGCCAGCCACTACGTCTCGACCGCCATGGAGGCGGCCGTGGCCGCCTCGGTTGTCGGCGGGGTGGCGGCCGTGCCGGGGGCCCGGAACAGCGCCTTTTGGCTGGAGAAATTGGCTTGAATCTTCCGCGGTTCACGCCTTTCTGAGATTCGTCCCGGCCGCGTCTGGCCTAGAATGACGTTCCAGCAAACTGCGTGGTGGCCTCCCCGTGCCCATGAAATGGTTCTCGAGCGAGAATGGCGAGGCTCTGCCCGAGCGCGTCCAGCTGGCGATCCGCGATCAGCAGGACCGCAGCGAGCTGCTGATTACCTGGTTCCAGTTCTCCGTGCTGATCGTGATCGGCACCTTCTACTTCTTCTCGCCCAAGACCTTTTCCGACGACGCGACGTTCGAGCCGGTGCCCTGGGTGCTGGCGATCTACCTCGCGCTCACCCTGGTCAGACTGTTCTGGGCGCGGCGGGGCAGCCTGCCATCCTGGTCGCTGGCCGTCTCCGTGGTCTTCGACATGACGCTCTTGATGGCGCTGATTTGGAGCTTCCACCTGCAGTACGACCAGCCGGCCTCGTTCTATCTGAAGGCGCCCACCATCCTGTGGATCTTCATCTTCATCGCGCTGCGAGCGCTGCGTTTCGAGGCGCGCTACGTCGTGCTCGCCGGCGCCGTCGCGGTCACGCTGTGGGTCGCCATGGTGCTCTACGTGGTCTACGGCGACCCCGAGGACATGATGATCACCCGTGATTACGTCACCTACCTCACCTCCAATTCGGTGCTGATCGGCGCCGAGGTCGAGAAGATCCTGACCATCTCCGTGGTCACCGGAATCATCGCCTTTGCGCTCATGCGCGCACGGGACCTGCTGGTGCGCGCCGTCGCCGAACAGACCGCGGCGCAGGAGCTGTCGCGCTTCTTCGCGCCGGAGATCGCCGCCAAGATCAAGGGCTCCGAGCGTGAGATCCGCGCCGGGACCGGCGAGCTGCGCGAAGCTGCGGTGCTCAACCTCGACATGCGCGGGTTCACCCGCTTCGCCGCCGAGGCGCCGCCGGACGCGGTCATGAGCCTGCTCTCCGAGTACCAGGCGCAGGTGATCCCGGTGATCCAGAAGCACGGCGGATCGATCGACAAGTTCCTCGGCGACGGC
>JAAUYK010238784.1_pt1 | contig 20068 bp, 12 predicted proteins | sample 7278021 | NCBI WGS metagenome assembly JAAUYK01 (sample SAMN14350223, study PRJNA611818) | marine sediment metagenome | isolation source: surface marine sediment (1.8m) | place: French Polynesia: Moorea | collected 2018-08
GATCAGCTGGGGGACCCGATCGGGGCGCCGCCCGCCACGGAGGAGGAGGGCCCCGGCTCCCGCGAAGATCGCCGCCGCAGCCGCCTGGCGATTCCCTTCCTCCTCTACGACCCGCGGGTCGACGTGGTGCGCGACGTCCCGTACGCGGACGGCGCAGGTCGCCGCCACCGGCTCGACGTGTACCGGCCGAGAGCCGGTACGCAGGCCGCCCCCGTGCTGCTGCAGGTCCACGGCGGCGGCTGGGTGATCGGGGACAAACGACAGCAGGCCCTGCCCCTGATGCTCCACCTGGCCGCCCGGGGGTGGGTCTGCGTGGCGGCCAACTACCGCCTCAGTCCCCGCGCCACCTTCCCCGATCACCTGATCGACCTGAAGCACGCCCTCGCCTGGATTCGGGAGCACATCGGCGAGTACGGAGGGGATCCGGGCTACGTGGCGGCGACCGGGGGCTCCGCCGGTGGCCACCTGTCGTCGCTGCTGGCGCTCACGGCCGGGGACCCGCGCTACCAGCCGGGATTCGAGGCCGCCGATACCTCGGTCCAGGCCTGCATCCCCTTCTACGGCGTCTACGACTTCACTGACACCCACGGGGCCCAACGCCACTCCGGGATGCGGCTGTTCCTCGAGCGCGTGGTGCTGAAGAAGCCGTTCGCCAGCCACCGGGCGGAGTTCGAGGCGGCCTCTCCTCTGCACCGCGTCCACGCGGCCGCGCCGCCGTTCTTCGTGATCCACGGCAGCCACGACAGCCTCGCTCCGGTGGAGGAGGCCCGGCGTTTCGTGGATCGGCTGCGCGCGCATTCGCGTCAGCCGGTCGCGTACGCGGAGATCCCCGGCGCCCAGCACGCCTTCGAGGTCTTCCACTCGCTTCGCACACGCCACGTCGTGGCCGGCGTCGATCGGTTCCTCGCCTGGGCCTACTCGCGCCACGTCGAAGGGCTCTGCCCCGACCGGGCTGCGGGCACGTCGCCGTAGCGGCGCGCGCCGCGCCCCCGGCAGGCCGGCCCGGAAATCGCCGACGTGGCGCCCGACCCCCCCGGCCTCCTGCCTGCGGGCGGCCGGGGGGCTGCCTGGCGGCTGCACCCGGGTCGCGCGAGAAAGTTCGTCCCGCAGGCGAGCCCTTCCGGCGTCCTCGGGCCACCTATGCATCGAGGAGCGGACCATGCGCCTGCTGTGGATGATCCTGCTCGCCGTTCTCCTCGCAGATCCGGCCGCCGGTGTGCTGATCGATAGTGGAGACGGGGGCGGCAACACGAGCCCGCCGACCGACGACCCCGGCTTCGCCCACGTGGGGCGACGCGGGGGGCTGACGGCCGTCTACGTGGGCAACGGCTGGGTGCTGTCGGCGGCCCACGTGGGCTTCGGCGCCGTCGCAATCGGGGGCGTGAGCCATCCGGCGGTCGCGGGATCCCGCGTGATCTTCGACCACCCGGGGGGTGGGGACGCCGACCTGCAGGCCTTCCGCATCGACCCGGCCCCGCCCCTTCCCCTGCTGCCGATCCGCGCCAGCGTCCCCAGCCTCGGCGACGAGGTCATCCTGGTCGGCAACGGACGCAACCGCGAGGAAGGTTGGCTCAAGTGGCAGCGGCTCTTCGGTCGCGCCTGGGCGAGCGGAAGCAGCCTACGCTGGGGCACGAATCGCATCGACCTAGTCGGCGTCGACGTGCAGGTCGGCGGGCGCGTCACCCGCTCGTTCCGCACCGAGTACCGCCAGAACGACTCCGAGCACGAGGCCCAGGGGGTGACGGGCGACTCGGGCGGCGCGGTCTTCGCACGCAGCGCGGGGGAGGGCGGCGTCTGGGAGCTGGCGGGCGTGATCTTCGCCGCGACCTCCCTGCCCTCCCAGCCCGCGGAGAGCACCTTCGACGGCAACGAGACCTACATCGTCGATCTCTCCCACTACCTCGACCAGATCGTCCCGGTGGTGCGACCGGCCTGCACGAACGGCCTCGACGACGACGGGGATGGCCTCGCTGACCACCCCCTGGATCCGGGCTGCGATGCGCCCGAGGACGTCAGCGAGTGGGCCCCCGAGCTGCCCTGCGACGACGGGCTCGACGGAGACCAGGACGGGATGCCGGATGCGACGGATCCCGGGTGCGAAGGCCCGTCCGACCCCGACGAGCGCGGGCCGGGTCGCGCCTGCGACGACGGGCTCGACCAGGACGGCGACGGCCTCGCGGACACCCCGCAGGATCCCGGCTGCAGCGACGTGGACGATCCCTCGGAGCGTTCCGCCGAGCTGCCCTGCGACGATGGCGTCGACGACGACGGTGACGGCCGGGTGGACCAAGAGGACCCCGGCTGCCTGAGCCCCCTGGATCCCAGCGAGCAGCAGGGCGGGCTGGTCTGCGACGACGGGCTCGACGAGGACGGGGACGCGCTCGAGGACTATCCGGAGGACCCCGGCTGCAGCGATCCCCTGGACCCCTCCGAGCGCTCGGATGCGCTGGTCTGCGACGACGGTCTGGACAACGACGGAGACGGGGCCGTGGACATGGCGGACCCGGGCTGCGTCGTTCCCCAGGACTACTCCGAGACCAGCCCCTTCCTCGCGTGCGACGACGGCCTCGACAACGACGGCGACGGGACGATCGACGCGGCCGACCCGGGCTGCAGCGGGCCCGTCGACGGGGACGAGCGCAGCGCCGCGCTCGTCTGTGACGACGGCGAGGACAACGACGGAGACGGTCTGGTGGACACCGGCGATCCGGGCTGTCCGGTCCCCGAAGAGACCAGCGAGAGCAGCCCCGATCTCGCCTGCGACGACGGTCAGGACAACGACGGCGACGGCCGCATCGACGGGGCGGACCCCGGCTGCGACTGGCTCCTCGACGCCTCGGAGAGCACGCCGGAGCAGCCCTGTGACGATGGGCTCGACAACGACGGAGACGGTCTGGTGGACCTGGACGACCCCGGATGCGACGCCCCGGGCTACGGCGTCGAGGATCCGGCCTGCGACGACGGGCGGGACAACGACGGGGACGGATTCGCAGACTGGGATGGCGCCGGGGTCGGGGCCCCGGATCCCCAGTGCGGGGGCCAGGGCTCCCGGGCGGCCGAGACCCCGACGGTGTGCGGGATCGGCTTCGAGCTGGCCGCGCTGCTCCCGCTGCTGGGCTGGCTGCGCCGTCGCCTGCGCGGCGACCGCTGCCGGCGCGTGGCCCGCGCCGCTATCTTGGTCCCGACACCAGGCGCGCGCGGATAGGGATAGGGGAGGGCCCCACGCGGTCGAGCACCCGATGGATCGCGCGCCCGGTGGATCACGCGCTCGGTGGGGGTAGCCACCGGGCCGAGCCCGCGAGGACGGGGGTTGCCGTCCCGCATCGAAAGGAAGCACGATGGGAAGCGTCCGACTCCCCGATGGGAGCTCGCGCGAGCTCGCCCCCCAGGCCACTGCGGCCGACCTCGCCGCCGACATCGGAGCCGGCCTCGCCCGCAGCGCGGTGGCGGCGCGCGTCGACGGCCGGATCGTCGACCTCGGCTGCCCGCTGCCGGACGGTGCCGAGGTGGCGATCCTCACGAAGAAGGACGCGGATGCCCTCGAGGTGCTGCGCCACTCCGCGGCGCACCTCATGGCCGACGCCATCCTGCGGCTCTTCCCGCGCGCCGAGCTGACCATCGGGCCCGTGGTCGAGGACGGCTTCTACTACGACATCTTTCTTCCCGAGGGCAAGATCACGCCCGACGACTTCCCGCGCATCGAGCAGGAGATGGGGCGCATCGCCGGCGAGGCGCGGCCCTTCGAGCGCTGCGTGGTCCGCGATCCGGAGCGGGACGAGGTGTTCGCCCGCTACCGCGCCATCGACGGCGGCCACAACAAGTTCAAGGCCGAGCTGGTGGACCAGATTCGCGAGCGGGGCGAGGAGCTCTCCTTCTACCGGCACGGCGACTTCGTCGACCTGTGCCGGGGGCCGCACGTGCCCCACACCGGCTGGCTCAAGCACGTGAAGCTGACGGCCGTCTCCGGCGCCTACTGGCGCGCCGACGCGGAGCGCGAGCAGCTCGTCCGGGTCTACGGGACCGCGTTCTTCAGCAAGCAGGACCTCCAGGAGCACCTCCGGATCCTGGAAGAGGCGAAGAAGCGCGACCACCGGGTACTGGGTGAGCAGCTCGACCTGTTCAGCTTCCACGAAGAGGCGCCGGGCTTTCCCTTCTTCCACCCCAACGGAACGGTGCTCTTCAACCTGCTCACCGGAACGATGCGCGGCCTGCTGCGCCGGCGGGGCTACCAGGAGGTCAAGACCCCGCTCGTGCTGTCGGAGAAGCTCTGGCACACCTCGGGCCACTACGACAACTACCTGGAGAACATGTTCTTCACGAAGCTCAAGCTGCGCGACGAGCGCGACCCGAGCCGCGTGCACGACGACGTGGTCGAGGACCGGCCCCTGGCGGTCAAGCCCATGAACTGCCCCGGGCACCTGCTGGTCTACCGCGAACGCCCCCACAGCCACAACGAGTTCCCGCTGCGCTTCTCCGAGATGGGGCTGGTCCACCGCCGGGAGCTCTCCGGCGTACGGCACGGCCTGTTCCGCGTGCAGGCCTTCACCCAGGACGACGCCCACCACTTCTGCACGCCGGATCAGATCGAGGGCGAGATCGCGATGCTGATCGACTTCTTCAAGGAGGTCTACGCGGCCTTCGATCTCAGCGACGTGCGCATCGAGCTCTCCACGCGTCCGGAGAAGAGCATCGGGAGCGACGAGATCTGGGAGCGCGCCGAGTCGGCGCTGGTCGGGGCGCTCCGGTCCAAGGGCATCGGCTTCGAGCTGAACGAGGGCGACGGCGCCTTCTACGGCCCGAAGATCGACTTCCACATCCGCGACGTGCTCAAGCGCTCCTGGCAGTGCGGCACCATCCAGCTCGACTTCTCCATGCCGGACCGCTTCGGCCTCGCCTACGTGGGGGCCGACGGGAAGCGCCACACGCCGGTGATGATTCACCGCGCCTGCTACGGCAGCGTCGAGCGCTTCATGGGGATCATCATCGAGAACTACGCGGGGCGCTTCCCGACCTGGCTCGCTCCGGTGCAGGTGCTCGTGATCCCGGTGAGCGACAAGTTCACCGACTACGCACGGGGCGTGCACGAACGCCTGCTCGACGCCGGGCTGCGCTCCGAGGTGAACCTCAAGGACGATCGGGTGGGCTACAAGATCCGCGAGGCCAGCCTGCGCAAGCTTCCCTACGCGATCGTGGTGGGCGAGCGCGAGCGCGAGGCGGGCAGCGTGAACGTGCGCTCGCGCGACCGCGGCGAGCTGGGCGAGATGTCGATCGAGGGCTTCCTCGAGGCGATCGCCCCGGAGAACGACCGCTCCGCCCTGGTCGCGCAGTAGGCGCGGGCCCGGGCGGCCCGTGGGCCGCCCGGGGTGGAAGGGGCTGCGCGTGCAGAAGGGCGGGGTGCGGCGCCCTAGAACTCGTAGCTGATGGAGATCGTGCCGCGCTGCTTGGTGATGTCGCGGCGGTTCGAGACCGGCTTCTCCCAGGCGCCGGAGAAGCTCCAGTTCTTGGTGATCGGCACGTACACGCCGAGCGCCATGGACACGTACGTCTTGCCGCCCATGCCCTCGGAGCCCAGGTTCAGCACGTCGTTGCCCTCGAAGCGCCGGTCCTCGGTCTGGCTCGCCAGCGCGTTCTGGGCATCGGTCAGGGAGAGCGACTTCGGCGGCCTCGCCCTGCTCCGGAGCTTCACCCCTTGGTTCCCGTCGCCGCCCGTCAGATAGTGGAGAATATTGAGCTCCGCGAAGGGGGTGAAGAAGTCCACGAAGTTGAAGCTGCTGTGGAGGTGGTAGAACATCTGCTGGGACTGATCGTTGGTGAAGGGCGCCTGGAAGCCGAGGTCGCTGATCAGGTGCAGGATGTCCTGCTTCGGAGGCGCCCAGGCCGCGGAAATCGTCGGAATGGCAGCGCCCTTGCCGCGTCCCTGGAAGATGGAGTCGCTGCCCGTGGGCACCTCGAAGCGCAGGCTCGGCGACAGGATGAAGTTCTCCTCCGGCATGTCGATGAGCGCGTACTTGAGGCCGCCCGACAGGTTGAACCATCCGTTGTCGGCGTCCACCACGGAGTCGTTGTCCGGGCGGATCCACATGTGGCCGTCCTTGGTGGCGATGAAGGCCAGCCGGTCGGTGATCGCGATGCGCGCCTGCACGGCGACCGCCCAGGCGTTGCCTCCCTTGAAGACCGAGTCGCCCGGGAACTCGTGGTAGATCCCGACCGAATAGACGCCCGTGGTGATGAAGGGGTCCTCGAAGATGAACGGGTGGGAGAGGGGCCGGACGAAGCCCTCGTAGCGCCCGCTGCGCTCGCAGCGCACGTCCGGGAACCAGGTGGGGCAATCCTCGGCCTGCTCGGCGTAGCCCGGCACGCCCAGCAGGACCGCGATCGGCGCCCACAGCAGCGGCCGCAGGCCGCGCGGGACTCGAGATGTGCTCTTCATCGACGCAATCCTTCCATTTACAGGGGGCAGGCCCGGCCGGTGCAAAGAACGTTCCAGGGTCGTGCCGGCTTCTGCACGCTCCTGACGCCCCATCCGGAGGCTGCGCTGTGGCCGATTGTCCCATTCCCGGATCGGAAAGGGGAATGGCGCCTCACACCCGCACGCGTCGTCGCGTGTCCGTCGGGCTGACCATCCGGGGCTTGGCACGCGGCTTGCCTTCGCCCGGGAGGGGCGCCGTCTACCGAGCGCTTGGCTCCGACCCGCGCTCCCGCGTCTCCTCGAGCTGCTCGACCACCTGGGCCTGTTTCACCAGCGCCCGCGAGTCGAGGAAGCGCTCGATGGCGCGCTGGCGTGCCGCCATGCCGCAGCGCGCCGCGAAGTCGGGGTCGTCCAGCAGCCGGTGCAGGGCCGTCGCGAATTCGTCGGGATCCCGCGGATCGCGCAGCAGGATGCCGCTCACGCCGTCCTCGATCTGGTCCTGGATCCCGCCCACGCCGCTCGCCACGACCGGACACCCCTTCCACATCGCCTCCGTGACCGTGAGCCCGAATCCTTCGACCAGGCTCTTCTGCACCACGACGGCCGCGTGCCGTTGCAGCGCGTTCACGATCACCGCGTTCTCCTCCACGTCGTGGGTCGGAAGGGAGGCGAGGAGCACCCGCGCCCGCACGGCGTGGGGGAGCGCCCGCCAGGCCTCGAGCACCTTCTCGAACACGATCGCGCCCTCCGGATCGTCGGTGACGCCGGTCACGTTGGGCCCGGCCAGCACCAGCTCGGCGCCGTTGGTCCCCCCGTTGCTCACGAACTCGGCGAAGCCGCGGATCACGCCGATCGGGTCCTTGAGCGGATCCCAGCGGGAGACCTGGACGATCAGCGGGGTCTCCCAGGTCGGCGCCCGTCCGAGCCGCACCACGTCGGCCTGCCTCTCGACGCGACCGGGCGTGCCGTCCGCGCGCTCGAAGCGGTGGTGTGCGTCGGCCGGGGGCGGCCCTTCCACCAGGCCGACGTGCACCAGGATGGTGCGAATCGAATCCTCGTCCAGCGGCTCGTTCTTCGGCGAGAACACGTCGATGCTGGGCTGGATGACGAAGGCGCGCTCGGGCTTGCAGAACGACGGGACGTAGTGCGGGCGCGAGAAGATCATCCCGGGCACGTCTTCCAGATAGGGGCGCAGGAAGTCCCAGCCCAGTCGCGTCTGCTCGTTCTGGAGCTCGGTGCCCACGTGGCAGCGCCAGATCACCAGGGTCCCCGAGCGAAGCAGGTGCGGGGCCATTCCGGCGGTCTGGGGATCGTGGAGCGTCACGATGTCGCGCCTTCTGACCCGCGTGTCCAGCTCGACGGCGTTCTCGCGCAGCCGCTCTTCGTAGACGCCGCGCTCCCGCTCCCCCAGCGGAGAGCCGTCCCCCTCCGAGCCGTGCAGGGCGTGGTGCAGCCGCTTGGTGATGCGGAAGAACTCGGGTCCGCCGGTGATCACGACCCAGCGGGCGTCGATCCCGCCGCCGCGGGCGTAGCCGATCTGCTGGTACAGCATCTCCGCCACGCCGCCTCCGACCGCCGTCGTGTTCGCGTGCCACCAGACGCGGCCTTCGAGCCGGTCGCGCATCGCGCGCTTGTGCTCCTGGATCGATTCGTACTCGGCCTCGCTCAGGAGCTCGGCGAAGTGCTCGATGTTGCGGGTGCGGACTTCGACTTCGGTGACGAGACCCATCCGGCCCTTCTGCCCTTCCTGCCGGGTGCACTCCGGTGTGCAGCCCCTGCCGCGGCGTGCCGGACCAGTCTATGGTGCGCGCGACGCGCGCTGCAAGCGCCGTTCAGTCGGGGGCGCTTTCCGCCCGCTCCCGCCCCTCGGAGAGCACCAGCCCGGCGATCAGGGCGTTTCGGAGCTCCCGAGGGTCGATCACGTCGTCGTAGACGAGCCCCTCCGCCAGGCCCCACGGGCCGGAGCGCTGCCGCTCCTCCAGGAGGGCCTGTGCGTCGGCGTCGAGCCCGGCCGAGCGCGCGCCGCCCGTGGCCGGCATGGCGTCCATCGTCACCCCGGGCAGGGCGAGGCTCAGCGTCTGCCGGTCGAAGGGGTTCTGGGCCATGCTGGAGGCTCCGAAGCCGAACGACTTGCGCAGCGTCACGTGGAGCTTGGGGCTCGGCACCCGACGCTGGGCCTGGAACATCCGTCCCGCCCACTTGAGGATGCCTTCGCGTTCGGCGCGCCGGCCCGCCATCACGCCCGGGTTGTCGGCCAGGAAGACGAGCGGCAGGCGGAAGCTCCCGGCGGTCTCGATGAAGTCGGTCGCCTTGATGGCGGCCGGGGCGTCGACCGCCCCGGCCCGCACGCCGGGGTTGTTGGCGACGATCGCCACCGAGCGGCCGCCGAGGAACGCCAGGGCGGTCACGAGCGATGCGCCGTAACGAGGTTGGATCTCGAGGAAGCGCCCCTCGTCCACCAGCAGCTCGATCAGCGGGTGCACGTCGTAGGGCTCGCGGGCGTTCGGAGGCAGCATCCGCAGGATCTCGCCCAGGGCGCGGGGTCCGCAGTCCGGTCCGTCGCGCCGAGGGGGAGGCTCCCAGCGGTTCGACGGGAAGTACTCCAGGTAGCGACGTGCCAGCGCGATGGCCTCGTCGTCGTCCTCCACCCGGTTGTGCGCCGTGCCGGCCACCTCGGTGCACACCACCGCTCCGCCGAGCTCCTCTACGCTCACTTCCTCTCCCGTGGCCGCCTTCACCAGCGGCGGACCGCCGCTGAACAGGGCGGCCCGTCGGGTCATGATCGTGAAGTCGCTGAGCGAGGACGCGAGCGCTCCGTGCCCCGCCGACGCGCCGAGCACCAGGCACACCATCGGCACCTGGCCGGAGAGGTCGGCCAGCGCCAGCAGGTCGTTGGGCACGCGGGTCGGCGCGGCCTCGCGTTCGCTGGCGATCCGGTGGCCGGCTCCGTCGAGCATCATCAGCAACGGGATCTTCTCCTGGAGCGCCAGCTCGCAGAGCCGGAAGCGCTTCGCCATGGAGCCGCGACCGATCGATCCGCCGAGCACGGAGAAGTCCTCGGCTCCCGCCAGCGCCGGCCGACCGTGGATGCGCCCCGCACCGGCCACCAACGCGTCGGCGGGAGCGTTGCCCGCTCCGACCAGGGCGCCGATCTCCGTGAAGCTGCCCGGGTCGAAGAGCCGGGCGATGCGCTGGCGCGCGTCGCGCTTGCCGCGTCCGTAGACCAGCCGCTCCAGCCGCTCCGCTCCGCCCATGGCTCGGGCGCGGTCCCGGCGTTCCTCGAGCGCCTCGATCAGCGGCTCCCAGCCGGTTGCCTCGCTCGTGTCCGACCCGTCGCTCGGGTCGGGGGTCCGGCGGCCCCCATCGTCCCCCGTTCGTCCCATGTCTCGCTCCTTCGCAGGCGCCTCGCAGCCCGGCGCCCACCACGGCTATGTGGCCGATGCCCGTCCCACGCGCTCCAGGAAGGGACGCACCTGCTCCGTGCGGCGCGCGTAGAGCCCGAGCGCGAACGAGCCCAACGTGATGCCTCGTTCCCCCAGCGCCGGCAGGCCGTCGAGCGTGGCGTCGAGGTCGATGCGGCCCTCCTCCCGGTACACGGTCGGCACGGCGGCGCGCACCCGCAGCGCGCTCGGGGGGCGTCCCGCCGCCGCGAACGCGTCGCGCAGCGCGCCAATGCCGCGATCGACCTCCGGGGCGAGGGCGCTTCCGATCGGAATCCAGCCGACGCCGAGCTCGGCGATCCGCGCCGCATTGCGCGGCCCGGCGTCGCCACCGAACCAGAGCGGGACGCCGCCCGGTTGGACGGGTCGCGGCAGACACCACAGCCTGTCGAACGACACCGTATCGGATCGGAACGAGGCGGGCGCCTCGCGCCACAGGGTCTGGCAGGCGCGCAGCGTGTCGTCCATGCGCGCGCCCCGTCCTGCGAAGGGAACGCCGCTCGCCGCGAACTCCTCCGGCTGCCAGCCCGTCCCCACACCGAGGTCGATGCGCCCGCTCGAGAGCACGTCCAGCGTCGCCGACGTCTTCGCCAGCAACAGGGCGGGCCGAAGCGGCGCGATCAGCACGCCCGTGCCGAGGCGGATGCGCTGTGTGGCTCCCGCCACCGCCGCCAGCGCGGTGAGCGGCTCGAGCCAGGGCTCCTCCGGAGGAAACGGGAAGCGCCCGTAGGGGTAGCGGTCCGTGCGGGGGCCGATCGCCAGGTGGTCGGGCAGGACCCACTGGTCGATCCCGACGGCGTCTGCGATCCGCGCGGCCTCGACGAGACCGGCCAGGTCCCGCCCGAACAGCGTCGAGAGATTCGACACGGTGATCGAGGTTCCGACGCGACGCATCGAGGGAGACAGTACGAAAGCGCGCGCGCTGCCGGTATCGCGGCGACGAAGACGTCGCGGCGACGCTGACGTCGCAGCGCCATTGGCGTCGCTGCTCCGACGGGGATATGATGCCCCCGCTCCGAGCGGCTTTTAATTCCGTCCAGCGAGGCGGAGAAAGTGCCACGCCATGACCCAGGAAGCCGACAACGTCGGGCCGGAGACCGGCACGCAGCCCACGTCGGCTGCGTCGACCGAGGGGGCGGCGAGCCCTCCCGAGACGTCTCCCCCCGGGCCTTCCCGATCGCAGCAAAACGGCGTTCGAGAACGCACGCTCCTCGACGAGCCCGGCATCCGACGCTCCCTCATGCGCATCGCCCACGAGGTCGTGGAGCGCTGCGAGGATCCGGACCGCCTCTACCTGGTCGCCATTCCCAACGGCGGGGTTCCGCTGGCGCGCCGGCTGGCGGCGAACCTCCGGCAGGTCGCGGACCTGAACGTCGTCGTCGGCATCCTCGACACCACTCTGTATCGCGACGACCTGAAGAGCACGGCACATCGTCCCCTGCTCCGGCGGACCGAGATGCCGTCCGCCGTGGACGACCACGTCGTGATCCTCGTCGACGACGTCGTGAAGACGGGCCGCACGATCCGGGCGGCCATGGATGCGCTGATGGACTTCGGCCGCCCCCGCTCCGTGCAGGTCGTGGGGCTCGTGGACCGGGGTCACCGGGAGCTCCCCATCAAGCTCGACTACGTCGGCAAGAACCTGCCCACGCATCCCACCGAAGAGGTGCGTCTGCGGGGAGTCGGCATGGACGGTCGCGAGGAGGAGCCCCTGGAGGTGGTGGTGGTGACGCCTCCGGAGCACTCCGGATGAAGGAGGGACGCACATGATCGGCAGGGACCTGCTGGGCATCGAGGACCTCGACCGGGAGGAGATCGAACGGATCCTGCACACGGCCGAACGGATGTCGGAGATCGGCGAGCGCGAGGTGAAGAAGGTGCCGACGCTTCGCGGCCGCACGATCGTCAACCTGTTCTTCGAGCCTTCCACCCGGACCCGGGCCAGCTTCGAGATCGCCGGAAAGCGTCTCTCCGCCGACGTCGTCAACTTCTCCCCCTCGAGCTCCAGCCTGAAGAAGGCCGAGAGCATCCTCGACACGGCGCGCACGCTCGATGCCATGGAGCCGGACGCGGTGGTCGTCCGGCACGGCACGGCGGGGGTCCCCAGGCGCATCGCCGACGTGCTGGCGGCTCCGGTCATCAACGCCGGGGACGGCGCTCACGAGCATCCCACCCAGGCCCTGCTCGACATGCTGACGGTCCTGCAGGAGAAGGGACGACTGGACGGCCTGACGGTCACCATCGTCGGCGACATCCTGCACTCCCGGGTCGCGCGCTCCAACATCTACGGCTTCCTGAAGATGGGCGCCGAGGTCCGGATCGCAGGGCCGCCCCCGATGATCCCCCAATCGGTCGAGGCGCTCGGCGTCAAGGCCTACACGTCGCTGCGCGAGGCGCTCGAGGGAGCGGACGTCGTGATGGCGCTGCGCATCCAGAACGAGCGTCTGGGCGGCACCTACTTCCCGAGCACCCGTGAGTACAGCGCGACCTTCGGCATCGACCGGGCGACGCTGCGCTTTGCCAAGGACGACGCCATCGTGATGCACCCGGGCCCCATCAATCGGGGCGTCGAGCTCTCCCACGACGTTGCGGACCACCGTCCCAGCGTGATCCTCGACCAGGTGCGCAACGGCGTGGCGATCCGCATGGCGGTCCTCTACCTGTTCGCCGGTCGCCCGAACGTCGCGTCTCGGGAGGTCTCGTGAGCCGCATCCTGATTCGAGGAGGGCGGCTGCTCGATCCGTCTTGCGAGCGCGACGAGTGGGCCGACCTGCTGCTCGAGGGCTCGCGGATCGAGGCCGTCGGAGCGCAGCTCGATGGACCCGAGGTGCACGCTCCCGACGTGCGCGTGGTGGACGCGTCGGGCTGCTGGGTCTGTCCCGGCTTCGTCGACCTCCACTCGCACCTGCGCGAGCCGGGGCAGGAGTACAAGGAGGACATCGCAACGGGCGGCCGCGCCGCCGTGGCGGGCGGCTTCACCGCTGTCGCGTGCATGGCCAACACCCAGCCGGTGAACGACGACCCGGCCATGACCGACTTCATCCTCGACCGCGCGAATCACGACTCCCCGGCGCGCGTCTACCCGGTGGCCGCGGCCACGAAGGGGCTCGAGGGCGTGGTGATGACCGAGATGTCCGCGCTCCGCGAGGCGGGAGCCGTCGCCTTCAGCGACGACGGCCGCACGATCATGGACAGCGGGGTGATGCGCCGCGTGCTCGAGTACTCGCGGCTGGTCGACGCGCCCGTCGTCACCCACGCCGAAGACCGGACCCTCGTCGCCGGCGGCGTGGTCAACGAAGGCCCGGTCTCGACGAGGCTCGGCCTGCCGGGAAATCCCTCGATCGCCGAGGACGTGCTGGTGGCCCGGGATCTCATGCTCGCCGAGTACACCGGCGCGCATCTCCACGTCGCGCACGTCTCGACGCGGGGCGCGGTGGAGCTGGTGCGGCGCGCGCGCGAGCGCGGCGTCAACGTCACGGCGGAGGTGGCTCCGCACCACCTGACGCTCACCGACGAGGCGACCCTGAGCTACGACACCAATGCGAAGGTGGCGCCGCCGCTGCGCTCCGCCGAGGACCGGGACGCGTGTCGGGCCGGCCTCTGCGACGGGACGCTCGACGCCATCGCGACGGACCACGCGCCCCATGCGCGGCACGAGAAGGAGCTCGAGTTCACCGAGGCGCCGCCGGGCATGATCGGCTTCGAGACGGCGCTGCCCGTGGTGCTGGAGCTGGTGCGTCGCGAGGAGCTCTCGCCCCTCGAGCTGGTGCGACGGCTCTCCACGCATCCCGCCCGCATCCTGAAGAAGCCCGGCGGGACCCTCGCGGTGGGCGCGCCGGCCGACGTCGCGCTGGTGGATCCGGAGCGCTGCTGGACCTACGACCCCGCGAAGGGATACTCGAAGAGCCACAACTCGCCCTGGTCCGGGCAGGATCTCCAGGGCCGCGTCGTGGCGACGTTCGTCGCAGGCCGGGCGGTCTACGACGTCGACAGGGGCATACTGGTATGAGCGCAGCGCAGCCCCCCCGTTCGGCCCTGCTGGTGCTGGCCGACGGGGGCGTATTCCGCGGCACCGCGTTCGGAGCCGAGACCGTCGGCGCCGGCGAGGTCTGCTTCAACACGAGCCTCACCGGCTACCAGGAGATCCTGACGGACCCGTCCTACGCGGGGCAGATCGTCGTCATGACCTATACCCAGATCGGGAACGTCGGCGTGAATCCGGAGGACGAGGAATCGCGGCGTCCCTTCCTGCAGGGCTTCGTGGCGCGGGAGGTGTTCCACGAGCCCAGCAACTGGCGCTCCCGGGAATCGCTCGACGCCTACATGCGCCGCCACGGCATTCCCGGCCTCGCCGGCGTCGACACGCGGGCGTTGGTGCGGCGCATCCGCGACGGCGGAGCCCAGATCGGGGTTCTGAGCACCGACCCCGCCCAGCAGGATGCGGAGGCGTTGCTCGAGCGCGCGCGACGCGAGCCGGGTCTCGACGGCCGCGACCTGGTGGAGGAGGTCACCTGTGACCGCCCCTACGCGTTCCGGGAGGGCATGTGGCGCGGGATCGAGGGGCAGGTTCCACGCCCGCAGCGGCCCACGCCGCCGTTCAAGCTCGTCGCCTACGACTTCGGCATCAAGCGCAACATCGCGCGCCTCCTGGTGGAGAACGGCTTCGACGTGACGATCGTGCCCGCCCGGACCTCCGCCGAAGAGGCGCTGGCGCTCGGGCCCGACGCGATCTTCCTGTCCAACGGACCGGGGGATCCCGCGGGCGTGGGGGGCGTGCAGGAGACGGTCCGCAGCCTCGCCCGGGAGAAGCCGATCTTCGGCATCTGCCTCGGTCACCAGATCCTCGGTCTGGCCCTCGGCGGCCGCACGCGCAAGCTCAAGTTCGGTCACCACGGCGGCAACCAGCCGGGCCAGGACGTGGCCACCGGCAAGGTGGCGATCTGTGCGGAGAACCACGGCTACGCGGTCGACGCGGAGTCGCTCCGGGCTGCCGGCGAGCCCGTGGCCATCACCCACGTGAACCTGAACGACGGCACCGTAGAGGGGCTGGCTCACGAGGCCCGCCCGCTGTTCTCCGTCCAGTACCACCCGGAGGCCTCTCCGGGACCCCACGACGCATCCTACTTCTTTCGCCGCTTCCGCGAGATGGTCGCGCGCCACAAGGCGGGCGAGACGGTGACGGGCGCGCAGATCGCGGCGGGCGCGGGGAGCGCGCGCTCCGCCGGCGGAGAATGAGAGGCCGGCCGTGCCGCGACGCGACGACATCCAATCCATCCTCGTGATCGGTTCCGGTCCGATCGTCATCGGCCAGGCGTGCGAGTTCGACTACTCCGGTACCCAGGGGTGCAAGGCCCTGCGCGAGGAGGGGTACCGGGTGGTGCTGCTGAACTCGAACCCCGCCACCATCATGACGGACCCGGAGACGGCGGACCGCACCTACATCGAGCCGATGACGGTTGAGAGCGTCGAGCAGATCATCGCCCGCGAGCGCCCGGACGTGCTCCTCCCCACGCTCGGCGGACAGACCGCGCTCAATCTCGCCGTGGCCCTGTCGGAGCGCGGTGTCCTCGAGCGCTACGGCGTGGAGCTGATCGGCGCGCAGCTCGACGCGATCCACAAGGCGGAGGATCGAGAGCGCTTCCGCGAGGCGATGCGGAAGATCGGCCTGGCGCTGCCCGCTTCGGGCTACGCGCGCAGCATCGAGGAGGCCCGCAGCATCCTGAAGACCACCGGCATCCCGGCCATCATCCGGCCCAGCTTCACCCTGGGCGGGGCCGGAGGCAGCGTCGCCTTCGAGGACGAGGAGTTCGACGCACTGGTGGACTGGGCGCTGCGCCAGTCGCCCCGGGGCGAGGCGATGATCGAGGAGAGCGTGCTCGGCTGGAAGGAGTACGAGCTGGAGGTGATGCGCGACGCCGCCGACAACGTCGTGATCATCTGCTCGATCGAGAACTTCGATGCCATGGGGGTCCACACCGGCGACTCGATCACCGTGGCCCCGGCCCAGACCCTGACCGACCGCGAGTACCAGGAGATGCGCGACGCCGCCATCGCGATCATCCGGGAGATCGGCGTCGACACCGGCGGCTCGAACATCCAGTTCGGCGTGGACCCGAAGACCGGCAAGCTCGTGGTGATCGAGATGAACCCCCGGGTGTCGCGCTCCTCGGCGCTGGCGTCCAAGGCCACCGGCTTCCCGATCGCCAAGATCGCCGCCAAGCTCGCGGTCGGCTACACGCTCGACGAGATCCGCAACGACATCACGCGCGAGACCCCGGCCAGCTTCGAGCCCGCGATCGACTACGTGGTGACCAAGATCCCGCGCTTCACCTTCGAGAAGTTCCCGGGCGTCGACAGCACCCTCACCACCCAGATGAAGTCGGTCGGTGAGGTGATGGCCATCGGGCGCACCTTCAAGGAGAGCTTCCACAAGGCAATCCGCTCGCTGGAGATCGGACACGCGGGGCTGGAGAGCCCGTCGCTGCCCGAGGACGAGTCGGCACTGTGGGCCCGGGTGGACACGCCGCGTCCCGGACGGCTCTGGGCCGTGGCGGAGGCCTTCCGCCGCGGGGCCACGGTGGAGGAGGTCGCGCGGCGCTCCTGGCTGGATCCCTGGTTCCTGCGCAACCTCGCCGAGCTGGTCGAGATGGAGGCGGGCATCGGGAAGGCCGAGACGCCGGAGGAGCGTGGCGCGTGGCTGCGACCCGCAAAGCAGGCCGGGTTCTCCGACCGGCGTCTCGCCGCCCTGTGGAACACGGACCAGGACGCCGTCCGCCGCAGGCGCCACGAACTGGGCGTGCGCCCCGTCTACAAGCGGGTCGACACCTGTGCAGCCGAGTTCGAGAGCACCACGCCGTACCTGTACTCCACCTACGAAGACGAGTGCGAGGCCCGGACGACGGAGCGGCGCAAGATCGCCATCCTCGGCGGGGGGCCGAACCGGATCGGCCAGGGCATCGAGTTCGACTACTGCTGCGTGCACGCCGCCTTCGCGCTGCGCGATGCGGGCTTCGAGACGATCATGGTGAACTGCAATCCGGAGACCGTCTCGACCGACTACGACACCAGCGATCGGCTCTACTTCGAGCCCCTCACGCTCGAGGACGTTCTCGAGATCGTCCAGCTCGAGAAGCCCGAGGGGGTGATCGTGCAGTTCGGCGGCCAGACGCCGCTGCGGCTGGCCGTGTCGCTGGAGCGTGCCGGCGTGCCCATCCTCGGAACGCCGCCGGACGCCATCGACCGCGCCGAAGACCGCGAGCGATTCGAGCAGCTGCTCGAGAAGCTGGGTCTGAAGCGTCCGCCCGCCGGCGTCGCGCGAAGCGCCGAGGAGGCCGAGACCGTGGCCGCGCGCATCGGCTACCCGGTGCTGGTGCGCCCCTCCTACGTGCTCGGCGGTCGCGCCATGGAGATCGTGCACGATCTCGATTCGCTGCGTCAGTACATGCGCTTCGCGGTGAGGGCTTCCCCCGAGCACCCCGTGCTGGTGGACCGGTTCCTGGCCGATGCCACCGAGGTGGACGTCGACGCGATCTGCGACGGCCACCGCGTCGTCATCGGGGGCATCATGGAGCACATCGAACAGGCGGGCGTCCACTCGGGCGACAGCGCCTGTTCGATCCCGCCCTACTCGCTGACCCAGCCGGTGATCGACGAGATCCTCACCTCGACGCGACGTCTGGCCACGGAGCTGGGCGTCCGCGGACTCATGAACGTGCAGTACGCGGTCAAGGACGACGCCCTGTACGTGATCGAGGTGAATCCCCGCGCGTCGCGCACCGTTCCCTTCGTCTCGAAGGCGATCGGCCGGCCTCTCGCAAAGCTCGCCGCGCTCGTCATGGCCGGACACACGCTGGAGGAGCTCGGCTTCACCGAGGAGGTCTGGCCGAGTCACTACTCGGTGAAGGAGTCGGTGTTCCCCTTCGTGAAGTTCCCCGGCGCCGACACGCTGCTGGGTCCGGAGATGAAGAGCACCGGCGAGGTGATGGGCATCGATTCGGACTTCGGGCGGGCTTTCGCCAAGGCCCAGACCCAGGCGGGCAATCCGCTTCCGACGCGGGGCCGGGTGCTGGTCTCGGTCCGGGCGGAGGACCGCGAGAAGATCTGCGAAGCGGTCGCGGATCTGGCCGAGCACGGCTTCGAGGTGCTGGGCACGCCGGGGACCGCCGAGTTCCTCGCCGAGCGCGGGATCTCGGTGCGCAGCGTTCCGAAGGTCGGCCGCGGCGGGCCGGACGAACGCGATACGGTGCAGCGCATCGAGGCGGGCGAGGTGGATCTGGTGATCAATACCGTGGGAAGCGATCCGACGGCGGTGCGCGATTCCGCGTCGCTGCGCCGCACGGCGCTGCTGCGCAGCGTGCCCTATTTCACGACGGCGGCGGCCGCCCGCGCCGGCGTGGGGGCGATTCGCGCGCGGCAGCTCGAGTCGATCGGCGTGCGGCCGCTCCAGGAGATCCACCGCAAGTCCTGAGGGGCGGCAAAGGGGGAGAGGGAGAGGTCGCGCGATGGTCGACCCCAGGACCCCGATCCTGGTGGGTGCTGCTGCGGTGGAGCAGCGCCTCCCGGATCCGGAGGCGGCGCTCGAGCCGGTGGCGCTGATGGCGGAGGCGCTGGGCCTCGCCGCCGACGATGCCGGAAGCCGCGACCTGCTCGTCCGCGCGGATGCGATCGCGGTACCGCGGGGCTTCTGGGACTATCCGGACCCGGGGCGCCTGCTCGCGAACCGACTCGGCGCGGCAAGGGCCCGCTCCCTGCTGGCCGAGATCGGGGTGCTCCAGACGACGCTCTTCGGCCGCGCGACGCAAGCCATCCGCGAGGGGCGCGCCGACGTGGTGCTCGTGGCCGGCGGCGAAGCGAAGTACCGCGACCTGCGGGCGCGGATCGCCGGCCTGGAGGCTTCGGTCACGCGGCAGGACGCGGCCGTGCCCGACGAGGTGTGGCGTCCGGGCGCAGACATCGTCTCGCCGCTCGAGATCGAGCGCGGCCTGGCGGCGCCCGTGGCGCAGTTCGCGGTGATCGAGAACGCGCTGCGCGCGGCGGAGGGTCAGGGCCTCGCGTCCCACCGGCGCGAGATCGCTGCGCTGTGGGCGGCGCTGAACCGGATCGCCGGCGCCAATCCCCACGCGGCCTTTCCCGAGCCTCGCAGTGTCGAGGAGATCGCGACGCCCTCGTCCCGCAACCGCATGCTCGCCTTTCCCTACACCAAGCTGCACAACTCCCAGTGGAACGTGGACCAGGCGGCGGGGCTGGTCTTCTGCTCTGCCGAGGCTGCGCGCGCGGCTCGCGTTCCCGAGGAGCGCTGGATCTTTCCGCGCGCCATCGTCGAATCGAACCACATGCTGCCGCTCTCGGCGCGCCGGGAGCCGCATCGCTGTCCCGGCTTCCGCCTTGCCGCGGAGCGCGCGCTCGAGCTGGCGGGTCTCGCGCTGGAGGAGATCGCCCACCTCGAGCTCTACAGCTGCTTTCCGGCGGCGGTGCGGGTACAGACGCGGGAGCTGGGAATCCCGGAGGGGCGTCCGCTCAGCGTCAGCGGGGGCATGCCGTTCGCCGGGGGCCCGCTGAACAATTTCGTCCTCCAGGCGGCGGTGCGCCTGGCCGAGGTGCTGCGCGCGGACCCGGGCAGCCACGCGCTGCTCACGGCGGTGAGCGGGATTCTCACCAAGCAGGGCGTGAGCCTCTGGTCCACGACGCCCGGTGCGCGCGAGTTCGGCTTCGAGGACGTGGCCGGGGCCGTGGCACGCGCCACGCCGAGCGTCGACGTGGTCGCGCAGGCGGAGGGGGAGGCCCGGGTCGTCTCCTACACCGTCACCTACCACGAGGAGCGACCGCTGCAGGGGGTCCTGCTCTGCGATCTCCCCGACGGTCGACGCACGCTGGCGACGACCGCGGACGGCGACTGGATGCGCGCCATGGAGACGGAGGAGTTCTGCGGCCGCAGCGTGAAGCTCGGAGCCGGGGGAGCGCTGAGCGCTGCGTGAGCCCGATCCCGGGCCGACGGGTCGGAGACGCCGGCGGCGCGGTGCCGGTCACGGCTCCGCGCGTTTCTGTACTAGTGTCCTGTCCTAGAAGTTCGGCTGCATTCGGAGGGCCCTTTCGCCCGCTGGCTGCGTTCCGCTCCCTGCGGCGTAGCTTCGGCTATGCCTCAGTCGCGCGCCTTGCCAGCGGGCGAAATGGCCCTCCTCGGTGCACTTCGAGCTTCGCGAATCGCATGGTACTTCGACGC
>JAAUYK010093330.1_pt1 | contig 20043 bp, 21 predicted proteins | sample 7278021 | NCBI WGS metagenome assembly JAAUYK01 (sample SAMN14350223, study PRJNA611818) | marine sediment metagenome | isolation source: surface marine sediment (1.8m) | place: French Polynesia: Moorea | collected 2018-08
AAAAATGAATCCTCGTCACAACAAAAGTATGTGGAAAAAAGTGACAAATTCAGATCAACTTTGGTATGGTGTGGATACACACGATGCGGCAACTGCTATTTTTGCGGCAACAAAACAATAGGATTGATAATTATGAAATCACTTTATGAAATATTGGGAACAGTCACGACATCTGGCGATCCTGGTCGCCAACCAGGAGGTGGACAAGGTGGTGGTCCGCAACAAAACGTCAATCAACCTGGTACAGGTCAAAGACAGTTAAGAACACCAACAAGTTATCACGGATTGTCAAATGTCAAACCACTTTGTCAGAAAATGCGACCTTGGCAAATGGAAGTTTATATGAATTTAAGATCTGGGAGAAGTTTATATGTCACGGCTTCTCCGGGTGGCGGTAAAACTTTACCTTATACTTGTCACTGGCTCGACAATAATTTAAGACTAAATGTTTCATTAATGTCAGCAGAAAGAAATTGGAATGAAATTACAGAAGTAATTTTAAATTTATTAACAGATCCCGGAAGATTAGAAAAACTATTAGTCACTGTACCAACAAGATCTTTAGCAGATCAAACTACACAAGAATTTAAAGAATTTTTTGCTAGTATAATTACAGAAAGCTTAGACAGATATTTTATTAATTTTTGGGAAATTGTTTTACCTGGAATAGATAACGGAAACATTGATTATCATCATCCACATGTTACTCGTTTCGGAGAGATATTAGACGCTTTAGATTCGAGTGGTGGATTAACAAATTTATTTGTTAGACGTATAAGATTGTTCAGTCAAGTATCTCAAGGTGCTAGAGATTCTGGTGAAGCTTTTTCTAGTAACGATGCACATAGAGCTCAGTTAATTAATCAAATTGATGAACAATTGAGAGAAAGATTTACGGAAGGTGTTAGAAGATTTGTTCAAGGAGGAGATAGGAATACTCCGTCACTTATTGCAATTCGTACAGGTATAAATAGTGAAGGAGATCCTAGAATTGCACCTGTAACGATAGCTATTTATGAATCAGCTGCTAAACTTGCACCTGACCTTATAAGAAATAATTTATCTCTTGTTATTGTTGATGAAGCACATTTAGCACAAGAAAGAGAAATACAAGATGATAAGCGTCGTGCACAAATAGCTCTTTCTTTGTATAATATTTTAAATCACTTGAGAAGAAGTAATGATATTCCTATTTGTTTCTTATCGGGTACAGAAAATCCTGGATCAGCTCGTAACTTAACACAGTATATAGAAACATGTTTAGGTAGATCAATTACTGTGATTGAATCAACAGCAACTAATGAATCTAATATTAGTATAGTTCCAGACGATTCTATAGCACAAGAAAGAGAATTGATTAACATTATTTTAAGACCAAGGCAGGGTAATAATTTAATTGTTTTATTTTCTAAAAATAGAATTGATAGATTAACTGAAATAGCCTTAAAAAAGATGGGTGGAACATCTGCATTCCAAATAGATCGCGGACAGATGCAAAAAGAAAAAGCATCAGGTGGTGGTGTAATTGGTAGAAAATTATCTGGCTATACTATGACGCCAGGTAGTTTTAGATTAGACAAACAGCAGAGACAAGAGATGGCTCGTGAAGCTTCAAAAGTTCCTGGTGCTTCACAGATATTTGATCCTGTTTTAAGACAAGCTGTTAATGCTGGATTTGGTTATATCTATAGAGTAGATGATAGAGACCGGTACCAGCAAGAAAAAAGAAGAGATGCAATAATTGTTGCAGATCTTTTTAAATCCGGCAAAATTAAAACACTATTGGCCACAGACGCTGTTGGTATTGGTGTAAACATTGACGTTAGAAAGTTATATATACCTTCCGTTGATAAACCTCAGGGTCGCACTTTTAAACCTATACAACCAACAGAACTAGCACAACTGTTGCACCGTGCTGGACGTGGTGCTTTTAAGTTCTCTACAGTTGTAACCCCAGAGAAAAATGTACCCGCTGTTTCGGAAGCGTTATCCTTAAATCCTAGTGGATTTAATCAAACAATTAATATTGAATACATACCAAGAGCTGCTTGTACTTCAGCCAGATGGTTTACAAGCGTTTGGTCAGCAAGCATTGGATTTGTTGGTAGAGCCGCTCGAAGAGTCTTCTAATGGAGGTTGAATGTTTAGCGATATTACTCAAATTATACCGACAATACAAGGAGAAGGCCCTAAAGTAGGTGTACCTTCCCTATTGATTAGATGGCGTGCTTGTAATTTAGACTGCCCTTTTTGTGACACACAGTGGTCTAATAAACACACAGGTGAAGCACTAGGATACAACAATATTAGATCTTATTTGGAACAATACCCAAAGATTGACAATATTATGTTCACTGGTGGCGAACCTTTTCTTTATACAACTGAAATTGGTGAATTGTTAAACGAGATTGATAAAGATTTCGACCAAATTAAAACTATTGAGATTGAAAGTAATGGAACATTAATAACAGAAGAAAACATGACTAAATTGTTAGCTTCTGTTAGGAGCGGAAGATTTAAAATCACAATTAACGTTTCGCCTAAATTGGGCCCAGAATGTTATAGAGAAACAAGAGAGATTGGTAGTATTATTAATATGTATAAAAGAACTCTTGCTCCTCTTAACAGACTCGCAGGTGGTAAAACATTCGATTATATATTTAAAATAGTATATAGCGAAGATTGGAAAGAATACATCTTAAAGTTTTTAGAAGAAGTACAACCTATGAGAGATCGTAGGAAACCTGTACATAGAATTTATATGATGCCTAAAACTCCTGATTTTAGAAACTATGCGTCTGAGGAGGAAGAGGGTTTTATTGCTGACTTTAGAAAAAGCAATAACGATACAGTTCAATTCTGTTTAGAACAAGGTTTAAAGTTTTCTTGTCGAGAGCATGTTTGGATTTGGTTTGATAAGAAAAACGAACTTATCGAAGCAAACAATTAAAAAGTTACCGGGACATCACAACCCAATGTTGTGGTGTCCCAAGAAGTATTAAGGAAAATACAATGGCTAATCCTGTATTAGGTTTAATGGTTGATAGTTATCCCGATTCTATACAAGGACTTTCAAGTCAAATTGGACAACTTGATGAAAGTCTATCACAATTACAAGAAGAAAAAGATGCGCTTATTCAAGCGATGAATGATATTAGACAAGAAGCTATTGATTCATTAACACCCCAAGCTGATTTTATATATTACGGTTCTGCATTTTATGATGGAGGAGATGATAACGATGCATCTAGAAGTATTAATGTAAGTGACTGGAGGGCGTTTAATCAAGTGAGTAATCCTGTTAACGGAACTGATTATTTTGATATAACAACTAGTCCACCTACATTAAAAACATATGATGATGGATCAGGTTATGTTCCACCGGATCCACCAGACCCTCCAGATCCACCAACGCCTGTAATATTTGATGCTTATGAAGAAGTAACAGGCGCAATTGATACGACTGTACTAGATGAAAAGGTATCAGATTTTGCATTTATAACTGACTATATTCATAAACCGGTTATAGAACAAGATGGGTTTTATGGAATAAATGATAAGATGTCACAATTAAGCGATGTAAAAGGTATTCTTGAAAAGGACATAAATAAATATTCAGCAGGAATTGATGTGTTAGGGAGATATACATAATGCCCGGAATAGCTAGAGTAGGCGATATATGGTCTGGTAGATGTTGTTGTCACGATGATCCAACATGTATCAGAATGTCTGGTCCTATTGTAACAAGTAGTTCCAATGTCAATGCTAACAGTAGAGGTATAGCAAGATTAAATGATATAGTTATGGGTAACTGTGGTCACAAGGGATACATCGCAACCTGTAGTCCAAATATTAATTGTAATGGTATAGGTGTTGCTAGATGTGGTGATGCTGTTGCTGGATGTTCTATAGGAAGAATAGTTAAATGTAGTGGAGATGTAAATGGGAACTGATAGAATTAGAATAAATCCAGAAGTATATTTAAAAGAGATAGTTAAAAAGGATTATCCAAATGCTCCACCATACTTACAAAAATTGATTACTGGATTATATGTAGATCCACCCGAAAAGGTAGTACTTCACACTGGTCGAATGATGGGGAAATCGACCATGGCAAAAGCAATGGAGATATTTGCTACTGAATCGTTAATATCTCATTTTGTATTTGAAACTGACACCTCTACTTATTATATAATGATTTATCGTAATAATAGGATTAAGATGTATAGCAATGGTTTCAAATGTATATCATCTGATCCTATGGAAATTATAAACTTCGTTAAAAAGTTTGCGCCAAATGATGAAATATACTATAAAATAGAAGGTGGAATACTTGGAGCAATGTAATGAGTACTTGTATACATAATAATGATCCAGAATGGGTGCCCAACCCAGATTATAAACTCCAACAAAAAGCAAAAGAAAAATATCCATTCCAAGAAATGAATACAGACAGTCCCGGCCAAATGGTTTTAACAGACAAAGAGTTTTTACCAAAAGAACCAGTTATTGGTACAATGTATCATAATATAGCACTTAATGAAGTGTTAATATGGACAGGTAGTGACTGGAAAGCTATTGATAGTCCTACACCGGATGAAGAAGTTATTAAAGAATGGGAAGTTGTTACACACGATGATGGTTGGTGTTCAATAAGAATATTTGAAAATGTTAATGGTGAAAGAAAGATAACTATCGCAGATGATGGTGGACTTGTACTCGGACAGGGTTTAGAAAATGTCTTGGAATATATAAAAAATAATACTGACAATAACATATACTTACATTCAGAAAGTCGAATCTTTGAATACTTTAGCTAGGAGGAGTGAATGAACTTTAACTGTAGAGTTTGTGGCCATAATGATTATCATCATGAATTACGAACTGAAGAAGATTTGTACCAATGCAATTGGTGTAGTGTTAAGTTTGCAGATCCGGAAAAATTCACTATTCAACCTGTTAAATTTAAAGTAATTGGTGAAAATGGTAGACGTCCTGAAAAGAACAAAGAATTAGATGCTGGGCATGATATATTTGCGGCCGAAAGAGTAGTTATTCATCCTGGTAATACAGAGATGGTTAAAACCAACATTGCTATTGAATTGCCACCCGTTTACGAAGCACAAGTAAGAGCTAGATCTGGGCTTGCTAAGAAACACGGTATTCAAGTAGCGAACGGACCAGGAACAATCGATTGGGGTTATCGAAATCAGGTTGGAGTTCTACTTTACAATTCCAAATCAGAGAAATTTGTTGTTGAGATTGGTGATCGTATCGCACAGTTAGTAATTAAGCATTCTCCACAAGTTGTTTTCGAGGAAGTGGAGGAACTGTCTGAAACTGATCGAGGACTAACTGGTTTTGGTGATTCTGGAGTATCGGGATCACTTGAAAATTAACGGAGGCATTAGTTGAACATTCAAGAACAGTATGATGAAATTGTCAAAATCGGTGAAAAGTTTATTGCCGATAATATTAGGAGAAAGTACTGTATTGATGATTTAGGCGAAAAAGAGTATAAAGATGTACTTTCTCGAATTAGAAAAGAATTAGAAAAAGACGATAAATTAACTGAAGATGAACTAACTAGAATAATGGATATGATGTGGGCAAGAAGATATATTACAGCAGGTAGTATATCTTTTGGACTAGGTAATAATACTGTTAAATGTAGTCTTTCAAATTGCTATTTTATACCCATTAAACAAGATAGTATTGAAGGAATATTTGAATGTGCTCAGAAATTAGCAAGAACATTCTCTTATAGAGGTGGTTCTGGTGTAGACATTACAATATTAAGACCTAAAAATTCGAAAGTAAATAATGCAGCAGTCTTTTCTTCTGGCGCTGTTAGTTTTATGCCGCTATTTAGTAACGTAGCAGGCATTATAGGTCAGAATGGTAGAAGAGGTGCTGAAATTATAATGATGGATGTTCGACATCCAGATATATTAGATTTTATTTGGTCTAAGTCTAAACCTAAAGAGGTATTTGGACAAGATCCACTAACAGGCAAAATACATGACGTTAATGACGCTAATATTTCTGTTAAATTATCAGACAGTTTTATGTTAGCTGTTGAGAATGATGAAGATTGGCAATTTGTATTTCCTGATCATACACATGAAAAATATGATGAAGAATGGAATGGAAACTACGAAGATTGGGCATCAAAAGGGTATCCTTTTAAAAACTATCATAAAGTTAAAGCAAGAGAAATTCTCCGTAACATTGCGGAGTCTGCATGGATTTCGGGTGATCCTGGAGTGTGTTATTGGGATACAATTCTTAAATATACACCTGGATCATTCGATCCTAGATTAAAACCTAAAGGATCTAATCCTTGTGGAGAACAACCTTTAGCAGATGACGATAATTGTTTATTATCTGCTCAAGCATTACACAAGTATGTTATTAATCCCTATAAAGATAATGCACAATTTGATTTAGATACATTTCTAGAAGATTCTAAGATGGGTATGATCTTTCTAGATACAATGGTAGACTTTAACATTCATAAACATCCATTAAAAGAACAACAAGAAATTAACGAATATGGAAGAAGAGTAGGTCAAGAATTTACTGGACTTGGTGATTGTTTAGCTATGCTTGGATTAGAATATGGATCAACTGAATCAATAGAGTTTATAGATTATATTCTATATCGTAAAGCAATAGTTGAATTCAAAACAAGTCTGGAAAGATCTGAGAAATTTGGTCATGCTCCTTGTTTTAAACTAAAGAAACAAAGAGAAGCATTTCTAAAGACTCCACATATTCAAAAATTATTATCATATGTAGCAACAATTACAGATGAACCTATTCAAGAAAAAGTTCTAGGTTATGACGATTATACAATTGATAAACAACGTTTAATTAAATTAGTAATAGAACATGGTCTCAGAAACTCTGCATTCAATACAGTTGGACCTACTGGTACCATCAGTATTATAGCCGATAATTGTACATCCGGCATCGAGCCATTGTTTGCTATTGACTATCACAGAGAAGTCCGTTTACAGGCGGAGGGTAGTCAGACAGAAACAACTAGAATAGTTCATTTTCCACTTTTGAAACATGTGGGACCACAAATTTTAAATATGGACAATAAGGAAATCTCCAAGAATTATTCTTATACCACATGTCATGAACTAGATTTTAGAAAAAGGATTAAAGTTCAAGCAGCAGTTCAGAAATGGATAGATAGTAGTGTGTCTTCTACTCTTAATTTAAATAGAGATGCAACAATTGAGGACATTTATCAAATCTATGTTGAGGGGCATAAAGCATTATTAAAGGGTGTAACAATTTTCAGAGACGGATCAAAGAAAGGTGTACTTAGCACTGGTTGTGAATTCGACGCTGAAGAGGGTGCGCCTGTAGTAGATATCGAAAAATATCTACTCAAGATGAAAGAGAAATTAAAAGAACCTCAAAGAGCATACCGTTATGCAGAACATTGGAAGAAGGCAAAAATATATGTAACTGTTTCGATTGATGATAGAGGTAAACCAGTTGAGATATTTTCTAACGTACCTTATGAAGCAGGTATTAATGAAGCTGGTCAATACTCTATTAATCTTTATATGGAAAGAACTAGTTACTGGAATAGTATCTGTAGGTTAACCAGTTTACTTCTTAGAGCTGGTATACCTATCGATATGATATGTAACCAGTTAAAGAAATCAGCACCTAGCATGGTTGACCTTCCTGCTGTTGTTTTGAGGGTATTAAACAGATATAACAAGATACCCAAAGGACTAGTAGAACAAATTAGACAAACAGGTGATGGTGGGGAGTTTTGTACCTCTTGCGGCAAAAACGGAATCATTTATACAGGTGGCTGCAGAATATGTCAATTATGTGGAGACGAAAAGTGTGGATAAATACAATATGCCTTGGTGCTTTTGTAATACTATCAATAGTTGATGCTGTAACAACTTATAAAATTATTAGTGACGGTGGATCAGAATTAAATCCTATTGTTTGGTTCTTTATCAAAGTATTTGGATTAACATTAGGATTAGTATTAATTAAAGTATTAGTTGTTTCATTTATTCTTTGGCTAAATCCACCATTTATATTCACAATGTTTTTAGTTGTTGTTTATGTAATGGTGTGTGCTAGCAATCTTAGACAATTAGCATAGAGGGGTAAGTCGGTATCCTTCGGGGTACCGACACCCATTATTTTTGTGAGGATATATGCAATCATTAGAGACAGAAGAACTGTTAATGCAACTATTAGCTGGTGCTAGAATAGAAATTGTTTGGTCTATAATTGTTGTTGGTGTTATTTTTTATTTTCTTATCTTTTTTAAAGATTTTATCAATAATGTTCTTTTTTATTTTCAATTTAAATCAAATAGTTATGTATCTATTGGTACTCTTGTTGAAGTTAATGAATTTGTAGGAAGAATTAAAGATTTTGGATTAAAGTACATCATTGTTGAAGGTGAAAAAGGATATTATAGATTAGCAATGAATACGTGGCAAAAACAAGATTGGATATTTTTAAGAACTGAATGGAAAGAGCAAAATAAAATAGCAGGACAAAGACTTGGACTTAGAAGAGGTGATGATATAAAAATAGATCGAAAATCTCCAGAATATAGAGCTATAATGGAGGCAAAAGAAAAAGCTCATGAAACTAAAAGTGATAGTAATTAATGGATCCGCTGAATCCGGAAAAGATTTATTTGTTGAATATATTACTGAAAGTTTTACTGAACATAAGATTGCTAATTTATCAACAATTGATCCTTCTAAGGAGGCCTTGCTTGAACTAGGTTGGGATGGAAAAACTAAGGATGAAGAAACTCGTCAAGCAATGGTTGACTTAAAACAAATGTCAATAAGATTATTTAATGGACCTTTCCATTATATAGTTAAAAAAATAAGCGGTAAATTAGGTACAGCACCAACTAGTAATTGGGCGTTCTTTGTACATTGTAGAGAACCAGAAGAAATACAAAAATTAGTTGATCATTTTAAAGAGGATTGTATTACATTATTAGTCAGAAATCCAAAAGGTAAAGCTCTCAAAAATGGAGCGGATGATGTAGTTGAAAATTACAATTATGACTTTATTATAGAAAACGATAAAACTAAAAAAGATCTTAGAAGACAAGCTGTGCTATTTGGTCGAGTAAATTTACCCTAGGAGAAGATTATGGACACACAAATTCAAGGAACAGGATCCGTATCATTAGAAGAAGTTTACAGAAGAATTAACGAAGGAGCAAAGATCGGATCTAAAGTATCATATTCACATCCTAATAAAACAGACAATGTTTCAATGAGAATGTCATTAGGTAGAATATGGTTTAATGAATTACTACCTGGAGATTTTAGACTAGTAGATCAACCTGTTGATAAATCTGCTTTAAATGAAATTATAAAAGAATTATATAATAAGTATGAACCTGGAAAAACAGCTGATATTATTAGTATGATTACTAAGGAATCTTTTAAACTAGCAACATTAGTTCCTAATTCTTTTACAATTGATACTCTTATACCACCTGACGAATGGATGGAAGAAAAAGCTACTTTTGTTAATAAGTGGAATAATGTACCACCTGATAAGATAGACATGATTAAATTTACAAAAGAAGCTGATGCCCTTACTAATAAATTATTAAGACACTTTAAAAAGAATGGGTACAGATTACAGAACATACTTGAGAGTGGCGCAAAAGGTGATGCACTTGATGACTGGAAAGCATTACTTATCTCTAAAGGATTTGTTCTTGATATTGAAGGTAAAATACACGGACCAATTACAAAAGGTTCAGCTGAAGGGTACAACACAACTGAATATTATACCGCAGCATCGCAAGCTAGAAGAAACTATTACTACAAGTCATATATGTCAAATAAACCTGGATATTTGTCTAGAAAAGTAACAATGGCTAACGCAAATATGGTAGTTGATGCTTCTAGAAAAGATTGCGGTACAAGAAGACGTTTAGAGATATTTATTGATAAAAATAAAGCTTCCTTATTGATAGATAGATACTTTATAGATAAAGGTGAACCAGTAAAAATAACGGATGCATCCCAAATTAGGAATAAAAAGATTAGTTTAAGATCTCCACTTTACTGCCGAGCTAAGAAAGGTATTTGTCCTACTTGTTACGGAGATAGTTATAAGGGACTAGATACTAAGAATGTAGGGATTCTAGCTGGTGGTGCTGTTAATATGATTGGGATTAATAGTATGATGAAGATGAGACATAAATCTTCACAATTAGATTTAGTTGATGTAGACTTTGATAAAGTAATTAGAGGTTCACAATTAGATTTAAGAGTAGTTAAAAAGTTTATTGAAGTTCAAAAGAAAAAGATTGTTGCTAAAACAGAATGTACAATTCTTTTGGATCAAAATGAATATGATGAGTCTTCATTAATTGATATTGGTGATAAATTCTTAGTTCCTGGAGTACTTAATCTTTATGTAGGGGATTTAGTTGATAATAATTATATTACCTTTCCCTTTAACTTTCCTGTAGAACTTAATAAACCTCAAGACTATACTCAAGAAGGTAAAACATTAATTATGAGGTTTACACCTGGTGAAGTAATTATAAACAAAGACTTCTACAATAAAGAAACAGATCCTAGTATAATTAATAGATTGTTGGACGGTTCTATTAAATATATTAATTCACCTGAAGTACTTCTAGACGCTGTTCACGAACAATTACCCACACTAGATTTAATCTATGCGGAATTGATTCTTTCCAATATGTTTAGAACTAAAGAAGATTTAACTATTCCTTGTAGGTTAAAAGACTACAGTAATTTTGAAATTATTGGCGTCAAAAAGTTACCTTTTTTAAATAGTTGGTTGACAGGGTTGTCTTTTGAGGATCCTAATAAAGCAATTAAAACTGCGCTTTTAAGCGGACAAGACGCTGATATGAATCCTATTGAGAAAGTTTTATTAGAGAAATTTTACGATCAGAAGGAAAGAAACGCAAGAGATGAACAGTAAAGAGAAAGGAAATAGAGAAGAACGCAAACAAGCTAGACAACTTAGCACTTGGATGTTCGGTGATAAAGATGTATTGAAAAGGCCGTCTGATTCCGGCGCATTAGAGATTATATGGTCAGGTGATATTGTTCCAATGAAACAAATGCCTGATGAATGGAACAAAAGATGGCCTTTTATGGTAGAAGTTAAAACAGGATATAAAAATCATTTACCTGATTTTTGGGCTCGTGGACATTTAACTAAATGGGTTAAGAAAGCATATAAAGAAAGTAAAACTCATAATCAGAATGTACTTATGCTTTTAACCCAGTTTCATAGAAGAACAGCTTTGATTAGTATAAATAGATGTCTCTGCTGTTTACCCTATGAGGTTGCGTATCCTGTTGAATGTGAAGATGTCTGGCTTCATATGTATGTATACAAATTGAAAGACATATTAAACATTCCCTTCAAACAAGTATTTAATTTTGAGGAGATCATCAATGGATGAAAGATTTGAAGAGATATTAACTGAAATTAATATTAGTGGACTAAGACCTACCACTATGTCAAAAAATGCAATGAGGGTAGATAGACCTACATTGTTTATAACATTCCCGGATACTAATCTTAAAATATGGAATGAGATCTATCAAACTGGTTTCCTTCTGTCGAATTGTCAAGCTATTATTTCACCTAGCAAAAGAATTACTATTGGTAGAAAACCTTTCAATGCTAAAATTCATCAATTAGACTTGAAGAAGAATTTATTGAAAGCTGAATCTCCTGGTAGAAAGTTAAGAGTAATTACAACTCTACCTTTAAATTTAAGGAATAAGAAAACCAAGGTAACTTCTGAAAGACCCAAAATAGAATACTACTTTTATGATGCTAGTATTTACAGTCAAGCTCTCAATTATTTACAGTCTAAGTTTAGCGGCAAAATTCTTGCTAAAATGGTATTTAATGAGTTGGCCGCTTTGTATAAAAGAGTTAAGACTGCTTTACCGACAACAAGTATTGAATTGTTGTTTCTCATTAAGAATAAAAAAGGAAGTCTAGCAGAAATTTTAAAGAACCTATATATTACTATTCCAGAAAAGGATTTTAAACAACTAAGTCTTTTTGATAATTTTGGATTAGTGTCTAATACGGATAATACTATTATCCCTGTTGCTTATAAGAAAAGGGGAAACCCTGTTATCCACAGAAACGGTATTAAAAAGATTGAACAAATTATTGCTGCTGAAGAGGTAGCAAAAGAAATTCAAAAACAATCACCAATTGAAGCAGAAGCTGTTCCTGAGGTCCCTAGTGACTTTGTATCTAAAATGATTGCAGACCTTAAAACTTCCAAACTTAAATCAAGTGTGGACAGTAACGGACAAGTAAATGTAGGATTAGATTCTAGAGCAGTTAGTAGAATTTTAAAGAAACATAAAATTAAAGATCCTGACATTGCTATTAATGTTAAGTCTGCAATTGATGCTTATTTGAAGGATAAAGGTGAAAAGCTAACAACAGACGAAGCTGAAGTTATAATGTTGAAAGCTTTGAACTATACTATTCACGGAACAGACAATGTCCCGGAAGAATATTTAGCTAGACCACAAATTCTTTTCTCTAAACTTAAAGATATTAAAACTCATAGAATGCCTTTACAGTTTCCTAATATTAGTAGAATGATTAATCCTGAATCTGTAATAGACATTACTCATACAACTGGCCAACATCGACAGAGATTTGAGTTTGAACAAACTATTCATGAGAATGTAAGGAAACTTTTTAAATCTATTGAAGATGTTAAAGAACATCCAATTAGAGTTAAAAAGATTGAACACAACGTAGATGATAATGATCAAGATAGATATATCAACTACAAAGTGACTTTACAAAATCTGACCGGTGAAAATAAAAGACCTTATCCTGTGGAATTAAGAGTACCAGCACCAGTCAATGATAAGTATTTTAAAATTCGTGGTAGTAACTATATTATTGCATCACAACAGTTCATGAAACCGATTACGAAGACAGATAAAAATGATGTTCGTATTCTCAGTAATTATGCTATTATTCGTGTCGGTATTAAGAACCTTAAATTCAATCCCAGTGATGTTGATGAAATTATTAATAACTACATTCGTATTAGATATCCTAATATTATTAAATCAAAAGATGAAAATTCTATTGTATTTAATGACGGTTCAGCATTATTTTTAACGGGTGATACCATTTATGCTGACAAAGAGAAAATTATCAGACTAGATACAGATACCGCTAAATTAGTTGATCAAAACGGTGAAGAAGTTAAGTACGGTAAAAGTGAATTTATGTATGAAATGCTTCTACAAAAGATTCAACAAGTCAATCCAGAAGATAAAATGTACCGTACTAAAAAATCTATTCCTTATATTTATGTCTATCTAAGTGGTATTTATATCCCTTTGATTCTTTATCTTTGGAGTCAAAAAGGATTACTTAGTGCCTTAAATGATTTAGGAATAGACTACGAAATTACACAAACAGATAAAATGACTGGTGGGTATGTATTTGTTCCAATTACAAGTAGTTTTATAGCTATCAAACCTAAGAATACAAGAGAAGCATTAATTGTAAATGGGCTTCTTAAAAATCGTATCAAGAAACCTATTGATAATGTAGATGATCCAGAACAGATATTTGAACACATCTCGAATAACTACGGATCTGGTGCTATTGTTGCTATTCACAATATGACTGAAAATATGATAGATCCTGTAACTCAAGAATTACTTGAATTCGAGAATTTACCCACATCTTTACCTCAGCTAATATCTGGATATGTTTTAGATCTTCTGCTTAATAACAAAGCAACTACATTAGCAGATTTGAAAATCTATAGGTCCAGAATGTCTGAAATGGTTTTACAAAGCATGTATAAGCAGATTAAATCTGCCCATAATGAATATAAGAATCGTGTTAACTTTGGTGAGACAGATCCGAAGTTGTGGTTGGATTCTGAGTTCGTTATTCGTGACATGATTACAGACGCCGGTGTTTTACAACACACAGAACCTGTAACTCCGGTTGATGAAATTATGTTAGCTTCTCGCGTAATTAAATCTGGTAAGGGTGGTGTTAGATCTAAAAATATGTTTAAGGTTGAACAAAGAAATGTCCATCCTTCACAGTTTGGTATTATTTCTGCGAACTCTACACCTGAAAGTACTAACGTAGGTGTAATCAACAGACACACTTTAACGCCAACTATTGTTAATAAGTACGGTTCTTACGGAGCTAAAGACATTACAAATGTTTCTGGTTGGAATACTTTAGCAATTGAAGAATCATTAGTTCCTTTTCAGAATCAAATGGATAGCGACAGAATGGTTATGGCCGCTACACATCAAAGTCAAGTAACACCCATTGAAGAAAGCGAAGCACCACTCATTGGTACTGGTGCTGAGTTTATTGTTCCACAGTTATCCAGTTCTAGATTCTGTCATCGAGCTAAGATGGACGGTAAAGTGTCATCTGTTGAAAAGGATAATACTATAACTGTTCGTTACAAAAATGGAGAGGTAGATACACTAGATATTATTCCTAGAATGAGTCGTACTAAAATGGGAGCATATATCTCTCTCCAAATGAACACCTTAAATGAAGGAGAATCGTTTAAGAAAAATCAATTGCTTGCTTGGACAAAGAATTTCACAAAAGACAGTAAGTATGCAAGTGGTAAGAATGTATTTATAGCTGTTGTTAATCCTTCCGGGTTTGGATACGAAGATGCGTATGTTATAAGTCAGGAGTTTTCTGAATCTGCTAGAAGAGATATGGTTAAAGAACAACATGCTATTATACCACCTAATATGAAAATCTTGAACATCCAAAAGCAAATTGGTAAGACTGTTGAAAAAGATGAAGTCTTGATTGAGTTTATTACTGAAGGTAATCTTGATGATTACCTGGAAATTAATAATCTTATTGACGAAGGAGATGATGAAGTATTAAGCTCCTTTGGTAGTGGAGAAAATAGTATTAAACTTCTTACATTAGGTAGTGGGGAGATTATTGATATTAAAATCTTCATTAACAATAAGAATTCTATTGATCCACAAATTGTTACTTTTCATAGAAAATTAGTTGCTGATAAGAAGAAAACAATTGGATCAATAGCTAAGACAGCTAAAAACGATTACGATAAATTTAGGTCAATTGATAACATTGATTCTTCATTCTTTAAAACTGGTGGGCATAAATACAAACAGAATGAGTTTCAAGGTGCAAGAATAGTTTACTATATTAAAGAACAAAAACCCTTAATTGAGGGTGACAAGATTGCTAATAGGTACGGAGCAAAAGGTGTTATTGGTAAGGTTTTTGAAAAGACACCTTATGGAGAAATTACTCCTAGAATTGATGTTTTTATTAGTCCTGTTGGAGTCTTTAGTCGGAAAAATTTAGCTATGATTAAAGAGTTATACTTAGGCAAAATTATCTATTTCTTGAACGAGAAAGTAAAAGAGATGGCTAATGATCCTAAAGTAAAGTCAGCTAAAATTATAAGACTTCTACTTGACATCTATAAGGTACTAGCAACTGATAAAGTCTACAAAGAATTTAGCAAGAATATTAAGACTTACACAGATGCTAAATTGAGAAGACTGTTCAAGGATGAAGATTTTAAATTTACGTTTGTTATTGAACCTTTTACAGACGTTAGTTTTAAGAATATTAAGATTGCGGCAGAACATCTTGATATTAAACTGGACGAAAAAGTATTTATTCCAGAATTGAATTCTTGGACAGAGACTGAAGTTCCTGTAGGTGTGACTTACTATAATGCCTTAGAACAATTCTCTGAAATTTACGCTAATGTGAGAAGTACTGGTATGTATCAGGGATTAACTAGGCAGCCTGCAAAAGGTAAAGCCAAACAGGGTGGACAAAGTATAGGCCAATTAGACATGCAGGCATTACTTACATATAATATTCCGTCTGTTATTAACGAGTTATTCACTCTTAGATCTGACGATCATAGATCTAAACGTGCCGTTAATAACGATATTATTACAAATGGTGAAGCTAGTATACCTGTTGTATCTGGTCAGGGTGGAACTTCACAGATTTTAAATGTTTATATCACAACACTTGGACTAGAAATAGTCTAAATTCGATTGATCCTCCTTAATTTTATATTCAAACTTTTAATATAGAAATTTTATATTCAAAAGTTTTATAAAGAAATAATAACCATAGGATCGGTATTTCGTTATCGTAATTCGTTTTTATTTTTTGTGATTATGTACAAACATTAAGGAGGATCGTCGAATGTTAAATTTGGACACTTTCTACATCATTGTTTCGCCAGAACAAGACAATCAAGGCAAGATTCTGATTAACCGGAGACTAGGCGAATTGAGGAACTGGTATTTTTGTTCTCAGGAATACGACAAAGACAATGACCTGGATAGACAAGTTTTACAGATCGCCAATGCAAAAAGAATTGAGGCACTAGCTCAAGCATTTGACGATTGTGGGTTAACTGGTGAATTCAAACTAGCGAAGCCCAAAAGCTGTAATGAGAATGCAGCAAAGCGTTACATGTCGGGAAGGGTTGTTATTGTTCTTGACGAGTTTGATATTGAGAACATGACATGTAAAATACACAACGGTTTATTATGTCGCTCTATCGATGACGATCCTCGAATTTGGCGTAAAGCTAAATGGGGTGACAAATATCCAAAGAAGAAGAAACGTCAAACCCAATTTGGTAAAAAGCTTGCTAAAGCAATCGAAGACAAGGATCTTAAGGTTGCTAACGGTAAGCAGTAAAACGCGTTGGAATGGGGATCGATTGTCGGTCCCCATTAAAAAAGATTTTTTTTGATCGAAAGGACTTTTAAGAATGTCCAAAAGTAAAATAATTGTACCAGTTAATTCTGGCGAAAAGCTTAAATTCCCTTTACAAAAAACAGTATTACTGTTTATGAGTAGCGGTAAAATATATAGTTGTAGAATTAAATTTGCCGGTAAAGATTTTATAAAAGTATCCAATGTACAAGAAAGAAAAGTCGATAAGAATGGTAAAGTCAATTACATCGACCTACAGTTACAAGAGGATACTATATTTAGTCGAAACAAAATTGAAGGTTATAATCCTAACACAAAAGAAGAAAAATCTAAAAACGATATTAAAATAGTTCGAATGAAAGATAGAAAGGATCAACGTTAATGCCTGATAAAATAGATATTACGCATTCAGATGATGTAAATGTTGAAGAGAAAATAGGTGAAGCTAAAAAACCTCTTCATCAAAAATTATTTGACGAGTTCAATATTAAAGTAACTGATGAAAATGCTGTACCATTAAGACCTATTCCTATGTCTTGGGTTTTTGAAATTATTGAGTTTAATATTTTATCAACACTGACAAATAATAAAGGATTCATCAAAACCAATATGACAAAGGATCAAGTAAAAAGATTATTTACAATTACATTTGATTCCAAAGAAAATGTAATTGGATTTGAAGAAGAATTTCAGAAGAATATGTTTAATGCTATTAATGATTTTATCGACAGTAAGAACGAAAAACCTAGACTCTACAGTCGTAATATTATAACAACGACTCAAGCTGAAGGTTTACAATTGACAATTTCATACTAGGAGATTCAAATACATGAGTGAGCAACAAACAAATGAATTTACTCCACCTTTTGCAAAATCACCAGAAGAAGCTCCAAAACCTATGGATATTCCTTTTGGTGGAACAGAAGGTGAGACCAGTATTCCTGAAACCCCAGATTTTGCGAGTGAACCACCTAATTTAGCGGAAGAACCTCCTCCGATAACTACCGAGCAACCTCCTTTGACTACTGAACAGCCTCCACTAACTACTGAAGCTCCGCCTTTGACAACAGAAGGTCCACCTGTTGTTCAACCTGGTGATCCTAATGCGCCATTACCAGGACAAGAAGCATTACCAGGACATACATTACCGACAGAGGTTGATGCTTATAAACCTCTTGAGGTACAACAACAAATTGCCGAAATTACACCGGCAAAGTTTGACAATTTGACTAAAGTATTGGATATATTAGTTAAAAATAAACCAGATAGAATTGTCATAAGAAATTCCAAAATCAACGAATCCATTCAGTCTTCGGTAATCACTGCCGATGCTGAACAGATATTAGGTCCAAATATTAATTTCGAAATTACCGATCCCAAAAAACATGTCGATCTATTTAAGTCTTTTAAAGGCAATAACAATATATTTATTTTAGACGATCCTGAGAATACTAGATATATTGTGACAAACGGACCCATTAAGATATTCTTGCCGAAACAAGTAGATCAATTAGTAGCAGAAACTGCGCCTCCAGATTTAACTAATTGTCAAGGTGTATGTTTCAAAGAAATTAATAAGGATGTTAAAGACGAAATTAAGAGTATAGGTAAACATTCGGACTCAATTGAATATTTGATTCATGACAATGAAATTAAAGCTATGCATATTCCGGATACCGGAATTTATAGATTCGAACAGTATATTAATGATCCAGATATTGCAAAATTGGATGAAACAAATGCGCAATTAGTATTGAAAAGTGAATTCTTTCTTCCTGTTGATGCAGATCTTTATCGTGTAGATATTGTAAAGAGTGTTGAAGGTAGTTTGATTAGCGTGACACAATGTAACGCTGGTATGGTGAAAATTGCTATCTTCGAACAACTTGAAGATACAACAGGTGGAAACATATCATTCTAGGAGGGCATTATGCCTAATGCCGATTTAAATTCCGTTGATACATTTCATTCATCAACATTAGCAAGTTTTCCACATGAAGAATTGGATCATGACGAAATGCTTGAACTTGAGGAACCTATTGAAAACCAGTACAAAGAATTTGAAAGCCTTGGAGCAGATATAACAAAAGAAGTACCACAAGAACATCTAATACATATATTTGCTAGAATGATTGACTACGTGAACGAAAACTACTTGTCAATTATCGATTACGATACGGTTGTTGTATCTCCTACAAAGACAATTCAAATTGGAAAACTTATCTACAGCTTTATTTGTATAGACAATTGTTTCAACATTCTTCCTAACTATTTGAAGAAAATTGAATGTTACAATATCGATCAATTCGATAAGTACTTTCAAAACAAACTAGGTAATGACCCTGCTAAATTTAAAGCGTCATATCTCGAAAGTATTTCTGATGTAGTTAGAAGATTACAAGGTTTACAAAAACTGAAAAGTAATGTTAGATCTGATAGAAATTATCAAAACTTATTGAATAAGTACACATATTATATCGAATTAGTTAATTTCGGCGAATCTGATCGATTGATATTTAACTACATTCGACCTGTTTTAATAAAACATTTTGACGAGATATTGTGGCGTACATTTTAATGAAAGGAGTGAAACTCTGTGTTCAAGCTCTTACTCTCTATCGGTGGTGGAATTTTAGTAGGCAGTGCCGCCAGAGCTTTAGTGGATGGTGTTCAGTTTAGAGCATATCATTCACCGAGAGCTAGAGCAGAATTTGAGCAAACTCATGGTAGAGATATAAATAAAGCGATCGAACAAATATCTTGGGACGTAGATGATCTCGACCCAAGATGGTTCGACAGATAACCCTAAGAGGTAAAAGTATGGATAAAGAGCAGGATGTTCGTCTTCAAAATTTAATTAAGATGTTCACCATTATCGGTGATCAGATGAGAGATCTCAAAGAAAAGCAAGACGACATAAAAAATCAAGTTGCTGAATTCCTGCACGAAGTTGGTGAAGCTGACCTTATTGTGGATGTGGACGGTATTAAATGGCGGGTATTCTACCAAGGTAGAGATACCAAGAAGGTAGATTACAATACGCTATATAACATTCTTGGTCAACATCAGTATAATGAAGTTGTCAAGGTAAATCATTCAGAATTCTTGGCCATCAGGAAGGCACCCAAATCTGAGCAGAATGATCTGACTCAGAAGTCGCCTAAGAATGGCTCTAAAAAGACTTTGAGTATACCAGACGGTACACTCGCATGATTAATATGGGTGAAGGGA
>JAAUYK010175375.1_pt1 | contig 20041 bp, 17 predicted proteins | sample 7278021 | NCBI WGS metagenome assembly JAAUYK01 (sample SAMN14350223, study PRJNA611818) | marine sediment metagenome | isolation source: surface marine sediment (1.8m) | place: French Polynesia: Moorea | collected 2018-08
GCTGATCGAATCGACCATCCACTTTCCCACCCCCGGCCAGGCGAAGATCGTCTCGGTCAGGATCGCCCCGGCCAGCAGCACGCCGACCTGCAGGCCGATCACCGTGACCACAGGGATCAGCGCGTTGCGCAGGGCGTGCAGGCCGATCACCCGCCAGGGCGGCAGGCCCTTGGCGCGGGCGGTGCGGACGTAGTCCTCGCCCATCACCTCAAGGATCGCCGAGCGCGTCTGGCGGGCAATCACCGCCATGGGAATGGTCGCCAACACCACGGTCGGCAGTATCAGGTGCCTGACCGCCGACTTGAAGGCGCCCTCCTCGCCCGACAGCAGGCTGTCGATCAGCATGAAGCCGGTGACCGGCTCGAAGAAGTAGATCAGGTTGATCCGCCCCGACACCGGCGTCCATCCGAGCGTGGTGGAGAAGAGGATGATCAGCAGGAGCCCCCACCAGAAGATCGGCATGGAATAGCCGGTCAGGGAAAAGGTCATGACCCCGTGGTCGAGGATGGTTCCACGCTTGACCCCGGCCAGCACCCCGAGGGGCAGGCCGAGCGCCACGGCGAGCACGATGGCGCAGACCGAGAGCTCGATGGTCGCCGGGAACAGCGTCAGGAACTCCTCGACCACGGGCTGGCGGGTCACGATGGACTTGCCGAGGTCACCCTGCAGCAGGTTGCCGATGTAGATCAGGTACTGCTGCCAGAGCGGCTTGTCGTAGCCGTAGAGCGCCAGAAGCTGGGCGTGGCGTTCCGGCGAGATGCCCCGTTCGCCGACCAGGATCTCGATCGGGTCCCCGGGGATCATGTGGATGAAACCGAAGGCGACGATGGTGACGCCGATGAAGGTCGGGATCAGGAGACTCACCCGCGTCACCAGAAAGCGCAGCATGCCGGCCCCGAAGTTTAAGGAAAGTGCCGGGGCCGGCGGACCTCGGGCCCGCCGGCCCCGGTGAGGGATGTGCCAGGCGCTACATCAGGTCAACGCCGTAGAACACGTGGCCGCCGAAGGGGTCGATCTTGAAGTCGACGACTTCCTTGCGCACCGGCTTGAACACCACCGAGTGGGCGATCGTGACCCAGGGCGCCTCGTCCTTGAAGATCACCTGCGCCTCCTCGTAGAGCCTGGTCCGCTCCGCGACGTCGGCCGTGCTCTTGGCCTTGCGCAGGAGATCGTCGAACGGCCTGTGGCACCAGCGCGCCCGGTTGGCGCCCTTGGCGGCTTCGCAGCCCAGAAGAACGTAGAGGAAGTTGTCCGGGTCGCCGTTGTCGCCGGTCCAGCCGAGCAGGACCGTCTGGTGCTCGCCTTCCTTGGAGCGCTTCAGGTACTCGCCCCATTCGAAGGACACGATCTCGGCCTCGACCCCGACCTTGGCCCAGTCGGCCTGGATAAGCTCGGCCATGCGCCGGGCGTTGGGGTTGTAGGGCCGCTGCACAGGCATGGCCCAGATGTTGGTCTTGAGGCCCGAGACGCCGGCCTCGGCCAGCATGGCCTTGGCCTTTTCGGGGTCGTAGGGATAGTCCTCGATCTTGTCGTTATAGGACCAGATGGTCGGCGGGATCGGGTTCTTCGCCGCCTTGCCTGCGCCCTGGAAGACCACGTCGAGGATCGCCTGCTTGTTGACCGCCATGTTGAGCGCCTGGCGCACCTTCTTGTCGTCGAACGGCGCCTTCTCGGTGTTGAAGGCGAGGTAGCCGACGTTGAGCCCTTCCTGCTGCATCAGGTTGATCGCGGGATCGGCGTCCATGGCCTGGAGGTCGGCCGGGTTGGGATAGGGCATGACGTGGCACTCGCCGGCCTTGAGCTTCTGATAGCGCACGTTGGGATCAGGCGTGATCGCGAAGATCAGGTTGTCGATCTTGGCCTTGCCGGCCCAGTAGTCCGGATGGGCCTTGTAGCGGATCACCGCGTCCTTCTGGTAGGCGACCAGTTGGAACGGGCCGGTCCCGACAGGCTCCAGGTCGGCTTTCTCCGGCGTGCCCGCAGCGTTCATCTGCTCGGCATACTCGGCCGAATGGATCGACGCGAAGTCCATGCCCAGGTTGGCGATGAAGGGGGCCTCCGGTACCGACAGCATGAACCTCACCGTATGATCGTCGACCTTCTCGATCGACTTGATGATGTTCGGCATGTCCATCGCCTGGAAGTACTCGTAGCTCCCGCCCGACACCTTGTGGAAGGGATGAGCCTTGTCCTTCTGGCGGTTGAAGCTGAAGAGCACGTCATCGGCATTGAAATCCCGCGACGGGGTGAAGTTCTTGGTCGTGTGGAACTTCACGTTCTTGCGCAGGTTGAAGGTGTAGGCGAGACCGTCGTCCGACACGTCCCAGGATTCGGCCAGGGCCGGAACGATATTGGTGGTGCCGCGCTCGAACTCCACCAGGCGATTGAAGATCTGGCGCGACGAGGCGTCGAAGGTGGTGCCGGCGGTGTAGAGCGCCGGGCTGAAGCCCTCGGGGCTGCCTTCGGAGCAGTAGACGAGTGTCTTGGCTTGCGCTGTTGCCCCGATGGCGAGGCTACCGGCAACTGCGAGAGAAGCCAGCAAAACGTGGCGTGTCACATCAACCTCCCTGTTCGTTAGAGACGACTTGCGGTTGTGCGCTTCTTCTGGTCGTCAATCGCCCTGCGCTCCCAGACGCGGGCAAACCGCGAGTAGTGAGCCATGCGCGGAGCAGGCTGTCAATCGATGCGGCCCAGCCGCAGGGCGGCCAGCCGAAAGCGATCGTGGGCGATTGAAGGCTGAGGCTGCGCCTACCGACGGGGCGTCAAGACGCCGCCGCCAGGAACCCTTCGATGGCGGTGAGCGCGTTCTGCGCCGCGGCGCCGTCGGGCCCGCCGGCCTGGGCCATGTCGGGACGGCCGCCGCCGCCCTTGCCGCCCACCGCCTGGGAACCGGCGCGCACCAGGTCGACCGCCGAGATCCGCCCGGTCAGGTCGTCGGTGACGCCGACCACTAGGGAAGCCTTGCCCTCGTTGACCGCGATCAGCGCGACCACGCCGGAGCCGACCGATTTCTTGATCTCGTCGGCCATGGGCTTCAGCTCCTTGGGCGGCACCTCCTCGAGCAGGCGCGAGACGAAGGAAACGCCGCCGACCTCGCGTGCTTGCGGGCCGGCCGCCGCGCCGTTGCCACCGCCGGTCGCCAGCTTGCGGCGCAAGTCCTCGACCTGGCGCTCCAGCTTGCGCCGCTCCTCGACCAGGGACTGGACGCGGCCGGGCAGCTCGACCGGAGCGGACTTCAGCACAGCCGCAGTCTCGCGCAGAAGGACGTCCTGCCGCTCGACATGCTCGATCGCCGCCGCGCCGGCCACCGCCTCAATCCGCCGCACGCCGCTCGCCAGGGCCTCTTCCCGGACGATCTTCAAGAACCCGATGTCGCCGGTGCGCGCCACGTGGGTGCCGCCGCAGAGTTCGGTCGAGTACTGCGACACGTCGGCGCGGTCTTCGCCGGGGCCGCCCATGGACACGACCCGGACTTCGTCGCCGTACTTCTCGCCGAAGAGCGCCAGCGCGCCGGCCTCGATCGCCTCGTCCGGGGTCATGAAGCGCGTCTCGACCGCCGCGTTGGCGCGGATGCGGGCGTTGACGTCGGCCTCGACCGCGGCGATGTCCTCGGGCGTCAGCGCCGTCGGATGGCTTATGTCGAAGCGCAGCCGGTCGGGCGCCACCAGCGAGCCCTTCTGGGTGACGTGCGCGCCCAGGCGCCGGCGCAGCGCCTCGTGCAGCAGGTGGGTCGCCGAGTGGTGCGCCCGCAGGCTGTTGCGGCGGCCACCCTCGACCCTGAGCTCGACCGCGTCACCCGGCTTGAGTGTGCCGTGGGTAACGCTGCCCAGGTGGACGTGGAGGTCGCCGAGCTTTTTCTGGGTGTCGCGCACCGCGACCTCAAGGCCGTCGGCGCCGAAGATCACGCCTTGATCCCCCTGCTGGCCGCCGGACTCGCCGTAGAAGGGCGTCTGGTTCAGGATCAGGCCGACCTCGGTGCCGGTCCCGGCCTCTTCGATCTCCCTCCCCTCGGCGACGATGGCCAGCACCTGGCCTTCCGCGACCTCGGTCTCGTAGCCGAGGAACTCGGTCGCGCCGAGCCGGCTGTGCAGATCGAACCAGAGCGACTCGGTGGCCGCTTCCCCGGAGCCGGCCCAGTTCTTGCGGGCCTCCTCCTGCTGCCGCTTCATGGCCGCATCGTAGCCCTCGGCGTCGACGCCCCGCCCCTGGCCGCGCAGGATGTCCTGGGTGAGGTCGAGCGGGAAGCCGTAGGTGTCGTAGAGCGTGAAGGCGATCTCGCCGGGCAGCACGCCGCCCTTGCCCAGCTTGTCGAGCTCCTTGTCGAGCAGCTTCATGCCGCGGCCCAGGTTCTCCTTGAAGCGGCTCTCCTCGCGCTGCAGCGTGTCGGTGATCAGCGCCTCCGCGCGCCGGAGCTCGGGGAAGTGACCTGCCATCTGGGTCAGCAGGGTCGGCACCAGGCGCCAGATCAGTGGCTCGTCGCAGCCGAGCCTGTGCACGTGGCGCATGGCCCGCCGCATGATCCGCCGCAGCACGTAGCCCCGCCCATCCTTGTCGGGAAGGACGCCGTCGGCGATCAGGAAGGCCGAAGCGCGCAGGTGGTCGGCGATCACCCGGTGCGAGACCGCGTGCTCGCCGTCAGGCGCCGTGCCCGAGGCCTCGGCCGAGGCCTCGATAATGGCACGCAGCATGTCGACGTCGTAGTTGTCGTGCTTGCCCTGGAGCACGGCGGAAATCCGCTCCAGGCCCATCCCCGTGTCGATCGAGGGCTTGGGCAGGTCGACCCGCTTGCCGGGCTCCAGCTGCTCGAACTGCATGAAGACGAGGTTCCAGATCTCGACGAAGCGGTCGCCGTCCTCGTCGGGGCTGCCCGGCGGCCCGCCTGGGATATGGGCGCCGTGATCGTAGAAGATCTCGGAACAGGGGCCGCAGGGGCCGGTATCGCCCATGGCCCAGAAGTTGTCCGAGGTCGCGATCCGGATGATCTTCTCCTCGGGCAGGCCAGCGATCTTGCGCCACAGCTTGGCCGCGTCCTCGTCCTCGGCGAAGACCGTGACCAGCAGCCGGTCGGGATCGAGGCCGTACTCCTTGGTCACCAGATTCCAAGCCAGCTCGATCGCCAGGTCCTTGAAGTAGTCGCCGAAGGAGAAGTTGCCCAGCATCTCAAAGAAGGTGTGGTGCCGGGCGGTGTAGCCGACATTCTCCAGATCGTTGTGCTTGCCGCCCGCCCGCACGCACTTCTGCGAGGTCACCGCGCGCTTGTAGTCGCGGCTCTCGGCGCCGGTGAAGACGTTCTTGAACTGCACCATCCCCGCGTTGGTGAACATCAAGGTCGGGTCGTTGTGCGGCACCAGGGGCGAGGAGGCCACGACCTCGTGGCCGTGGCGCTTGAAATAGTCGAGGAACGCGCTGCGGATCTCGTTGGCTGTGGTCATGGTCTTCCCGGGTCCGGCGCGGGCCGGCCGTCGGTCCTCCGACTGATCTTTAGAATGGCTACAAGGACGCCGGTAAGTCGCTGACGTCCCACTGAGCGTTACCTGGGCATCGGGGGACCGTCTGTCCAGCCACTAAGGCCGGGACCGAGTGGCCGGGGATGAGGCTGTAGCAGGCTTAGGCGGCCAAGTAAATCCGCTGGCCGCCGGCCCCCTCACCGTCGGGCCGGACGCGCGACAAGGAAGCGGCGGCCAGTGGGGCCGCCGCCTGCTTGCGTAAATGGCTCTGCGGGGTCTTCTATTCGGCGGCCGAGCCGCCCGCCCGGTCTTCCTTCGGGCTCTCGGGGTCGTCCGGTCCCTCGAGCATTGCGGAGGCGACGAGGCCGGCGTTCTCGCGCACCCGGCGCTCGATGGTCTCGGCGACGGCGGGATTCTCCTTGAGGAAAGTCTTGGCGTTCTCCCGCCCCTGGCCGATCCGCTGGCCCTCGCAGGAGAACCAGGCGCCGGACTTCTCGACGATCCCGGCCTGCACGCCCAGATCGAGCAGCTCGCCGGTCTTGGAGACGCCTTCGCCGTACATGATGTCGAACTCCACCACCCGGAAGGGCGGCGCCATCTTGTTCTTGACGACCTTCACCCGGGTCTGATTGCCGACCACGGTATCGCGGTCCTTAATCGCCCCGATCCGCCGGATGTCCATGCGGATGGTGGCGTAGAACTTGAGCGCGTTGCCGCCGGTCGTGGTCTCCGGGCTGCCGAACATGACGCCAATCTTGTGGCGCAGCTGGTTGATGAACAGCACCATGGTGTTGGACTTGGAGATCGAGCTGGTCAGCTTGCGCAGCGCCTGGCTCATGAGCCGCGCCTGGAGACCGGGCAGCTGGTCGCCCATCTCGCCCTCCAGCTCGGCCTTGGGCACCAGGGCGGCGACCGAGTCGACCACCAGGACGTCGATCGCGCCGGAGCGCACCAGGGTGTCGCCGATCTCCAGCGCCTGCTCGCCGGCGTCGGGCTGGGAGATCAGCAGCTCCTCGACGTCGACCCCCAGCTTGGCGGCGTAGACCGGGTCGAGCGCGTGCTCGGCGTCGATGAAGGCGCAGGTGCCGCCGGCCTTCTGGGCCTCGGCGATCACGTGCAGCGCCAGCGTGGTCTTGCCCGAGCTCTCGGGGCCGTAGATCTCGACCACCCGGCCGCGCGGCAGACCGCCGATTCCGAGCGCGATATCCAGGCCGAGAGAGCCGGTCGGCACCACCTCGGTCTCGACCACCCGGTCCTCGCCCAGACGCATGATCGAGCCCTTGCCGAAGGCTCGCTCGATCTGGCCCAGGGCCGCATCCAAGGCTTTCTTCTTATCCACCGATTCCCCCTCGACGAGACGCAGTGCGCTTTGCGACATGGTTAAGGCTCCCTTATCCCACCTTCGGCCGGTGCGGTCCAGACGAGGGCCCGATCCCGGATCCTGACGTCCGCGCCCGACATTTGTACCGGTTTTGTTCTCACCCGGCAAGCGCAAAATGGAATAAAAAGAGAACAAAACCCCTTATTCCGGCCCTCTCCCCGCTGGGGAGAAGGGGATCCGTGGCGAAGCCGTGGCGGGTGAGGGGCCTGTCAGAGTGAAGGCTCGAGCGGATCCTGATAGCCTGCTAAAGCCCCTAGGCCGCGTTTTCGCGCATGACCTCTTTCACTTTGCCGGCCAGCTGCTTGAGGCTGAAGGGCTTGGGCAGGAAGTGGATGCCGGCGTCCCGGTCGAGCCGTTTGCGGAAGGCGTCCTCGGCGTAGCCGGAGATGAAGATCACCTTGAGGTCGGGGCGTTCGCTGCGCACCTGGCGGACCAGGGTCGGCCCGTCGATTCGCGGCATGACCACGTCGGTGATCAGGAGATCGATGTCACCGGGCTTCTCGTTGAGCAGCTCCAGCGCCGCCTCGCCGGAGCGCGCCTCGAGCACGTCGTAGCCCTTGTTCCTGAGCGCGCGGGCGGAGAACGCCCGGACCGCGTCCTCGTCCTCGACCAGCAGAAGGGTGCCGACCCCGGTGAGGTCGCGGCTCTCCTCGGCCTGGGTCTCGGCCTCCTCGGCCTCGCTCTCGCTCTGCACGTTGTGCGGCAGCAGGATCGAGAAGGTCGTGCCCTTGTCCACCTCGCTCTCGACGAAGACGAAGCCGCCGGTCTGCCGGACGATGCCGTAGACCGTCGAGAGGCCGAGGCCGGTGCCGGCGCCGACCTCCTTGGTGGTGAAGAAGGGGTCGAAGATGCGGTCGAGGTTCTCGCGCGTCACGCCGCAGCCGGTATCGATCGTCTGGATCTGGGTGTAGCCGCCGGCGGGCAGCGTCTCGCCCTTGCGCTTGGTCACGCGCCTCAGCGTGACGTTCTTGGTCTGAATCGTCAGCTTCCCGCCGCCCGGCATGGCGTCGCGCGCGTTGACCGCCAGGTTGATGATGACCTGCTCGAGCTGGCCCTGGTCCGCCTTGACCCGGCCGAGGTCCCGGCCGTGAATCATGTTGAGCTCGATGTTCTCGCCGATCAGCCGGCGCAGCAGGTGCGACAGCTCGGCCAGGATGTCGGTCAGGTCGAGCACCTTGGGCTGCAGGGTCTGCTGGCGCGAGAAGGCGAGCAGCTGACGCACCAGGTTGGCCGCCCGGTTGGCGTTCTGCTTGATCTGCATGATGTCGGCGAAGGACTGGTCGCCCGGCCGGTGGCGCAGCAGCAGGAGATCGGAAAAGCCGATCATCGCGGTCAGCAGGTTGTTGAAGTCGTGGGCGATCCCGCCGGCGAGCTGGCCGACCGCCTGCATCTTCTGGGACTGGACGAACTGCCGCTCCAGGCTCTTCTGCTCGGTGGTGTCGATGAAGTGGGCGATGAAGCCGCCCGCCTCGAAGCCGCCCGCCTCGGCGCTGTCCTTCTCCGGCGCGCGGCCGAGCGGCGTCAGGAACAGTGCGCAGGTCACGCCCCCGCTGCCAGCCAGCGTGACCTCGACCGAGCGGCCGTCCTGATCAGCCAGGTCGACGTGCCCCGCCTCGCCCTTGGCGGCCCGCTCCATCAGGTCGGTCACCAGGGGCCGCCCATCCTCGGCGACCAGCTCGACCAGGCGCCGCCCGGCGGCGCGCTCTCCCTCGAGCCCGGCGAGATCCCGGATAGCCTCGTTGCATTCCGTGATCACGCCGCCGGCGTCGACCAGGGCGAGGCCGACCGGCGCCCTCTGGAACAGGTCGTCCAGCCGCCGCTCGGCGCGGGCCAGGGCCTCGGCGGGCGCCCGCTCGCGCGTCAGATTGCGCACCAGGCCATAGGTCCGGACCAGCGTCCCGTCCTCGCCGCGCTCGATCGCCTGGGTCACCCAGCCGTCGAAGCCCTCGCCGCTCGCCGTCTTGAAGCGGATCGCGCCGCCCTCGCCCTGCGGCACGCCGGCCTCCCGCGGGGCGGGTGCGTGGGCCGCAAGAAGGTCGGGCGCAGCCTCGGCGAAGAGGTCGCGCAGGCGGCGGCCACCGCCCTCGAGCGCCGCCTTCGGCCAGCCCAGCCAGTCGGCCAGGCGCTGATTGACCGCGACGATGCAGCCTTGGCCGTCGAGCAGGTAGCCGCCCAGGGTTGTCGGCTCCAGCAGGGCCATGAAGCGGCGGCGCTCGGCCTCGACCCGGTGTTCGGTCCGCTGCCGCAGCTGCATGTCGTCGACCAGCCAGACCGCGTGGCCCGAGCCGGGCTTTAGCGGGTAGACCGCGATGTCCTGGCGAACCGCCGCTTGATCCTCCGGCTGCCCGTCTCCCGCGGCGCCCGGGCGTAGCCGGATCTCGGCCGCGCCCTTGCGGCCGCGCCGGGCGATCACCTCCAGCCGTTCGATCTTCTCGCGGGACTCGTCGTCGGCGGCCCGGGCCTTGAGCAGCTCGGGCAGCGGCCGAGCGCGATCGCCGAAGGTCTCGCCAAGGGAGTCGCTGGCGAAGATCACCCGGCCGGCGCCGTCGATGATCTGGCGCGGACGGCCGACCGCCGAGATCGCGTCGCGGTAGACCCTGAGGCGCCGCAGAGCGAAGTATCCGGCGAGGGCGCCGCCGAGCGCCAGGCCGCCGAGCAGGGGAACGAGCTGCACCGCCGTCAGGAATTCACCGGTCTCGGCGGCCAGTGCCGGCTTCGCCGCCAAGACGAGCGAAATCCCGGAGAGTAACCCGCCAGTCCTTGTTAAGTTTTTCCGCATGAAGACTTGGGTCGGTGCCGCGGTCATTACTGATTCGCTTTTGGAGTTATCCATCACCGAGTCTTTTGCCGCAAGTCCGTCGTGCCGTCCGGCGCCGGGCGCGTGCCCGGCGGCCGCGGCCGGCCCGGCAGCCGTCCCTTGAGCCGCAGCACGTAGCCGATGATCTCGGCGACCGCCCGGTAGTGCTGTTCCGGGATTTCCTGATCGAGCGCGACCGTATCGTAGAGCGCCCGGGCCAGGGGCGGGTTCTCGACCACGGGCACCTCATGCTGCTCGGCCAGCTCGCGGATCTTAAGCGCGATGTTGTCGGCGCCCTTGGCGGTGACCCGGGGCGCGCCGGGGGTGCCCGGCTCGTACTTGAGCGCGACCGCGAAGTGGGTCGGGTTGGCGACCACTACGTCGGCCTCGGGCACGGCGGCCATCATGCGACGGCGGGCACGCTCCGTGCGGATCTGGCGCAGGCGGCCCTTGACCATGGGGTCGCCTTCGCTCTGCTTGAACTCGTCCTTCAACTCCTGCTTGGTCATGCGCAGCTGCTTGATGTGCTGCATCTTCTGAAAGGCGAAGTCGAGCGCGGCGACCACCGTCATGACCGCCAGCACCACCACCAGGACGCGGAACGCGAGGACGCGCACGGCGTCGAGCAACTGTTCGGGCTCCATGGAGACGGTCACGGGAATCAGCTCCCGCTCGGGCCACAGCAGCAGCCCGATCGCCGCCCCGACCAGCGCCAGCTTGACCAGGCCCTTGGCGAACTCGACCAGGGCCCGCATCGAGAACAGCCGCTTGAAGCCGGTAATCGGCGAGATTTTCTCGAGCTTGGGTTGGAGCGTCTCGGCGCTGAAGATGAAGCCGATCTGGAGCAGCGCGCCGGCCAGCGCGGCCGCGACCGTCAGCACCAGGAACGGCAGGAGCGCCCAGGCGAGGTCCCAGAGCGTCGCCGCCGCCAAGTCGGGGAGCGCCCCCTGGTTCACAGCGATCGCGTGGGGCCGGGCGACGAAGCCGTAGAGCGACTCGCCCAAGCCGGAAACCACGGCCGAACCGAACAAGCCGATCGCCAACGCGGCCGCGAGCAGCATGAACCAGTGGCCGACCTCCTGGGACTTCGCGACCTGGCCCTTCTCGTGCGCTTCGTTGAGCCGCTTCTGGGTCGGCTCCTCGGTTTTTTGCGCGTCGTCCGGGCGTTCCTCGGCCATGGGCTCAGGTCCCGCCCAGCCCGGCCAATTCGGCGAGCCGGTGGTCGAGCGCGGCCAGGAACCAGCGGATCGCGAAGGGCAGAGAGATCGAGAACACCACGAGGCCGAGCGAGATCTGCAGCGGAATGGCGATGAAGAAGATTTGCACCTGCGGCATCAGCCGGGCCAGCAGGCCGATGCCGAGGTAGAAGATCAGCCCGACCGCGATGAAGGGCGCGGCGATGTGGAACGAGAGCCTGAAGGTCTCCGCCATGGTCCGGGCGACGGTCTCGGAGAACGCGCCCACGGGCAGCGCCTGGCCCGGCGGGAAGACCTCGTAGCTGGCGACCAGGGCCCGGAACATGAGATGGTGGAGGTCGAGGGCGAAGATCGCGGTCAAGGCGACCACGGTCAGGAACGAGCCGGCGATGGAGCCTTGCTGGGCGGCGCTGGGATCGGTCACCAGGGCGTTGGCCAGCGAGGTCGTCGACGCGATCATCATGCCCGCGGTGGCGAGCGCGGCCATGAACATGCGGGTGGTGACGCCGAGAAAAAGACCAACCATGGTTTCGCCCAGCACCAGGAGGGTCAGGCCGGCCGGGCTTTCGGGCAGCGCCGGCAAGCCGCGCAGCAACAGCGGCGCGACCACCAGTGTGGTGGTCAGCGCCAGCAGGAGGCGCACCCGCGGCGGCACGTAGGCGTCGCCGAAGCCCGGCAGCAGCATCATGGCCGCGCCGAGCCGGAGGAACACCAGGGAATAGGCGAAGAGCTGTTCGGGCAGGATTTCCGCGAGCATACCGTCAGCCGAGCGCCACGATCCGGTCCATCAGGTTTTCGCCGAAGGACACCAGGGTCGAGACCATGAACGGCAGCAGCAGGAGGAGCGAGACGAAGATCACCAGGATCTTGGGGACGAAGGAGAGCGTCATCTCCTGGATCTGGGTCAGCGCCTGGAACAGCGAGACGGTCAGGCCGACCGCCAGGGCCAGCAGCAGGATCGGCGCGCCGACCATCAGCATGACCACGACCGCTTGGCGCGACACTTCGAGAACGTCGGTCAAGTCCACTGGACGCTGCTCCTGTGGCGGCGGATTACCGCGGCGCGGCCGAAGCCCCGTCAGATCGGCATCCGCAGAATTTCCTGGTAGGCCTGGATGACCCGGTCGCGCACCGCGACCATGGTCTGCAGGGTGATCTCGGCCTGGCTGACCGCAGTGACCACCTCGGTGATGTCGGCCTGACCGGCGGCGGCGCGGAACGATTCCATCTCGCCCTTGTGCAGCACGTCGATCGCGCTCTCGGTCGCCTCGCGCAGCGCTTCGGAGAAGTCGGACCCGCCGGCGCTTCCCTGGTCGCGCGATTCCAGCCCGCCCAGCCCCTCGCCTCTGAGCGCTCGGTCGTAGGCCGCCAGGGCCTGATTGAAATCAACCGCCATGGATCCGCCCCTTCAAGGTTCAGCGCAGCAGGTCGACGGCCTGCTGCAGCATGCTGCGCGACGACTGAATCACCTTCAGATTGGCCTCGTAGCTCCGCTGGGCCTCGCGCATGTCGGCCATCTCCAGCAGCGAGTTGACGTTGGGCGTCAGCACGTAGCCCCGACCGTCGGCCGCCGGATGCCCCGGATCGAAGCGCAGGCCGAAGTCGCTGCGGTCGGGCACGACGCCGGAGACCTGGACCGTCTCGATCCCGAGCTCCCGGTTCAGCTCGTTGGCGAAGGTGACGACCTTGCGGCGGTAGGGCTCGCCGCCCGGAACCTGCGCCGTCGAGTCGGCATTGGCCACGTTCTCGGCGATCGTCCGCAAGCGCGTTCCCTGGGATTGCAGGCCGGCCGCCGAGATGTGCATCGATTCGAGCAGATCCATGGTCTTCTCCCTCTTCTCTTATCTCGAGCGCGCGCTCAGCCCTCGCGGCTGCCGAGCGCCGCGCGCAGCATCTGGGTGTGCTTGCGGTACAGGTTGGTCATCGTCTGGTGGCTCATTTGGGTCTCGGCCACGTTGATCAGCTGCTCTTCGATCACGACGGCGTTGCCCGAAGGCGCGGTCTCGAAGGTGTGGCGCTGATCCTGGGATCCGACCGCCCCCGGTTTCGCGCTCCGCCCCTGCAGGTGGGCCGGATGGGTGGCCGCCGGCTGGACGGCCGCGACCGCGCGCGCCAGGACCCGCTCGAAGGGCCCGTGCTTGAGGTCCTGCGGCCGGTAGCCGGGCGTGTCGGTGTTGGCGATGTTCTGGGCCAGCACGTTCTGGCGCTGGCCAAGCCACTGCATGCGCCTTACAAGGGCTTGAAAGATATCCAGTTTGCCAGCCATCGGCGCCTCCCGAGAGATCGGTCGAATCGCCGGGCCGCATCACCAATCGGCGGTTGTTCCGGCGTTTGGATCGATGGGCTGCATCGACCCACGCCAGTATCACGCGCGGCCTATTAAAGATGCGTAAAAAGTGTTTTAATTGCGCGATAAAATCGAACTAAGCTGGAGGCAGTGCCGCCCCGCCGCGTTTCGGGGCCGCGGCTCGAGGCCGACTTCGAGACTGACTTTCGCGACTGGGGGAAGTGCCGACCGATGCTGTATCTTACCCGTAAGATCGGCGAATCGGTCATCATCAACGGCGACATCGAAGTAACGGTGATCGATATCCGCGGGAAATCGATCAAGCTGGGCTTCACCTTCCCCTCGACCGCCACTGTCCTGAGGCGCGAGATCCACGAGCGCATCCAGGCGGAAAACCGCGCCGCCCTGGAGGGCGGCAACAGCGGTTTGGACGCCGAGCACGCGAATCCGCCGGCTGCGGCCTCGGAACCGGACAAGGGCGGCTGAACCGCCCCAACCCGAGGAACCGCCTAGACCTTTTCCCAGGTCACCTCTGCGGCTCAATAATTCATTAAGGTTAATCAATCACGCTAGGGCGGCCCGCCGGCAGAACGCTTTGGGTTGTCTCGCCCGGACCGCTCGGCAGCGGCAGTCGACTTTCGCGCGAGCGTGCTTTGGTGACTGACGAGTCCCGAGAATCCGGCCCGTCCCACGAGCCCGGCCGATCCCAGGAAAGCCCGCCCCGCCGACCCGGCGGGCGCCGGGGCCCGCTCGCGGTGGCCCTGCGCGACGAGCGGGCCGGCCCCGGCGCACCGCGCATCCTGGCAAAGGGCCAGGGCAAGGTGGCCGAGCAGATCCTCGAGATCGCCTTTGCGCGCGGCATCAAGGTACGGACCGACGCGAGCCTCGCCGAGGTGCTGGCGGCGATCGACGTCGACAGCGAGATCCCGGTCCAGGCGCTGGCCGCGGTCGCCGAGATCCTGACCCACGTCTACCGGGCGAACGGCGCGGCGCCGAGCCCGGGGGACGCCGAGCCCGGCGCGGCGGCCGCCGAGCCCGAGACACCGGGCGCCGGCGCGCCGCCGGGCGGAGAGGCGCCGTGAGCGAGCTTCCGCTCTATCTCAATTTCGTGATGGCCCTGGCCTTCGTGCTCGGCCTGATCGGCGTGGCCGCCTGGCTGGCCCGGCGCTTCGGCCTGGCCGGCCGCCTGGCCCACCGCGCCGGGCCGTCGCACCGGCTCGCGGTGGTCGAGGTCATGCCGCTGGACACCCGGCGCAAGCTCGTCCTGCTGCGGCGCGACGAGAGCGAATACCTCGTGCTGCTCGGGCCTGAACGGGATCTGCTGCTCGACGGCGCGCTGCCCCAGCGCGCGGGCGTTGAGGGAGCCGCGGCGGAATGACCGGGCCCCGCGCAGCCGCCATCGCCCTCACCGGCGCGGTCCTCGGCGTCTGGCTTCTCAGCGCGGCGCCGGCGGCGGCCCAGAGCCTGAACCTGGACTTCGGCGCCGACGTCGGCTCGGCGACCGGGCGGATTCTCCAGCTCGTCGCGCTGATCACCATCCTCTCTCTGGCGCCCTCGATCCTGGTCATGATGACCTCTTTCACCCGGATCGTCGTGGTCTTGTCCTTCCTGCGCAGCGCCATGGGCATTCAGCAGACACCGCCCAATGCCGTGCTGGTCAGCCTCGCGCTGTTCCTGACCGCCTTCATCATGATGCCGACCCTCGAGCAGATCTACGATCAGGCGATCGCACCTCTGCTCGAGACACAGGTCACCGAGATGCAGGCGCTCGATCTCGCCGCCGGCCCGGTGCGCGACTTCATGATGAGCCACGTGCGCGAGCAGGACCTGAAGCTGTTTCTCGACCTGGCCGAGATCGAGGCGCCGGAATCGCCGGACGAGACGCCGCTACGGGCGCTCGTGCCCGCCTTCATGATCAGCGAGCTGAAGCGCGCCTTCGAGATCGGCTTCCTGCTGTTCCTGCCGTTCCTGATCATCGACATGGTTGTCGCCTCGGTGCTCATGTCCATGGGCATGATGATGGTGCCGCCGATCATGATCTCTCTGCCCTTCAAGCTGATCTTCTTCGTCCTGGTCGACGGCTGGTACCTGGTCGCCGGCAGCCTCGTGCAGAGCTACGGCGTGTGACGATTACTAACAGGCCGATGAACAAGCCTGGCGCCCTTGATCACGGTCATCCTTCGACACCTTCAGGATGAGGGTAAGGCTCGAAACATCTCGCTCTCACCCTGAGTTTCTCGAAGGGTGATGGTCCCAACCGAGCACTTTTTCATCATCCTGTCAGAGCAGAGTCGGGCCGAGAGGGATCGCCACGAGCGAACTATCGAGCCGGTGAATTCGTTCTGGCAAGTCCGGCTAGTTGGCCGCGGCCTCCGCGCCGCTGCTGCGGTAGCTGGCGATGAAGGAATCGACCGTGTCGACGTCCTTCAGCTCCTCCATGATCGCGCTGGCATCGGCGGTGCCGAAATCGCTGGTCAGGAGCCGAAAGCTCTCGCCGTGCGGGCTCGACGCCATCGCCGTGCTGTAGCGCCGCCGTAAGGAAGCCAGGGCGTCTCGTTTCCTGGCCATGGTGTGGGCGATGGCGAGGTTGATCACTCGGCGGCTCTCGACATCGCTCAAGAGCCGGTCTTGCGGCGGCGTCTCGGGTACCATGAGGTCCAAAGCCTCGCCGGCCAGTTGCCAATCCCGCAGTTTCCAGGCGATCTCGAGCTTCAGCCTGAGGCCGGGCTCGCTGGTGTCGGCCGCGAGCAGGGCGAGCCCCTCGGGCTCCCGGCCCAGGTCGGCCAACGCCTTGGCGCGCAGGTGCTTCCGGTCGCGGACAACCGCTGCGCTCGCCCCTGCGACCCGGGTGCGATCGAGCGCGCTCAGCGCCCCCTCGGGCGCGGCGTTCCGCAGATGGATCTCGGCGAGCTGGGCGCCCAGCCCAGCCCGGTCCTCGCCGCGCAGCCGGCCGGTGATCGTCTGCTCGAGCATCTCGGCCGCCCGGGACGGCAGCTCGACCTCGGTCAGCCGGCGCGCCAGGCTGCGGATCAGCCGGACCCCGGTGCTGCCCAAGGGTGTCAGTTCCCTGAATTCCTCGTAGAGCGCCACAGCCTTGAGCGGCGGCACCTGGGCGCCGTCCCGGTCGTCGAGGATCCGTGCGAAGAGCTGGCGCATCTTCTTGGCGGCCGCGTCGGACTCCTCCGACCCGGGCCGGCGCGACGCCAACTGCCGGTAACGGTGCAGCGCCGTGCGATAGTCGCCGATCTCGGCGTAGAGCTCGGCCAACCGCGACAGCAGTTCCAGCTCGAACTCGTCGCCGCGCCAGAGGAACCTGAGGCGCTCCAGTTCCTCGATCGTCTGGGCGCGGTCCACGGCGCCCGAGGCGTACTTCTGCTCGACCAGGATCCGCCGGGCCTGCGCCTGGGTCGGCCGGTGCGGATCCCGGGACAGGCGGTCCAGGATATCGATTGCGGCATTCATCCGGCCATCGGCCAGAAAGCGGCGGGCGTCGAGCAGGTCGAGCCGCGCCTTCTGGATCTCGTCGGGCCGATCCTCGTGAACCTGCCCGAGGTAGAGGCTGGCCCCGCCTGTGTCGCCAACGCCGAGCCGGGCCTCGGCGGCGAGCAGCCGCAAGCTGTTGCGCCAGCGCCGCGGATATTCGGCGATCAGACCTTCGGACTCCTGAAAAAGCTCCGCGGCGCTGGCCCAAGCGCCGTTGCGCGCGGCGAGGGCCGCGCGCCAAAGCGCCGCGTCGATCTGGCCGTCCATGGTCGGCAGCGCGAGCTGAACCGCCGCCTTCTCGGTCTCACGGGCCATGAAGTGGCTGGCTCCCCGCATCAACACGATCTCGGGACGGTCCAAGAAGGGATCGCCGGCCGCGCCCATTTCCCTCAAGACCGAGAGCGTCTCGGCGGCCAGGCCATGCGCGAAGTAGAACCGGGCGAGCGCGAGCCTTTGGCTGGCGCCCTTGGCCTCGCTGGCCAGGCCTGCGGCCTTTTGCAGACGCTGGCGGTTGCGGTCGAAGTCCTCGCCGGGGCCGAGGCGCCAGGCCGCCAAGGCAAACAGCCTGGGACGGGTGGAGCGTAGCGGTCCACCGGACGCGCGAGCCGCCGGAAGATCGTTCTCCGTCGTGATCAGCAGGCCTTTCTCGCCGATCACCGAAATGCCGTCGAGCCCGAGGCCGACCCGCAGGGTGTCGGAATAGGCCACGAAGGCGAAGCCCTGGGTGGTCGGCAGCGACCGGAACTCGGGGAAACGCCGCGCCTGGGACTGTCCGAGACCGGGCTCCGGGACCGGCAGCACCCGCAAGGTGTCGCCCAGCTCCGGGTCCGCGATCTCGATCAGCCGCCCGGCCGCGGCGACTTTGTAGAGCAGGCGCGGCGACGGCTGTGCCTGGGTCTCTATCGCCACGTCCTTCAGCGGCGCGGGGTCGCCGGGACCGAGGCGCACCCGCCAGCCCCGGGGGCTGGGCGTGAGGCGTGCCGCCACGGACGGCGGCACGCTGAACCACAGAACGGTCGCATTCTCGACCGCCGACTCTTCGAAGGGTGGCAGACCAGGGGTACCGCGCTGCAGGGCGGCGCCGAACCCGGCCGGCAGCGGCCGGTCGAACACGAGCCAGAGCCGGTCGCCGCGGCGGAAGGCGGCCGCCGCCCCGCCGCCGAGCGGCAGCTCGAACTCCACCGTGGCCGTCGGGTCGGTCCGGACCGCCTGGTCCGGGGCCGCCTTGGTTCCGGCCCCAGCCGCCGGCGCCGGCCGGTCGGCGTCGACGGGCTCGGCCCTGGGTTCGGCCAGCACGGCCCGTACGGCGAGATCGACCACGGCGTTCGGGCCGGCAACCGACGAGCGGCCGGAAGTGGCCGGGCGGACCGGCTTGGCCGCCCGTTCCGCGCTCGGTGCCGACGGTTTCGCGGCGCTGGAGATGTCGAGCACGACCTTGGTCCCGCTGCGGAAAGCGCGCAGCGAGCCGCCCTGCTCCAGGGTCAGCGACACGACCCGCCTGCCGTCCCGGACCTCGCTCGCGACCGAACGAAGGCGCGGCAGGTTCTGGTCCGAGACCTGCGAGAGATCGAGCCCTGCCGGATCGTCGAACTCGACGGTGAACCGATCGCCCGAGCGCTCGACCCGGTAGCCGACGGCCCGGCCCCAGTCGAACACCAGTCGGGTGAAGTCCGGGTGCCGGCCGGCGCGCACCCCAACGCTGGCCGAGTTCGGGCTGGCCGAGTTCGCGCTGACCGCGCCCGGGCCGTCCGGAGCGGCCCCGGCCGGTCCCGGCAGCGGCACCAGCCAGGCCAGCACCCCCAACACGGCGAGCGGCACGGCTCGCCCGGCCCCGGCCCGGCTCATGGCAGCGCCTCGCGATAGTCGTGGATCACCACCTCGACCCGGCGGCCGATAACGAGGCGCCGCGCCCCCTGGAGCTTCTGGGACAGGCTGTCGAAGCGCGAGTGGCCGTAGCCGCGCGCGACGATGCGCCCCTCGAGGCCCGCCGCGTTCAGCAGGAAGGCCACGTTACGGGCCCGGGCGAGAGACAGCTCCCAGTTCGACGGAATGCCGCCGCCCGGCGGACGCGGGTCGGCATGGCCGGCGACTTCGATCTTGTTGCCGACATAACGCAGTTGTCCGGCCAGGGCGTTGAGCACCTCCGGCGCCCGCGCCGAGGGCTGAACCGAGCCGCTCTCGAACAGCAAGGCGGAGGGCAGCGCAATGACGAGACGCCCTTCCATGCGCGTCAGCAGGACGTCCGACAAGAGAGGGTCGGCCGCCAGGTTCTGGCTCAGCAGAGCCGAAAGATAGTCCAGGTCGAAGCCCGGCAGGGTCTCGACGTCCTCGACGTCGAGCGTTGCCGTCGGCGCCGCCGCGGGCATCTCGCGCACTGCATTGAGGTTCTGCGTCAAGGCATCGACCAGGTTCTGCCACCGGCGCTGCTCGACTTTCGACATGGCGAAGAGCAAGACCATGAAGGTCAACATGAGGGCGATCAGATCGGTGAAGGTGACCAGCCAGGCCTGGCTGGGCGGACGAAGCGCCGGTGCCGTTGCCGACGTTGCGGGCAGCGCGGCCGGCCAGCGCGTTGCGGCCTCGGCGGCGCCCGGCGCGAGCGGTTCGTCCGCCAGCTCTTCCAGCACCACGACCGGTTCCGGCTGATCTTTTGGCTCGTCGCTCATGGGGCAAGCACACCGTAGTCGGGCGAGCGCTCATCGCTCTCGAAGACCTGCACCACGATCTCGACGAAGGCGCCGCGGTCCGGCAGCAGACCGATCGAGAGGGCCTCGTCGGGCAGGCCCGTGGTCTCCAGGTACCGGGCCAGCAGACCCATGCGGCGCAGCGCGAGCAGTTCGTCGGCGCCGGGCTGGGCCGGCAGGCCGTGATAGAGTTCGAGCTCGTAGCCCGGCCCAAGCCGCCGCTCCTGCTCGAGGGCGTAGACCAGGCGTTGGAACAGGAGGCCGCGGCCCGGCTGCAGCGCCTCTTCCCCCGGCCGGAAAAGAGTGGTCGCCGGCAGCATGAGACGTACGCGCCTGCCGCGCGCCGAGACCTCGAGCTTCACGGCCGGGATCATCGACTGGAAGAGTTCCCCCGTCGTGCGGACGATGGCGACGGAGTCCCTCAGGTTGCCGATCCCCGCGCTGTGCGGAGACAGGCTCCGGTCCGCTTCTACCTTGCCGTTGAAGGCCTCGTTGACGCTTTCCAGGACCTTGCGCGCCCGGTCCTCCTCGAAATGCGACAGTGCATTGAGAAGGATGAAGAACGCCAGCAGGATAAGCTTCAGGCTGAGCAGGGACACGATGTTGGGGTCGCGACGGGCTCGTGGCGATTCCCCGGTCATGGCCACGCCGGGTTAGGGCCTGTTGACATTCACGGCGCGCTCCTGGCGGGAGCGCATTTGCGCCGGGGCCAGGAGCGGGAGGCGCCGTGGGGTAGCCTCCCACAAGGCCTTCCGCGACGCCGCCC
>JAAUYK010106137.1_pt1 | contig 20016 bp, 14 predicted proteins | sample 7278021 | NCBI WGS metagenome assembly JAAUYK01 (sample SAMN14350223, study PRJNA611818) | marine sediment metagenome | isolation source: surface marine sediment (1.8m) | place: French Polynesia: Moorea | collected 2018-08
GATCAAAATACAAAAAACTATATTAATAAGTAATGATATGTGAGCAGCAAAAACCTATAAGGATATAATATTATTATCTTTCTAAAAATAAACCTTTGTAGGGGTTTAACACTGTTAAACCCAATTAATAATTTTAAACCCAGAAAGCCGATTTTTTAACAACTGAAACCGAATTGTTATATATAGAAACGGTTTTATGTTTCATTGATTTTAAAATTGATGTAAAATAAAGGTAGCTCATCCTAAGTTAGATAGAAAAAATAAATTATGAGACAAGAGATTCATCAACCATCGGGTATTTTTGAGCCTTACATGAAACATTATTGCCGAACCCCAGAAGAACAACTCGAAAAAAATAAATTATTGATGGAATGGTTAGAAAAACAAATTAAAGCGGCCGACAACTTAACAGAAGAAGAAATTAAAGCTAATAATGAATATTTAGAAATTCTTAAACAAACCATTGATAGTTTTCGACCAGAAGGCCATAAACTTTATAGCGAAGAATGATTATTTTTATCGATACAGGTATTCTAGGGTTGCTCTCTTCCCTTAATAACCGAAAGGAAGTAATAGATTGTAAAAATTGGCTATATTCTTTTTTATCAAAGGGAGTTAATATCGTCAGTTGGGATATTTGTGATTATGAAGTTAGAAGAGGTATATTAATAGGAATTAAGTCTAGAATAAAAGAAGAAGGACTGAATAATCTAGATGAATTACACAACCTAATTAATTTTCTTCCTGTTAGTCCAATTATCCTTAGATTATCTGCGGAACTATGGGCAGAAACCCGTCGTTTAGGACAACCTACGGCTGAAATTAATAATATTGATGCTGATGTCATTATTGGAGCAACTTGTCAATTACTTCAAGAAGAATATCCTGGTCAAAGATTGATAGTGGCTACCACGAATGTTAAAAATTTAAGTCTTTTTGTGGAAGCAAAAAAATGGACTCAAATTAATTAAATTCATAGCATTACTTATTATAAACTAGCACATTATAGCAATTCTCATATTTGTGAGTTACAGAGTTTTCTAGTTTTAGGAGTTCGGATTAATAATCACTCATTTTTTAATTTTTCTAACACTTCCTCAGTAAAAATATCATCAATTTTATCGTTTCTTTTCAGTGCTTCTACCCATTGTTTGCGTTTGTTTCTATAAATTTCTTCTTTACTTTCATCATCAATAAATGCTTGAAAATCTTTAATTGCACCCTGTCTATCGCCTGTTAATGCTCTAGCTAAACCTCGACTATCTTGCCATAATGTTTTCTCTTCAGCAGAGGCATTCTCAACAGCTTTATCACAATCAGATAAAACATCTTTGGCATAACCATAAATTGAGCCAAACCAACATAAACTATTCCATGATACAGCATCAATTTTTAAATCAGGTTTTATTTTTTGTGCCTGTTCATAAAGGAAAATACTGCTTTCAATTGAGCCTTGTTCCGCTATGTCTTTACCTCTATCAACTAAACTAAAAACAAATTCATCACTATAAATTTTTTCTTTGTCTAACTTTTCTTTAATTATTAACTTATCAACTTCTGCCAATTTAGTCTGGGAAGTTTTAGTAGAATTAAAGATAGCTGCTGTTCTAGCTTCGTTTGCCCAAACTACAGCTACTTTGGTCATCAATTCTTTTCTCAATTCTTCTAAATCTAATTCTTGGTTATTGAAGTTTAATTGTTCCAGCTTAACTAATTTTGCCTTAACTATTTCTAAATTTCCTCCCTCAGCTTGTTTCCTACTCACAGTAATTAATCTTTGTTCAACATATTTAATTGCCTTTTGTTGATATGTTTGAATATTAATCGTTTTATCAAGACGTTGCGCCTGTCTAAATTTAGCCATTGGTTCTTTAATATCTTCAATGTCTTCTTTTCTTATGGCTATGGCTAACCCTTGTTGTATTAAAAAATCTGCTTTTTCTTCATCTTTCCAATTACCATGATCCATACACAGTTTAACCGCCCCTTCTAAAGCCAGTTTTTCCTGTTCTATTTCTTTCTCATCAGCAGGTAAGGCAAAATCTGGGTCTAAACGCAACCAACCGCAAGCAGAAGCCACCCAATCTTGCCATGATGGGACTCGCCCTCGCCAGACCTTGATGGTGTTGTCATTACTCCCAGAGACTATTCTTTTGCCATCTGGGCTAAAGGCCACGGAAATGACAATACTTTGATGACCTTTGAATGTGTGCAGAGCCTCAGTGCTGTGATTTTCCGCATCCCAGACCTTGATGGTGTTGTCATTACTCCCAGAGACTATTCTTTTGCCATCTGGGCTGAAGGCCACGGAAATGACAAGACTTTGATGACCTTTGAGAGTATGCAGAGGCTCGCTGCTGAGATTTTCGGCAGACCAGACCTTGATGGTTCTATCTGAACTGCCAGAGACTATTCTTTTGCCATCTGGGCTATAGCCCACGGACCAGACAAAATTTTGATGACCATTGAAGGTGTGCAGAGGCTCAGTGCTGGGATTTTCCGCATCCCAGACCTTGATGGTGTTGTCATTACTCCCAGAGACTATTCTTTTGCCATCTGGGCTAAAGGCCACGGACCAGACAGAACCTTGATGACCATTGAAGGTGTGCAGAGGCTCAGTGCTGGTATTTTCCGCATCCCAGACCTTGATGGTGTTGTCATTACTCCCAGAGACTATTCTTTTTCCATCTGGGCTAAAGGCCACGGACAAGACAGAACCTTGATGACCATTGAAGGTGTGCAGGGGCTTCGTGCTGGGATTTTCCGCATTCCAGACCTTGATGGTTGCGTCTGAACTGCCAGAGACTATTCTTTTCCCATCTGGGCTAAAGGCCACGGACAAGACATCAGCTTGATGACCATTGAAGGTGTGCAGAGGCTCGCTGCTGGGATTTTCCGCATTCCAGACCTTGATGGTTGCGTCTGAACTGCCAGAGACTATTCTTTTCCCATCTGGGCTAAAGGCCACGGACCAGACAGAATATTGATGACCTTTGAAGGTATGCAGAAGCTCGCTGCTGGGATTTTTGGCAGACCAGACCTTGATGGTTCTGTTATAACTGGCAGAGACTATTCTTTTGCCATCTTGGCTAAAGGCCACGGACAAGACATCAGCTTGATGACCTTTGAAGGTGTGCAGAGGCTCGCTGCTGGGATTTTCCGCATTCCATACCTTGATGGTTCTGTCTGAACTACCAGAGACTATTCTTTTGCCATCTTGGCTAAAGGTCACGGAATTGACAAGACCTTGATGACCTTTGAAGGTGTGCAGAGGCTCGCTGCTGGGATTTTCCGCATTCCATACCTTGATGGTTCTGTCTGCACTGCAAGAGATGATGGTTTTGCCATCTGGGCTAAATGCCACGGAATAGACATGATCTTGATGACCATTGAAGGTATGCAGAGCCTCGCTGCTGGGATTTTCCGCATTCCATAACTTGATGGTGCCGTCATAACTGCCAGAGACTATTCTTTTGCCATCTGGGCTAAAGGCCACGGACCTGACAGAACCTTGATGACCATTGAAGGTCTGCAGAGCCTCGCTGCTGGGATTTTCCGCATTCCACACCTTGATGGTGTTGTCATCACTGCCAGAGACTATTCTTTTGCCATCTGGGCTAAAGGCCACGGACCTGACAGAACCTTGATGACCATTGAAGGTCTGCAGAGCCTCGCTGCTGGGATTGTCCAGAGACCAGACCTTGATGGTGTTGTTATTACTGCCAGAGACTATTCTTTTGCCATCTGGGCTAAAAGCCACGGAATTGACATCAGCTTGATGACCATTGAAGGTATGCAGAGGCTCACTGCTGGGATTTTCCGCATTCCACACCTTGATGGTGTTGTCATCACTGCCAGAGACTATTCTTTTGCCATCTGGGCTAAAGGCCACGGACCTTACAGGATATTGATGACCTTGGAGGGTTGATTGTATAGGAGTTTGCGCTACTGTCTCGGCTAAAGCGTTATAGGTTTCCCTCATCAGTCCATTTTTGTTGAGTTGCAGGTTATTTTCTACGTTGTCTAAGGCGAGAAGGAGAGGGTTAATATGTTTAGGGTTCGATAATTGCAGTTGAGCTGCGTTTGCTTGTGCAACGATGGTTTTTCTTTGTGCTTCTATCTTTTGTCGGTTAGCATCGATCGCAGTATAAAGACTCAAACCAGCAAAGGCCAAAATTGCAGCAATAACCCCTCGTTGGGTCCATTTATTTCGGGTTACTTTGTTACGAGTTTGTTCAATAAATTTCTCTGCTGTCCCATCGAGCATAGCTAAGTCACCATAGAGTTCCTGGTATCTCTTAGCCACCTCTAACCCGGCAACCTGCCATAAATCACCTTTTCCCTGGTGCCATTGTTGCGCTGCTTGTTCAATTCTACGCTCAATAATCATTCCCTCTCGATATTCTTGTTTCCAGTCCCCTAACATCTTCCAGTTACGGATTAACGCTTCATGTACCACATCAATAATAATTTTCGTTCTGGGATCTTCTTGTTGTGGTGGTGTTTGGGAAATCTCTTCTTTTTGCTCAACATTGGCACGAGTTAACAAACGATTATCCTTATTGGCCAAAAATTCTGTCACCCTATCTAATGTAGCTAGATCATGGCGAGAATTTTCCAATTGTCCTAACGTTACCCGTCGTCTGGTGTCGGAAATATCCCCTACTTGCACCAACTCCAAAAAGATGCGTTTAGCTACTGCTTGATCTGCTGGTGATAAACTTTCATATATCTCCGTCGCTCTATTTTGTAGGGTTCCTTCAATACCTCCCAACTGACTATAGGTTTCTAAGCGCAGACTGGTTTCCCCCTGTTCATGAGCCTGGTTCCATAACTCAGTTAAGGTATATTGCAACAAGGGTAAACTGCCGGGATAATCTTCTACATCATTGATTAACTGTTGCTTTAAATCAGGATAAATATATAACCCCACTTTTTGCGCTGGTTTAATGATTGCTTCTTCAATTTCCTCATGGTTAAGATGTCCCACATTGACAATGGACATCATCTCGCGAAAGGGTTGAAACTCTCGTAAGCGACTACGAAAATCATCACGCATGGCCAGAGTAATCTGTAAATTAGGCTTATTTTTCAATAAATCCAATAATTTGTTAATAAACTCCTTCCTTGTCTCCTCATCACATGAGGTGAAACATTCTTCAAACTGATCCACCATGAGAATAATGGGTGTATCTGGAGCAATATTTTCCAATCCAGCAGCACTCAATTTTTGCTGTAAAATCTCTAAAGGTTGGTTAGTGGGACTAAAGGGTTCAATAATGAGCCAATTATTACTACCAGCTATTTTTTGACCCCTTTTCAGTTCATAAAGTAACCCTGCTCGCATTAACGACGATTTACCGCTACCAGACGCGCCTAAAATGGCAACAAGACGCTCCTGCTCTTTATTTTTTAACTTATTGAGTAAAGTCTTGATAATTGTAGTTCTACCGAAGAAATAATCTGCATCATCTTTTTGGAACGCATTGAGGGCAACATAAGGACATTTATCCCGAAAGTCTCTCGGTTTCAGGGTTGTTAAAGGAATGGGTGCAGGAGAATTTTTATATTCAAACCGTTGTTCATGTTGAGGTTGATTATCTGCCAAAAACCCAAGAAGATGATCACTGTCTACTCGTTGCTCAGATTTGTCTTCCGGGTTTAACCCCTTTTTGAGTGCCTTGGTTAATTCACCTTCCTCAAAATTAGTATAAGCTTCACTATAACAAGTGGTCGCTGTAACAAAACAATAACGTTTATTATCAGGACAATATTTGAGCAATTCCCCACTATAACAACAATCTAACCAAACAATGACCTCTTTTGCCTTACTTTTTTGTATTTGTTCCCCTAACCAACTGATTCCCACCCCTTGACATTCTTCTTGGTTGGCTAAGCGATCGCTAGTTGCTAAATAAACTTCCACCTTACCATCAATTTCTTTGGGAACACCATGACCCGAAAAAAACAATAAAGCGGTGTCAGGAGGATTATGATCAGGAGGATTCAATAATTGTTCAATTTCTTTCTCTAAATAATTTTGTGTAACGATCGCATCATCTTTTATTCTTTGTTGTAAGTTCCCTTTACTATCCAGTTGTTGTTCACAGGGAATGCGTTGAATCTGTGTTTGCTGATATTCCCAATACTTCTCTAACAAACAGGCGATCGCTTCTGCATCTTGAGACGGTGCATCTAAGGACTTTAACCCTGATTTGTCACCATAATAGTCTATACCAATAATAAGGATCTGCGATCGTGAAGTCATTATAAAAAAAGATTCAGGAAATGAGCCAATAAAGTTAAGCTAGAAAGTATGAGTCTAATTTAGTATAATGTAGCTTATAGTTTGAACAAACATGACATTAACATTTCATAACACTCTCTTAGCCTATCTCTTATCCCTAAGAGATTATTCCCAATCTCTCACCCCTGAAGAGAAGAAAAATTTTCAAGAATTTGCTAAACAATTTCGCACTTATACCGACAGATTAGAATATAGCGAAATTGAAACCTTTTTAAGGGACAGTTTAATAGAAAAGATTGCAGGAAATACTCAACTTAATCAACTTTTTAAAATTTACCAAAATAAACTGGCTAACTCAGGAGAAATTCCTTCAGAAATATTGCCAAAACTGGAGAATCTTATTCAATTAGAAACAAGTCTGCAAAATAACTTTATCAGAATCAGAAAAGGGGACATCCCTGATATTGAAGACGATACCACTCCAGAAGGACAAGAACTAATTTTGCACAATGCTGTCATTCTTATCTCAGAATCACAACAACCTGAAAACATTCCTGATCAAATAACCTGGATTGATAAATTGAAACAATGGTTAAATTAAACAAGTCTATAGCAAAAAAACAAACAATTATCTAAAATATGAGTAAGCTATGTTATCCAACTATTGACTTGTTTATTTATGATTTGAAAAGTCCTCTCAATGCTCAAAAAGAGAATATTGAGCATAATCGTAATGTTTTTCAAGGAAGATTGAAACAGAAGTTAGATAGTCAAGCATCTCTATTTTGGAAGTTATCTTTTGTTATTTTAATAAATACTGAAGACCGTGGATTATTATTGCTTTGGATGATGCGTTTTATTCCTAAAAACAAATTTAAAGAAGCAAAAGAAGAAAACTCAAATTTGAGTTATCAAGCATTACTCAAACCTAATTTTCTAAAATTAAAAACTGATGAATTTGAAGGATATTTTTATCCTGTTCTTTTGCATGATACTTATGGTTTATTAGTTAATTGTTCTATTGGTAATAATGATAATAAAATTAAATCACAAGAAATTGAAGCATCTTTTAATAATATTAAACAAGAAGTTGATCAGTACAATAAACTGTATAAAAATATAACAATTGGACAAACTAAAATTATTTCAGGATGGTTAACAGAAGAAGAAAATAATAGAGAAACAATAGCAGAAGAATGTTATCAAAATATAGTCAATAAACCTGATCAATGGAATAATTGTTTATATGGACAAGGAAAGTTTTTTAATAGTGATATTTTTGAAATTTGGAATCCCTTATCGAGTTATTTAGAAGAACACCTATTAATTATAATTTTTTCAGATGAACAAAGCTTTAATAAAGCGAATAAAGATAACTATTTTCAAGATTGGATGAGATTATTTTGCCATCGTCATAAAATTATGTGGACTTATAGTCAAAGCCGTACTATTACAGATACCCTTAAATTTTACTATAGAGAAGTTGATACTATTACAAAAAAAATTAAACTCATTTCAGACAAAAATAATAACTTAGCTAAACTACAAACTCGTATTCAAGAAATTCAAACTATTTTAGACAAATTCACACGCAATCTTTTAGAACTAAACTTTTTAAAAGAAACCATTGAAATTAATTTAGACGGTTATATTAAACTAACAACAATTATCAAGGAAAAAGCAGGAGAAGAAAGTGATTTAAACTTTCTTGATAAATTTAGCAACCTAACGGAAACCAAATATCTTAAACAAATTGAAAAAGATGAAGCAAATATGAAATTAGGATTACAACTTTTAGAAAGTAATATTAACGCCTTACGAAGTCAAATTGAACTGGAAAAAGCAGAACGCGATCGCAACTTTCAAGATTTAATTGCTATTATTGGAGGAGGAGCAGCAACCATTACTATTATTGATTTTGAAGGAAATACCTGCAACAGAATGATACAGAGTTGGCCATTTAAGCAAGAAGAAAAGAGTTTTCCTTGTGATAGTTTTCTTTTTAATAGTATTATAACACCCACATTTTTTATAATTTTACTTTTCATATTAGCCTTAAGTATCAAATTGATAGTAAAAAAAATAAGGTTGTAACAGTTAATGGGTTTAACAAAATGTCGGTAGAAGTCCTCATCTATAAATTAAACTTCAGACTTCAGACTTCATTCAATGATCCATTAATCAAGACGATAAGCTATAGTTGTCAGTAGCTTAAAATAAACTAATCATAACGTCCTGATTTTAGTAGTCCTGAATGTTACCTGAGTCAACCCTAAACCAACTGAAAAGCGCGCTTCCAGACGGTCAATTACCCCCCAGTTACGGTGTTTACTTCAAAAATACCCTGGTTGCCCTTTGTCACGCCTTAGAAGACCATATTCTCCAAAGTACCCCCGATGATCCCCAACAACATCCCCTAGTTTTGGTGACCTTTCAACAAGGAAAATGGTACTTACAAGAAGCCGATCGCTATTATGATATTGCCCAATGTTCTCGTCATATTGCCATCTCTGCAGTTTCCGAAAGTGGGTTTGATAGTCATAAAACAGGAAAATTAGACAATGTATCCCTAGTTCATCTCAATGAAGAGGATATTTTAGTAGAAGAGTGGAATTTAGTCATTTTAGCCCCTGGATACGCAGCAATGGTACTGTGTCGGGAACTCTCCCCCGAAGAATATCGCGCTGACACCCAACCTCAAACAGACACAGAACGAAAATTTTACGGACTCTGGACATTCGATCGCCGTCCGGTAGAAGAAGCAGCTAAAATTTTAATTGAATCAACTCGGACTTATCACCCAGAATTAGCAGATCGCTTAACCAAAATGCAGGAGGCGATCGCAGCAACTCCCAAAGATGTCACCATCGATCTCAGTGGGGTTGTCTCTCGTATTGTCACTTATTTACAAACCTCTCAACAACAGTTAGTGACTATCAACCGTCAAAACAGGGAACTGGTAGACTTAGAAGGACAAGCATTAAAGTTAAACCGGAATTTAGCGGCCAGTAAGTTACAGGCGTTTTTACGGATGTCTCAACGGGTAGATGAAAGGGACGTTGATAATGGGGTTGCTTCTTTGCAAGTGGCAGCTTTAGCAGAAACCATCGGACAGCTATTAGACTTACCCACGTTGCAATTGAGACGTTTAAGGTTAGCAGGTTTATTGTATCGCATTGGTCTCGCAGAAGCTCCTAAAGAGGTGTTTACCCACACTCCCGATCAACTCAATGATTCTAGTTACGCTTTTTGGAGAGATAGGGCAACTTTAGGCGCACAATTATTATCTACTATGCCAGAATTAAAGGCAATTAAAGATATTGTTGGCCATCAACTGGAACATTGGGACGGAAGCGGTAAACCTAATGGTTTAAAAGGGGAAGAAAATAGCATTGAGGCGCGCATTTTAGGCTTAGTTTCTTACTTCCAAGAATTAAGCCAACCCAGAGGCGATCGCGCTGCATTAAGTTTAGGAGAAGCCTTAGAAAAATGCGAATCTCGCCGCGAAACTTGGTTTGATCCAAACTTACTTGATACTTTAGGCAATATTGTTAGATTAGCAGAAATGGGCTTAATGTGTTTACCAAGTCGCCCTAGTCAACTACCGGCTATTTGGTTAGAAGAAGCCACAAAATAAACTCACCCCTAACCCCTCCCGGGAGGGGAATATGAGGGGAATTTTAATATTTTTACCAATACAAATAATGTCAATTTAGAGGAGATTACCATGAGTACAACCATCAATTTATTGGATATTCGTAACGGCAAAATTAAAGATTTAGCTGGAGTTGATTTGTCAGGAATGGACTTATCAGGGGCAGATTTAACGGGGGCTAATTTATCGGGGGCAACTCTGAGGACAAACTTACGAGGGGCAGATTTAACGGGGGCTAATTTGATAAATGCAGACTGTCGTAATGCTGATTTAAGAGGGGCAGTTTTAGCAGATATTCAGGCACAAAATATTAGCTTAGCAGGGGCATTTTTAGCGGGTTCTGTGTTAAGTCATTTAGATTTTACAGGGGTTGACTTTCGGGGTTGTGATCTGCGAGGTGCAACTTTAATCGGTACTATTTTACAACAGGCAGATTTAAGTAATACTAATCTTTCGGGGGCTGATTTATCACAAGCAGATTTGGAAGAGGCTATACTAAGCGGAGCTATTTTAAGAGGTACTAATTTGACTAATGCTAACCTATTATGTGCCTACGTGGAACAAGCAATTATGGAAGGTACATTATTAACTAATACTTGTCTTGACGGGACTCCTTTGGACAATTAATAATTAACTTGGACTACAGATATCTATATTGTAGGGGTCAACGGCCGTTGACCCCTACGTAAATGTATATTCAGACTTTAAGAAGTTGGAATTTCCATAGTTCCTTTAGTTACTAAAACAGAAGATCCTCCCACACAAATATTGTTTATTTTTCCATCAGCTTTTTCGGTTCTTACTTCTAGAAAACTTGGTCTTCCCATCTCAAAACCTTGTTCTATTCGCCAGTTAAATATTCCATCTTTTTCTGTTTCACGAATACCTAAATATCCCCCAAAGGCAGTGGCAGCAGAACCTGTGGCTGGATCTTCTGCGACTCCTAACCCTGGCGCGAACATTCTTGCACGGATATTTGAACCCTTATTTTCAGGATCAAAACAGAAAACATAAAGGGAAGATGCCCAACTATTTTCTAATATTTGTTGCCAGCGATCGCTATTTAATTTAATCTGTTTTAAGGCTTCTCTATTATGAAGAGGAACAAACAAAAAAGGCAGTCCACAAGAAACTGCTTGAGTAGAATATTTATCCTGTCTAAAGTCTTCTATGTCTAAGCTTAAAATTGATGCTAATTCTTCTATTGATGGAACTTTATCTGAAAATTCTGGGAGTTGTGGTGAGGTTAATTCTGTATAAATTGGTTGCTTATTATTAAACTTTATTTTAATAGTAACTAACCCTACTCCTTCCTCAAAAGTAATATTTACATCATTATTTTTGTTTATTATATCATCAGTAATTCCTAAAATATAAGCTGCACCTAATGTGGGATGGCCTGCAAAAGGTAATTCTTGAGTTGGTGTAAAAATATGCAATTTTTTAGTCGCATTTTTAACAGTAGATTCTACTATAAAAACAGTTTCCGAAAAATTAAATTCTGCTGCTATTTTCTGCATTATTTCGGAAGATAATCCCTCTGCATTGGGAAATACAGCTAATTGATTTCCTCCAAATATAGTATCAGTAAAAACATCAACAGTATAGAATGAATAAGTCATCATCACTAATAATTTTAGTCTGTAGGGTGGGTAAAGTTAGGGGACTTTTGCTACTAATTAAAAATTATAATTGATTTTGCCCACCTATCCAACATATATTTTAAGATAAGTTTCTAGGGTGGGTAAAGTTGCTAGACTTTTGTAACTAATTAAAAGTTATAATTAATTTTTTCAACTTAATTATTATTGCTCAATTTTTCTGCAATTTCAAGACATTGTTTTAACGTAGCATTGGTTTTTATTGCTTGGGAATTAATATGAGTTATGGTAGCAGAAAAACCCTTGTTTTCTAAAGCTGTAATGAGTTGCGATCGCTTAGGAATATCTAATTTTCCTCGTCTTCCTATTTCTCCTAATGTATAAAAATAAGGGGGGAAGTTAGACTCATTGATCATAGTTGATAATAAATCGCTTACTTTTGTCCATTTTAAATTAATTGCTAAGTTTTTCATCGTTTTTAAATACTCTTGATTGTGTAAATCACCTAACCACATAGCACCAGAAAATGTGTAATTATAATACTTATTTTCTTGTTGATTATAACATCTTGATTTTCCTAACTGTTGATAAGAAATAGTTATATATTCTCCACAGTTGTGACAATATCCTAAAAAACCATAATTATCTAAACTCAGATTAATTTTAGGCAATAAACGTAGCATAACTCGATAAGTTTGTCCAGTAAAAAAAGAAAAAATTGGCTCAATTCCTAAACCCATTGTTGCTGCTTGTTGTAAGCAATTTCCTATAATTAATCGTAATACTTGTTCTTGTGCTGCTGGATGGGATCGACCATAAGATCCATAAACTTGTAAACATTTTTCGGGTAAATGTCCGGTTCCTGTGCGTCCATCTGTACAAGTTATGTAGATTAATCCCCCTATTTTTGTTGCCCATAATGCGGTACTCAAATAAGGATTAGGTGAACCGAAAGCATCCAAATCTACTAAATCATAGTAGTCTTTATTATTGTAACATTCAAAAAAGATATTATTAGCGTTTTTATAGGTGACTTTAGCTTTATTTTCTTCTAGCATAAAGCCTAAATTAGATTCAATAATTGCTTTATTTTCAGGGTTACTATCATTTGCCCAGATGTAGTCAGCATCGCTTTCTAAATAATAGCGTATGGAACGAACACCACACCCCGTCATGACATCCAAAACCCTTAACTTTCCTTGTTTTTGTTTATAAACTTTGGCAGCTAATACTCCTAAATCTCTGGTTATTTTACTGTGGGGACGATAGAAAGTATTTCCCACAGTAAAATAAGCTTTTTCTTCACAAATTAAAGATTCATAATTCATCAAAAAATCTCTTTACTCAGCTTTCTTTTTTTTGTCTTCCTCTTTTTTGAGTGCTGTTATTTTAGGTTCAAAAGGTTTTGCTGCATTGCGAACATTAAGAAATTTTCCTAGTAAATCAAACCAGAAAGGCGCACCCATAGCCATTGCGATCGCACTAATGATCCAACCAGATATACGAACAAGTATAGGCCGATTTTTCTTGTTGGGTTCACCATTGCTAGTCTTGGGTTCACCATTGCTAGTCTTGGGTTCACCATTGTTTATTGGGTTTCTTAAACCAATAATTTCACTTAAACTTGCTTCAGGAATAGATTTTTTAACTCCCTCTTGAAAAGCTATATCTTCTGCTTGACATTCTTTTTCTCCCTTGTCTTCTACACATTTGTAATATGTATTATATTTTTCAATATTGTCTTCAAAAAGTATTTTTGAATTTTCACTGAAGCGTGCTGCTAAGTCTGGATTTTTAGCTACTTTATCTACAATATAGAAAAAGTCAATATTTAGGAACATTGCAAGAAGGAATCCAATTAGGAACGATACACCTTTAGCGTTTCTTTTATAAACATCTATTGTTTTTTCTTCTGCTTTTTGAAATAGGCTTTCTAACTCTTGCTTAAAATCCTTAAGTTTTGGGCTTTCTTTTTTTAGCTTTATTGATTGAGCGATCTGAAGTAGAGGGTCTAATTGATTAATGCTTCGTTGTTTATTGTGAATTTCACTTATTATTTGTTTCACTTCACTTCTTTTTTGTTTAACCTCACTGATGTTTTTTTCACCTTCACTGATTTTTTGTTTAACTCCATTGATTTTTTTTTCAACTGCATCGATTTTTGTTGTAATTATACTAATCTTAGGATTATTTGGACTGTCTTTATTCAATTTTTCTGATTCTTCATTTAATTTTTCTGATTCTTCATTCAATTTTTCTGATTCTTCATTTAATTTTTCTGATTCTTCATTCAATTTTTTCAATTTTTGATCAAATTCATCTATTACATCATCTCCAAAATCTTTTTTAGTGTTGATGAGTGTTATAGGATTCTTATTATTTATCTTCTCGATAATTACGTCAACTTCAATACTTTGAGGATCATTAGGATCATTAGGATCATGGGGATTATTAGTAATAAAATTATCTAATTGTTCATCCAAGTGTTCTAAAACAGCATCTGCAAAATCTTCTTTCTTTATATAAGATGGACCTAAATTTTTATACAATGGTCTCCCACTTAGCCAAGTAGTTGTATATTGATTGAGAGATTTTATTCGATGAGTCTTATATATTGCATCTGTGAGAGTCTCTTTATTTCCATTATTTCCAGGTTCTTCACCTAACAAAATTGTGATAGAATCTTTTAAATTCTTAGCACGAAATTGCAAAAAGCTGGCGAAGGCTTCTTGAATTTCAGTTACCAACAAACTTAAAGTCAAATAAATTAAAATAATGGCAATAATTACCTGCAAAACACTAAATAGTGACATACTTTTTCTCCTTTAAATAATCTTTAATTAAATAGAACTTAGGAAAAGTAAGCTAATAAGTCCTAGAAAAAAGGTTAATGAGAGGTATTTTTTCATAATTAATCTCAGCTTTAAGGTGAATGAGAGGTTAGTTTGGTGTCACCTCGAAAATAGAAATAGACTCATTGACTATATAATCTAGTAAAGTCATAAAATTCTCCTTTCTTATTTATTTAAGATTCAATAAGCTCTGCAAATTCTTCAAAAACGAAATGTTCATCGCGATTAGCCTTACTTTTATCTGGCCATTTCACCCAAAAATGTCGCTCTTCAAATCGAGAATCTAAAACTGGATAATCTCCTGTTTCAATATCAACTAAAGTAGCAGGATCTAAATTACCAGAATCATCAGTTGATGGTTTAAGAATAGTCTTTGTCGTGATTCTTAATGTGGCCGGTTGAGGGGTTGGGGTATCGTTACTTTCTCCAATTAATCCTACTGTAATTGCTTCGGCCATTTTTTCGGCATCAAATAGATCCATATCTGCCTGAGAATCAACAAAACAACATTCCACTAAAATAGCTGGCATAGAAGTATTTCTGAGAACATAAAAAGCAGTATTTTTAACACCTCTATCCTTAAATCCTAGTGCCACAATTTCTTTTAAAACAGGCTGTGCAATACCTCGTGCTGCATTACTTATAGCAAAAACTTCACTACCTCTTGGGTTATTCGTGGGTTGAAAAGCATTAAAGTGAATGGAAACAAAAATATCCACATTATTATTGTTTGCTGTATTCACTCTTTTCCGTAAAGAATCATTAACACTAGAAGCAGAAGCAGGGGTACAGTTAATAACAGTATGACCTGCCGCTTTTAACTTGTTAATTAAACGATTTCCAACATCTTTAGTTAGATCATCTTCTTTTTTAATTCCTGATGCCCCAATATCGCGAGGGGGACAATTATGCCCAATATCAATTCCAAATTTCATGTTTACTTTCCTGTGGTAGTTTAGTCTAATGGACTTCTTGTACAGACAATTTTACTTAAAAGTGATGCCTTTCTAGCAAATATAACTTTTTTGTTACATTATAAACAGCTTATCTATTCTTATAATTTCTTTAAATAAATTAATAAAAACTTAGCCATAGTGTTAATAAATAAATTAATGTTCTAATCTTTTATAATTATGATAATTGTCTTTTGTTCTAACTGATTATTTTATTTTTATTTTTTTAAGTTAAGATAATGATAGACTATATTTTCTATAGTAATAGTAAAAAGGTCTTCTAGACTGTAATCTATATTTATTATGAACTTTCCTAGAATACATCCAGATACAATTGAAGAAGTTAAAGAAAAAATTGATATTTATGAGGTCGTTTCTGATTATGTTGTTCTCAAAAAAAGAGGACAAAATCATGTAGGTTTATGTCCCTTTCATCAGGAAAAAACTCCTAGTTTTACTGTTAATCAAAGCAAGCAAATGTATTATTGTTTTGGTTGTGGAGAAGGGGGAAATGGCATTAAATTTTTGATGGAAATTGGACAACAATCTTTTAGTCAAGTTGTCCTAGACTTAGCAAAAAGATATCAAGTTCCTCTCAAAACTTTAGAACCTGAAAAACGACAAGAAATACAAAAAGAACTATCTTTACGAGAACAATTATATGAAATTGTTGCTTTGACTAGCAATTTTTATGAACACGCACTACAAGAAAGTCTCGGAGAAAATGCTTTAAGTTATTTAATTGAAAAAAGAAAATTTAAACCAGAAACTATACAAAAATTTAACTTAGGTTATGCCCCCAGTGGTTGGGAAACTTTATATCGTTATTTGGTGGAGCAAAAACGTTATCCTATCGCTTTAGTAGAAGAAGCAGGACTAATTAAACCGAGAAAAAAAGGTAATGGTTATTATGATACTTTTCGCGATCGCCTGATGATTCCTATTAAGGATATTCAAGGCCGTGTTATTGCTTTCGGGGGGAGAAGTTTGACCGATGATGAACCAAAATATCTTAATTCTCCCGAGACTCCATTGTTTAATAAAGGGAAGACTTTATTTGCTTTAGATCAAGCTAAAAGTAGTATTCGTTCTTTTGATAAAGTGATTGTTGTTGAGGGATATTTTGATGCGATCGCTCTCCATGAAGCAGGAATTACTAATACAGTAGCTTCTCTAGGAACAGCATTTAGTGAAAGTCAATTAAAACAGTTATTAAGATATAGTAATTCAAAAAAAGTTATCTTTAATTTTGATGCAGATAAAGCTGGAATTAAAGCAACTGAAAGAGCAATTACCGAAATAGAATCACTTATTTATTCTGGACAAGTTAACCTAAAAATTCTTAATATACCCGACGGGAAAGACGCTGATGAATTTATAAAATCTCATCATAATGGGTCTGAAAAGTATCAAGAATTAATAGAAAAAGCCCCACTTTGGTTAAACTGGCAAATTCAACAACTATTAATCGATAAAAACTTAAAACAAGCAGATAATTTTGAACAAGTTGCCCAAGGAATGGTTAAAATGCTCAATAAATTATCAGACAGTAACCAACGAAGTTATTATATTAGCTATTGTGCAGAAATTCTTGCTCAAGGAGATGCTAGACTGCTGACACTTTACATCAAAAATTTACAGACTCAGTTAAGTAAACCCCTGACAAAATTATCTACAAAAAATAAACAAAAAACATTTATTAAACCAGAAACTCTGAATGTAAATAACTTATTAAAAGAAGCAGAAACTATTTTATTAAAGATTTATATTCATTATCCCCAACATCGTCAAGAAATATTTAACAAATTAGAAGAAAAAAGTCTTATTTTTAGTCTCTCAGACCATCGCATAATCTGGCACAAACTATTAGAAATAGAAGAAAATATATTAAATATCCATGACGCAAACAATCAACAATTTATCTCACAAATAGAAGCAAATATGGCTGATTTATCAGAAGTTTCCAGTAAAGTAAAAGAACTTTTAAACTTTCGGGAAATTGAACAATATGAAGATAGTAATCGCTTGAATTTGATTATTGACGCTGCTTTAATTTCTCTCGAAAAAGTAAACCTAGAAAAATATTGCAATTATTGTGAACAAAAATATAAAAAAATTAGTTCTCAAGAAGACCCCGTTAACTATCAATACTATTTAAATGAGTATCTATCTAGTAAGCAAAAAATATTACAACTCCAACCCTTAAGAAGTTTTTCCCAATTAGATATTTATAGTTAAAACTCTCCCGTCATTTCATTTATCATTTATCATTCGTTTGGAAGTAGGCTTGAAACCTCTCCCAAACTTTTTTCTCCCTAAAGGGAGAGGCTTGAAACCAAAATGTTCAATGTTCAATGTTTAATGTTTAGTCATTGCTTAGATTTAACGGGAGATACTAACAATTTAACGAAAAATATTCGGATTAAAAATTGTTGGTGAATTAGAAGGGCCTTGGTTTGAGTTAGTAGGAGTAGTAGGACTGGTTTCTAATTTTTCTCCTGTTCCTCCATCTGTCGCATCCAAGAAAGGGCGTAAATTAATACCATTAGAACGAGGAGAAGAAGGTCGACCTATTTGAGGTATAGTTCCGTTGAGAAGATCGTTGAGGGGGTTCCCGATACCACTACCCCCAGTAAAAGCGTTAACCCCTTGGCTATATTGTCCATCTTCTGCTGCTACTAGGGTTTGAAAGATTTGATTACGGGTAATTTCTGGATTTTTTCCAGGAGGAACCGTTAAAACAATACGACAACGGGGATCAGCTTCTGTGGTTACACAGATGGTATCGTAGTTATTTTCTTGACCGGTTCTTAATTCTAACAGGCCATCCGGTCGATACATCTCTAAACGACGACTGATTTCATTACAACGACGTTCTGCTGTCCAACCATCTCCCATATTACTAGGAATAGCCCAAGGATAGGGTTGCATCGACTGAGACTGAGGACGATACATTACCTTATATCTACCCTCATGGTATTGACATTCAAAACGAGTATTACTAGAACCAGTATTCACTGGAGGAGGTGGAGGAGTGGTCTGGGGGTTGGTATCAATAATGATATCATTACTAGCCTGTTGTGCTACGTTATAGTCGTAATCTTGAGGGTCTGCAATTTGATAATTTGTGTATTCACTAAGAAAGTTAAATAAGGGGTTAGCATTAACCACTGAACTAGAAAAGAGAATAATCAATGCTAAACCAGATCCTGATGCTTTGATTAAGGTTTTCATTGGGTTGAATAGTTGTTGATTCATTTAATAATTATGATGACGATATATATCTGTAACTGTTTCAACTTTAAGGGAAATAAGCAAATAATTGATCAGTAAATATGACAGTTTTTTAAGTGAACAATTAAATTCTCTAAATTTCCACTTATTTCTACTTTTTAACTTTCCCATTCTACTTTTATGAGTTCAGAGTTCGGAGTTCGGAGTTTCTATTATTACTTAAGATATTCATTGATTAAAATACCCTCCATTCCTTCTTTTTGACTTTTGCTTTTTGCATTTTACCTTTGCGTAGCGCGTGGTATTTAAACCGCGTCCAGGTTCAAAACCGTAATCCACTAAAATGCTTATCTAACAAAGTTTTTCGTTTGTAGCTGCTCGAGAAAAAACTCCAGTTCTCAAGATGGACGCGGTTTATCTTATGAAGCTAATATAAATTTTTGTGTACTTTGTTCAGCTATCCTTAAGGTTTTTTGAGAATAGGTTAGGTTCTGGCATACCTTAAGAATTCCCAAAAGTGTCAGCCAAATATGCTATTTGTAAGGAAAATTTTGATAGACTGAACTATTTTAAGGAGGACTGAATGCGAAACTTCTGTCTGTACTGTTGTTTGGTTATTGTTATGACTGTTTGGGGGTGTCAGTCCCCACCCAACTCCAATAGCTCTCAACCTACTCCTGAATCACCGACAATAAGTGAAGAAACCATGAATAATAACACCGAAATATCCCAAGCAGTGATTGATGCTGTTGTTAATGATATCACCACAGATAATGAGATTAGTGCTGATAATCTAGAGGTACAACAAACAGAGGCTAACACTTGGCCTGATGGTTGTCTAGGATTAGCTGGCCCCGATGAACTTTGCACTCAAGCTTTGGTCGAAGGATGGCGAGTAACTGCTACTGATGGGCAAACCACTTGGATTTATCGCACAGATCAAACCGGTGCAACTCTGAGAAAAGAATCTTAATTGAGCTAAAAAAATAAAGGATAAATTATTAGGAATTTCTGAAATTATCCGGTAAAACAAACGGTAGCTGATATCGTTAGGAAAATAGCATGATCAGAGTTTATCTTAAAGTGTGGGATTGAAGACCCTGGGTTTTACCGATGGGATAAAAATCCCACCAACAAACAAAACTATGCTTGGTGCGCGTGCTGGTTCGGAGGGAACCTCCGAACAGTTCGCTCCGCTTTTAGCTTCTTTAAACAAAATTTACACAAAAAGTTACCTTCTGTAAGCTAAAATAGAACCATGCTAACTATGACTTACGAATTTAAGTTGCAACCAACTCCTGAACAGATTGACATCATCGAGCAAACTCTTGATGTGTGTCGTTCTGTCTGGAATTTTGCCCTACGTCAGCGCAAAGATTGGTGCGCCTCTCGTAAGTCTCCTGTAAATGCTTGCTCCCTCAATTGTGAATATATCATCTCTGCTGATGCGCCTTTCCCAAATTACCATCGGCAA
>JAAUYK010212136.1_pt1 | contig 19997 bp, 13 predicted proteins | sample 7278021 | NCBI WGS metagenome assembly JAAUYK01 (sample SAMN14350223, study PRJNA611818) | marine sediment metagenome | isolation source: surface marine sediment (1.8m) | place: French Polynesia: Moorea | collected 2018-08
CAAAACCGCAGTCAAGGGGCTGTTTCCCTCCGTTTTGTTGGGGATTTAAACGCTTTGCGACAATGGGTTAGCTTAGGGTTAGCCCGTTTAACGGTTACGACTACTATTACCCTAGGGGTGATGTTGGTGTTAACTTTCATTAGTTGGCCGTTAGGGTTAAGTGTGAGTGGGGTTTTAAGTATTGGACTCTATATATCTCTTAACTGTGGTCAACAACTGCAAATGAGGGCAAAAGAAGCTCGTCGTTATCTGAGTCGATTGGCTGGTAATATTAATGAAAAAGTGGCAGCGATCGCGGTTGTACAGGTTTTTGGTCAATCCCACCGTGAAGAAAAACGGATTGCACGTCAAAGTCTTCAACTCAAAGAGGCTAGAATCGAACGGGCTAAAGTGGCCGGACAGTTACAAGGGGTTATGGAAGCTACCGCTTCTTTAGCGTCTGCTATGGCTTTATTTGTGGGGGCAATGGAAGTGTCTGCCGATCGAACTACACCAGGAACGGTGGTTGCTGCCATGAGTCTTGTGGGGTTATTAGTTCCCCGTCTGCGAGAGTTGGGACGAGTGCAGGAATATTGGCATAATTTTCGAGTATCTTACGATAAAATTGAGGAATTTCTAGAGATTCCTAGCTTAATTACTGAAAATACTCATGCACCTGATTTAATCGTTAAACAAGGACATCTGGCCTTTGAGTCAGTGAAGGTGGCTGAGGTATTATTTGATATTACGGTTGAGGCGAAAGCAGGCAAAGTGGTGGCTTTAGTCGGTCCGAATGGTGCCGGAAAATCCACCCTTTTAGGGTTGGCTGCTCGTTTATTCGATCCAGATGGGGGTAAGATTCGTTTAGATGGGCAAAATTTAGCTAATTATAGTTTATCTTCTGTTCGTCAAGCGATCGCTATGGCTGGACCAGATTTACCCCTACTCAGAGGCAGTATTAAACGAAATTTACTGTATCGTTGTCCTGATGCGTCTCCCGAAGAAATTAGTAGGGTGTGGCAACTGTGTGGTATCTATGAATTATTGGCTGAGTTACCTCAAGGAGAGGACACGAAAATATCAGAAGGGGGTAAGGGTTTATCTTCTGGACAGCGACAACGCATTGCTTTAGCTAGGGCAATATTAGGTAATCCGGCGGTTCTATTATTAGATGAAATTGATGCTAATTTAGATGTAAAATCTTCTGCTATTGTTGATCGGGTTATTAATAATTATTCGGGAACTGTTTTATTAATTACCCATCGTCCTGAACGTTTAGCGAATGTTGATATCATTTGGTATTTAGAAAATGGACGGTTATTAGAAGCAGGAGAGGCTAAAAAAATGTTACAAAATTATTCAGTTACTCGTTTATTTAATTCCCAGAAATTGTTAACACAATGACCTTAATCATAATTTTTATTCAAAATTAAATTCATCGCAGCTTTGGAAATTTCTGAATTACTGTGATTAACTCCTTCTACTTCAATTAATTGCCATTGAAAATCAATATTGTCTTCTATGGCAATGTTTCTTGCTGTTTCATAAAAAAAACGTCCCCTTACTAATCGATTTTTTCCTTGTTGATTGGCTTCAGGAGTTTTACGTAAATGTTGATCATTTTCATCTGTATCTTTTGTTCCTAAGAGAATTATTAATTTTTTCGTTAATATCTGTTTTAACTTATCTTTTTCAATTCCTGAATTACCTAATCCATAGGGAAAAGATATATTAAAATTGGGCATTGTATACCATCCAGAATTCGCTGCGATCGCTGTTTTAAATCTTGCATTTGGATTAAACATAACTAATCGATGGACAAATTGCCCTCCGGCTGAATGGCCATAAATTGTATAGTTTTCTGTTTCTAAATTTTGATTAATTTTAACCGCATCGAAAATGCATTCAATGGTTGTAAATGTCCATTGATTAGGATTAATTGATTTTCCTGAACGTCGAAACATATTACCCTGTTGATAATGGCGACTTTTGGGATAATATTGTTTAGAAAATTCGGGAACTAATAAAATAAAATCATTTTGTTTTGCATAATTAATCCAAACATCTCTATATTCTCTAGCATTTCTTTCTACACCATGTAAAACAAAAACAATAGGCGTTACTTTTGTAAGGTTTAAAGGAAAATAAGACCAAACTGTAATTGGTTTTTCTAGGTTTCCTTGGTAATCAGTAAATATAAATTTTCCTTTTCCTGGAATTAATTGAGTAATTTTAATCGATTCATTTACTAACATTATAATATATAAAAGTCTAAAATTTAGAAAAAATATTAATTCAAGAAAGAGATAAATTAACTTGTTCTAATAGATCTCGAAAACGAAACGGTTTCTCAATATATTTTTTGACATTAAATGCTTGTCCTTTGCTTCTAGTTTCTTCTTGATCCCAAGCAGTCATAATGAGGACAGGAATTTGATTTCCTTTGTTCCTTAATATTTCCAAAAAAGTCCAACCATCTATTACAGGAAGTCCTAAATCAAGAAGTATCAAATCAAATTCTTTATTTTGAGTCATAGACAAGGCTTTTTGTCCATTATTAGCAATAAAAGTGACAAAACCTTGTTTTTTTAGCCCTTTTTCTATAAATTGTGCTAAACGGGGTTCATCTTCAACAATTAAAATATGACACATTGAGCAATAATATCCTAAGTTTAGACGCTGGAGTATCTTTAGTCTAACTCTTTATGGATGAAATAAATTTCAAGATTTAATGAGAATTTTATCATTTTTCTTTCAAAAAATAAATCCACAATTCAAATCAACTCGCTATCTATCCATCGATAACCAATACCTCTAACGGTTGCAATTATATTTTTACCCAATTTTTTGCGTAAATAACCAATATAAACATCCACAATATTAGAACCAGGATCATAACTATAACCCCAAACATGATCGAGTAATTGTTGACGTGTCATAACTTGTCCCTTATGAGAAATAAAAATTTCCAGTAGCATAAATTCGGTATTAGACAACTCAATTAATTGATGATCAAGATACACTTGACGACTCCGCAGATCAAGAACAATATTTCCTGATTGTAACTTCATGGGGACAGGGGTAAAGTTATTAAGATTATTGCGTAAACGTAAACGTATTCTTGCTAATAATTCTTCAAAACGAAAAGGTTTAGTTACATAGTCATCTGCACCTCCTTCTAACCCTGCAACCTTATCTTTTATATCATCTCTTGCTGTCAGAATAATAATAGATAAATTCATACCTTGACCCCGTAATTCTTCTAAAATAGTCAAGCCATCTTTTGAAGGTAGTCCTAAGTCTAATAACATTAGATCAAATTGTTCACTAAACGCCATGTCTAAGATAGTTTTTGGATGAGAAGCAACCTCAACAGTAAATCCATTTGCTTCTAAACCTTTTTTTACAAAAGCAGCGATTCTAGGTTCATCTTCAGCCAGTAAAATTCGATTCATCAGTTTTTATTTCCTTAATATATTCTAGATTTGATGGTTTTTAATAGTCGATGTCAGGTCTATCATTTGTGGGTAAAAAAATAGTAAATTTAGAACCTTGATCAACTTGACTAACACATTCTATTGAACCTTGATGCGCTTCTACAATGGCTTTTACAATTGATAAACCTAATCCAGATCCTTCCATTTTATCCTCAGAATTTCCTTGAAAAAATCGTTCAAAAAGATATTCTTTATCTTCATCTTCTATGCCATTTCCATTATCTTTGATCCAAATTTGAATATCATTTCTATCTTGATGAGAACCAATAATAATGGTTCCATTTTCTTTTGTATGTTGTACGGCATTTTGAGCTAAATTCATTAAAGCTTGAGTCAGTCTTTGACGATCGCCAATAATTTTTGCAGTTGCCTTATTTTCTAATAACCATTGACGAGATCCTAACCCCATAGCCTTATGATAAATTTCTTCAGTAAAAGCGGGTATATTTATAACTTCTTTTTGGAGAAAATCAGGTCTTTCTGACTTCGCTAACAATACTAAATCATTAACTAAACGATTCATTCTCTCAATTTCATCTAATACTAATGTGATGGTTTCTTCTTGTTCTTGGGGATCATCTCCCATTAATTCTAAATGTCCTTGAATAATGGTGATTGGGGTTCTTAATTCATGACAAATATCATTCAAGAAATGACGTTGACTTTCAAACGCATTCTCTAAACGATTAAGCATTTTATTAAAGGTATTAATAAGATCATAAATTTCTCCCGAACCCTCTAGAGCAAGACGCTGGTTTAAGTCAAATTGTCCAATTTCATTAGCAACTTTTGTTAAAGATTTTAGGGGTTTTAAAATTCTTCCAGAAGCTACCCACGCTAAAATAATAGCAAAGATTAATCCTACAAATAAAACCTGGATAAATATCAGTAAAATCTCAAACGCTTCTTCTCGTTCTCCAACATTATAATGAACTGCGATAAAAACCCCTGCAATTTTGTCATTAATAATAATTGGTTTCAGTGAATATTGAAAATAATCTAAATATGAATTGAGTTGTTTCGGTTGTGTTATTGATAGGTTATTAAACTCTGTCCAAGTTTTCATTAAGGCTGATTCTTTTTGAATTTCTTTCGGTAAAAAACCAGGGACAGAACGATAGAAGCGATTATTAACAATTGTAATCAAGTAATTATCATCTTCAGGATTAGATTGAGATAAAAATTTATCTAAAATGGTTTCCAATTGAGTTGAATTAGGATCATTTTGTAAGTCATTGGAATGTTCTACTAAAAATTCCTCAAAATTTTCGACTTCTTTTTTTAAGTCTTCTTTGACCCTGATATTAACTTGATGAAAAACCAGTTGATAGACAATCGGAATTGCAATTCCCGTAAATATCAACATTAAACTAGCATACCAAAGCAAAATTTGAGAACGTGCTTGCCATAACACACTTTTAGACAAGGTTTTTTGTAGACTCAGTAAGTTAGTTAACAAGCTGATGATCATTTATAATTACATCCTACAACAGTTTCTTGATGGGCTTAATTGTATTGATGTTTTTTAAGGATGTCAATCCCATTATTAGTAGAAATAAGTAGAAATAAGTGGTATAAACCTAGTCCATCTTTAAACCTGGAGTTTTGAGATAGGATCAGGTATGATGCTCTCAAAGTCAAATTAAGTAAAACTTATTAAATTGTCAGAAAATTCTTGGTCAAAAGTGGCATAAATTTTTGAGTAACCTTTTCAGCAAAACCTAATTATTATTATTTTTTAATTATTAATTAACCATAGCAACAACAGCAACCAGATTGCTAGTCCCTTAGAGTTTTCCACGCCTTCCTTGAGATTGCCTAGAGTTGCGCTGAATAATCAATTTCAGACATCTTGCTCCCTTGGTTCTACTTGAGGAAATATAAGCCTCTAGCTTGGTTGCTGTTATTGAGAGTTAACGAGACAGACATAAACTTATACAGGGTATTCTCCTTTGAACTTGTTGTTTTACCTTGCTAGTTATCTGCCAGGGAAGCTTTGTTTATTAGCTTCATCTTCAATCTAACATCTTACTTTGACATCTCCTAGTTTTCGCAATCAAACTTTACATTACAGGGATCAAGAAAATATTGGTTGTTTTTTAGGTATTTATCTTTAATTAGTAGATCATAGCTTATAAATTTTTCGATAATGTTGCTTCTACTTGAACATCAAATACTGTAAGTGAACTACCCCAACTATATATTAGAACTCTTGCAAAAATATTTTATGCTATGATTAAAGGCTATTTGTTTGATAATTTAACAAATTAATTAGCCAAATCGTAGTTGTAAAGTCCGGCTATTAAGTTTGCTCTTAATCCAAATATAATGTAACCCTCGATTGAACTAAGCTTAAAGTCCAGGTATATTGGAGAGCGAGTAAGTGCCAACTGCTACCGTATTAACTATCCTAAAACCGACACCCATGACCTCATCTAATCCAGACTTATCGCCCGCACCACTCAATATATTTATTTCTTACTCTCATCGTGATGAGAAACTACGGGAAACTCTAGGACTTCATCTTTCGTCATTGCAACGGCAGGGAGTGGTTAAATCCTGGCATGATCGAAAAATTAGCGCGGGTATGGAGTGGGCACACGCAATTGATGAAAATCTCAATTCAGCCAAGATTATTCTGCTGTTGATTAGTGAAAACTTTATCGCCTCTGACTATTGTTATGATATTGAAATGAAACGGGCGATCATACGCCATGAGGAGGGGGAAGCGCGGGTGATTCCGATTATTTTGAAGCCAGTAGATTGGAGTGGTACTCCCTTCGGCAGGCTCCAAGCATTACCTAAAGATGCGAAGCCTGTGACGACTTGGAGCAATCGGGGTGAGGCATTTTTAAATATTACTGAGGGGATTAAAAAAGTGGCTAGGGAAATAGCGATGATTATGCCAAAAAAACAGCCTGCTGTTATCAATCAACCTTCAGCAATTCCCAATGCTGTGGAGTTGACTAAAATAAACGGCCAAAAACAGCTTAATATTCGTGAAACGGATATTTCTGTAGTGGAAAGTTATGGTAACTTTTACATTGTCAGATCTCGACTGGAAAAGCGTTGTTATGAAGAAGTATTAAAGCCTGGGATGCTGATTCGCATCAAGTCTCCCGACAAGATGGGAAAATCTTTTATGATGAGTCGGGTTTTAGATTCTGTCATTCAGAACGGATATCGCACAGCCATTATTGATTTACGAGAAGTGAACCAACAAATTCTTTTAAATATCAATCAATTCTTGCAGTGGTTTTGTGCTTATGTAAGTGACCAATTAAATATCGATCAAAGTCCTGAAGAGAATTGGAAAAAGTTTCTGGGAGCTAACCCTAATTGCACAAAATATTTCGAGAAGTATCTCCTTTCTAATACGGATGAGCCACTGGTGATTGCGATCGATAATTTTGATTGTATTTTCGATCACCCTAATATTGAGACTGATTTTTGCGGCTTGTTGCGTGGCTGGTTTGAAAAAGTGAATACCAATAAGGTGTGGGCAAAGTTACGCCAGATTATTGTTTATTCGCAAGAATCCTATGGAACTAAAGATATTAACCAATCCCCTTTAAATGTTGGCTTTTCAATTGAACTTGACGAACTAGATTCATTACAAGTATTAGCTTTAGCTAATGCCTATGGACTATCGTGGACTGAGGTAGAAACGGAAAAACTTATGGATATGATCGGGGGACATCCCTATCTAGTCCAAATGGCCCTCGACCGGATTGCACACCAAGATATCGCTCTTGACGAGTTATTAAAAATTGCCCCTACTGAAGAAGGAATTTATGGGAAATATCTGAACGAACGGCTGCAGCGTTTGGAAGAAAATCCTGATCTCGCAGAGGCAATGAAGCAAGGAGTAAATTCCGATTTTCCCGTTAGCTTGGGAGGCAAGGAAACGTTTAAACTCGATAGCATGGGATTGATTAAACGACAGGGTAATGATATCGTACCGCGATGTAATTTATACCGCTTTTATTTTAGAGACAGATTGAGGTAATAATATGGCTCTTGAATCATCTGTCGATGGGTTAGCGGTGGGGACTTCTTTCTATCACCTCAAGGGGGGAAGTTTGCCTGCTGATGCGCCAAGCTACGTAGAACGGCAGGCTGATAGAGAGCTATATAAGCGTCTCAAAACAGGGGAATGCTGTTATATATTTAACTCGCGGCAGATGGGTAAATCTAGCTTGCGAGTCCACGTAATTCAGGAGCTACAGCAGGATGGGGTTTTTTGTGTCACTATCGATCCACAAACGATTGGTACGCAAATAGAGCAATCCCAGTGGTATGGCAGTATTATCTATAGCCTTGTGCAAAGTTTTGGTTTAGAAGATCGCTTCGATTTAGAAACTTGGTTGGAAGAACGAGAACGAGTTAAACTTTCACCTGTGCGCTGCTTAAATGATTTTATTTCTCAGGTTTTATTAACAGAAATTTCTCAGCCTATTGTCATCTTTGTCGAAGAAATTGATAGGCTGCGAAGCCTTAATTTTGAAGTTGATGATTTTTTCCTACTAATTCGTTCCTTCTATGAAAATCGCGCCCACGATTCAAAATTCAAGCGGCTATCTTTCGCCTTGATTGGCGTTACTACACCAAGAGATCTGATTAGCGCACACAATCATTCTGTCTTTAATATTGGCGTGGCGATCGAGATGAGCGGTTTTCGCTTAGAAGAGGTAAAAGATTTACACATTGGCTTAGTCGGAAAAGTTAACAAGCCCCAATTTGTTTTGGCTGAAGTTCTGAAATGGACAGGCGGACAACCTTTTTTAACGCAAAAATTGCTCGGTTTAGTGCTTCAAGCAGCAGAAGCAAAGAATCCAGATTTATCTGAAGCAGATATTGCAGCAGGGATCGAACAAATTGTTCAAAACGGTATTATTAATAATTGGGAAGATCAGGATGTACCGGAGCACCTCAAAACCTTACAAGATCGTGTATTTCACAGCGACGAACGGCTGCGGGGACGGTTGCTGGGGATGTACCAACAGATTTTAGCTAGTGGCAGCATTGAGGCTGATGAGAGTTACGAGCAACTGCAATTGCGGCTGACGGGTTTGGTGGTGCAGAGAGAAGGCAAGCTACAGGTTTACAATCCGATTTATGCAGCAGTCTTTAACCAGCAGTGGGTAGTTCGCGCCTTGGCAGATTTGCGCCCTCGTTTTTATGCGGAGGCGTTTCGGGCTTGGCAGGAGGCGCAAGAGAAGCAGAAAGAGTCGTTTTTGTTGCGGGGGCAAGCACTTGAGGATGCGGCAGCTTGGGCTAAGGGAAAGCGGCTGAGTACAGAAGATGATCATTTTTTGGATGCTAGTCAGGAACTAGAAAAACAGGACATTCAAAAAAAGTTAGCAGCGGAAGCACAAGCCAATGAGATTTTGACAGCGGCACGAAAACAGGCAGAAGCGGAATTGGAAAAGAAGAATCAGAAATTGGCAGAAATCCAGGAGGCACAACAACAGGCAGAAGAGGAATTGGAAAGGATGAATCAGGCATTAGTGAAAAACAAAGCGGAATCCGCCAAAATTATCAAAAAAGCGAATCGGCGCAATAGGTTTAGTTTGTTAGGAGCCGTAGGAGCCATTGCGATTGCCTCTGTTGCTGTACCAATTTCCCTCATGGCAGTAAACCGTCTCAAAATAGTGCAGCAGAATCTCACAACAGCCCAAGAGGAAACAGCACGGTTAGAGAAGGACAAATCACAACTCGTTAAGGATAAGAGCGAACTAGAGATCAGTTTTCAAAAAACGCTGGAAAAGGAAAAAAATGCCAAAGCAAAGGCAAAAGAAGCTCATAACAGAGCCAGGGAAGCCAATCAAAAATTTAATGAAGCCCAGGCAAAATTGACAACAGCCAATCAAAAAGTGCAACAAGCAGAAGCTGATTTAAAAATTTCTCAAGAAAACTTGAGAGATACAAGACAAGATAGACAAAAAGCTCTTAAACAGTTAAACTTAGCCAAAGAAAATTTAGACAAAGCCAAATATGAGCAAACCCAGGTAGAAAATCGGTTAAAGTTAGCTCAAGATGGATTAAAACAGGCTTTAGTCGCCCAAAGACAAGCCCAAGAAGTAACGAAACTAGAAAGAGATGTGTTGACTTCAGTGCAACAGTTTGAAGCTGGCAAAGAAATAAGTGCTTTACTGTTAGCCATGAATACTGGACAAAAATTGAATACATTAGTGCAAGAGAATACTTCTTTGAGAGATTATCCGACAGTTAGTCCTATCTCAGCCCTCCAGATGATCCTTAACAGGATTTACCAACAAAATCAATTTATGATTGAAAGTGATATCAAACAACTTAATCAAGTAATTTTCAGTCCAGACGCAAAGCAACTGGCTACGGCAGGAGATGACGGCATAATCCGCCTTTTTGATTTGTTCGGAAAGCCATTGTATACATCAGAGAAACGTCCAACTGGAATCAATAGTCTCAGTTTTAGTCTTGATGGAAAGTATATTGCTAGTGGTGACAAGAATGGTCAACTGTGCCTCTGGGAATTGTCTCAAGACAAATTAGTCCTGAGAGAATGTCAAGAAGCGCATCAAGGTTGGATCAATAGTGTTAATTTTAATCAAGAATATCTGGCTACAGGAGGCAAAGATGGAATCGTTCGCCTCTGGAATTTGAAGAGCGAGAAAATTCGAGAATGGTCAACCAATCAAAGTGAAGTTGAGACTGTCCATTTTAGTCCAGATGGCAAGCATATTGCTACTGGAGGAAATGACGGCAAAATAAGCTTCTGGAAATTATCAGGAGAGAAAATTCGAGAATGGAAAGGACATGAAGGTCGAGTTAGAAGTATTGATATTACCGTTCAAGAAGGCCAACAATATTTGGTTAGTGTCGGCAATGATGGCATGATTCGTCTTTGGAACTTATCAGAAGAGAAGATTCCTGATAATGAATGGCGAGCACATAAAAGTCAGATTAAGAGCGTCAGTTTTAGTCCTGACGGCAAAATTCTAGCGACTGTAGGACAAGATGGCATCCTAAAGTTATGGGATCGTTTAGGACGACAGTTAGCTCAATTAAAGGCAGACATGACAGGCAGCAATAGTGTTAGCTTCAATCCCACTCCAGAAGCGCAACGCCTAGCCTCAGTTGGAAATGATGGTACAATCCGTCTCTGGAATCTATCAAGGGAACTGATTGTTGAATTTAAATCTGGTGACTTAGACGAAATCAGTAGTGTCAGGTTTGATTCAGAAGGAAGGTATATAGTTACAAAGGAAAAGAATGGCACAATCCGTCTAGGCAACTTATCTAATTATCAGTTGCAACCTTTTGTCGAGCAACAAAGTAGAGCAGCATTTCGTTCCCAAAAACAAGGTTTAGTAACTTTTGGGACAGATGGACAAGTTCGGTTATGGGATTTATCTCGAAACTTAACCAGTGCACCAATAGCTCATCGTGATGCGATGAGTCTAAATTTCACTCCCAACGGAGAATATCTAATAATTCTTACATTAAATAATCTATTTCAAGTTTGGGACTTAGAAGAGAAAACATTAATTACAGAATTGCCAGGATACCCACCTCAAGATATTGCCAGTATCGATTCCGATTCGGAAGGACTTACAATAGCAGTAGCAAGAAAAGATGGAAACATTGAAATTCTAAGTCTTTCAGGTCAAAAATTAGCTCAGTGGGATAGCCATCAAGGAGAAATTACCAGCATCAGTTTTGATTCTAAGGGAGAACGCTTGGCGACGGCGGGAAAAGATGGGAGCATCCGACTTTGGAGTCGTTCTGGTCAGGAATTAGGCCAATTAGAAGGCCATCAGGGTCAAGTTAACAGCCTTAGTTTTAGTCCAAATGGACAGCGACTGGCAACGGCCGGAGAAGATGGCAGGGTCAGACTTTGGGTGGTGCCGTCAGGTCAGCAACTCGCTCAACTTGATGTTTTACAAGGTTTTGATAATGCTGAAATTGAAAGTGTCAATTTTAGTCCTAATGGAAAGCTGCTAGCAGTTGCCTTTAATGTCCAAGAAAAAGCCCTACCACCTGAAGGGAAAGTATTAGTGTGGCATACTGAGGAATTGAGGGATTTATTAGCCCGTGGCTGTCACTGGCTCTCATACTACTTAGTCCGCTATCCTGATAGTCAAAACCTCTGTCCGAAGGAAGCTCAACTTAAAGGTTGGTAATAATTCAAACCCTATATCCTGGTTTATTGTAGATTTTAATCTTTCGTCAAAATTTAAATTGAAAACAAAGGAGTTAGTAAAAATGGCAATTTTTTGGAGAAAACTACTTATACCTAATCAAAAATATACCTGGTCTTTACTCTTAGGAATTATGGTTTTCCTCACCTCAGCGGATACATACCGCCAAGGGATTTCCCAAGATATTCCTAATCCAGAAGAAGCCTCTCAGAAGGCAGAAAAATTTAGTCCCGAACAGCTAACCTCTGTCGAAATTGATGAAAAACTACGAGATCGTTTACGCTTTGATCCGAGATGGCAGCCAATCTTACTGGCTGTCCGAGACGATATCGATACTCTTAAATGGACTAAGACAAAAGTAGACAATCTAAAAAATCCTATCTGGAAGCGTTACGGCGCAAAAGTCTATCCCCTATTAGACTACTACACTCGCTTTGGAGATCCCCTACGTCAAAAGTATGGTCTTGCTGGCATTCGTAGTTTAGGTAAACCTTATACTACTCTCTGGCTGAGTAAGCAGTTACAACTCAACCGAATTATTTTAGCCGGAAGTTATCAAACGTGGAACTTTTCTGAAAAAGAATTGGCTTTTCTTGACTTTTTTCCAAGTAAAGAACTCTTAGAAAAGGAGTTTGGGCTAAATGAGCCAAAGATACGCCAGAAACTGATCAAAATAGCCAAAGAAAATTTGCAGCCTAAAACATATATTTACTACTATGAGCAGCTAAATCATAATTTTCTTATTGAATTTTTAGGATATAATTACAACCAAACATCGGCTGATTCATCATTTGATCCTAATTCTGAACCGGCCCTAAAAAAATGGGATCAATATGAAAGACTAACAGCTTTGGGTAACAACCAAATTCAAGAGATACTGAGTTATTACCGGAACTTGTCAAAGAACAGTCAGGAAGCTCTTCTAGCTTCCCGTTTGGGAGAGATTAAAGCCGGCGAAATTCATCAAGCGGGTAAAACTTTATTGCAAAATCTTGCCAATGACCAGACTTCCCCCTATCGACTTTGGTCTATTGCTGAGTTAGATAGGCATGGCGACCCTCAAGGTTCGGCACTTCTTGAAAAAATCCTTAATGGAGAGCTTAAGGAACTTTATAGTTTGACTACCTTCGCCGGACATAGTTTTTTCATCCCTACAGAATTTCGCCCTCGTTTTGCTAACGATTTACCTGGCGCTCATGCCTATCTTTTATTGGTAGCAATGGCTCATAAATATCCTCAATCGAAGTTCATCAAAGGCTGCCGTGAATATGGAGATTTAACAGGATCATCCTACTTTGGTGGAGAGCCTCGCAGTAAGGAAATCCAGAAGCGTAACGCTTCCAAAACCCCCGCCGAAAAAGTTCAAGGTTGGCAACAATGGCTTAGTCTCTATGGAGATCATCCAGGTGCTGATGATGCAACCTACCATCTTGCTAAAAGCTTACAGGAACAAAATGATAGCTTAGGAGCAATGCGCCAATGGCTGAAATTGATGACGCAACACCCTGGAGATTGGGATGTGTCTGACTATGCTTGGCCTTATGTACGAACTCTTTTGGATGTTGGATTGTCTATCGAACAGCTTGAAATTATTCTCGAAGAAAACCGTAATAAAGCTATTACTCCTCTACTTAAATATGCTTTAGCAGTTCGACAGGCACGGCTACACAACTACGCTCAGGCTTTACAGCTGTCTAATGGATTGGATTTAACAAAAATGTCTACCGAAGTTTTGGGAAGCTATTACGAACCTGCTCGCCAATACTACCTCAGAGGTGATTTAGCTCAACTTCAGACACAAATGCAGGCCATGTTGACAGAACAACGCCAACGGTGGCAACGATTACGTAATTGGCAACAAGAAAATACACCAGAATCTCGCTATCGTATAGCCTCCAATTGGTCTAATTTCGGAGGTTGGAAGAATGGGTATCTTCCCTTCTGGGGTCAAAACCGCATTAACCACCTGCCGATCTTAGACTACGGTTGGTGTAGTGAATATTGGGCTTGCGATTTGTATCAACGAGACGGGGATACAGTGAGATCTTTATACCAAAACGCTAGTCAAAACGCAGTAGCACTGTCTTTCTATGAAAAGATTCTTGCCGATCCTCAAACACAACCTAAAATACGGGAAAAAACCCTTTACATGATTGCTTCTACTTTACTAACGCAGTGGGAGTGGCATCCCCCAGAAGAAACTCTAGCTATTCATCCTCTACCCGGGGTTTCAGGTGAGCCATCGGCTCAAAAAATTTGGCAAGCTGTTAACCTTCGTGAAGTTCAAAAACAAGCTTATCAAAGCGATCCACCAGATTACGACTTGCTCCGCAAAGCCACAAAACAATGGGAGGAAGCTCAAGCACAAGCTCTCAAAGCCATCCCCCTAGACTATCAAGAGCGGATCGACCAAATCATTGCTCAACTAAAAAAGGAGTTTCCTCAAAGTTCCTACATTGATGACCTGCTATTTTCCAGTTACTTTCTGAGTCGAAAGCCTAGTTATCTTCAGGAAATTGTTAAAGAATATCCTAACGGAGATCGTGCTACCGATGCAGCTAAATTTTTGAAACAATAGATTTGAGAACCGGATTTAGTATTATTAGTTCACTGTTTACAGTTTTGGTAAAAATTACTATAATTGAATTGGAAGACTAAAAATACTACCCATGTTAACTTTCAATCCCAGTTTAACCCCATCACTCCAAGAGAGTAGCTTACTGACAGACTTGTATCAGTTAACTATGGCTGCTTGTTATGCAGGGGAAGGTATTGCCGAAAAAAAAGCCAGTTTTGAGCTATTTGTGCGCAGTTTACCCGATAATTTTGGCTATCTGATCGCAATGGGACTGGCCCAAGGTTTACAGTATCTAGAAAATTTACGTTTTACAGCAGAACAGATCGATTATTTGCAAAGTACAGGCATTTTTGACCATGTAACCCCTGAGTTTTGGTCATTGTTGCAAAACCAAGGTTTTACGGGAGATGTTTGGGCTGTTCCCGAGGGAACCGCTATCTTTGCCAATGAACCGTTATTGCGAGTTGAGGCTCCTTTATGGCAAGGGCAAATAGTCGAAACCTACCTTTTAAATACCCTGAACTATCAAACTTTAATCGCCACCAGAGCAGCGAGAATGCGCGATATAGCAGGAGAAAAGGCAATTTTGTTGGAATTTGGCACAAGACGTGCTTTTAGCCCTCAAGGGGCAATTTGGGCGGCTAGGGCAGCTTTAGCAGCCGGTTTTGATGCAACTTCTAATGTTTTGGCCGCCAAGGAACTGAAGCAGCAACCCAGTGGTACTATGGCCCACGCTTTGGTGATGGCTATTAAAGGCTTATCTGGCAGCGAAGATGAGGCGTTTATGGCTTTTAATCGTCACTTTCCAGGTGCAACTTTATTAATCGATACCTATGATACCGTAACTGCAGCGCAACGGTTAGCTGAAAATAGGGAAATAGAGGTTAAAGGGGTTCGTTTGGACTCTGGAGACTTGGGAACCTTGTCCCAAAAAGTGCGATCGCTACTACCAAAGGTGAATATTTTTGCCAGTGGGGATATTGATGAATGGGAGTTGCAACGGTTGCGAGCAGAAAACGCTAGTATTGATGGGTATGGGGTGGGAACTCGTTTGGTGACGGGACAACCGGTTAATGGGGTCTATAAATTAGTAGAAATAGACAACATTCCCACCATGAAACAATCTAGCCATAAAATGACTTATCCGGGGAGAAAACAGATATTTCGTCGCTATAATAACGGCATAATAAACAGCGATCTTTTGACCTTAGCTGAGGAGGTTATGGAATTAGGAGAAACACCCTTATTACAGTTAGTCATGAAAGAAGGTAAATTATTACAAGAAAATGAATCTTTAGACACTATTCGTCAACGGGTTCAAACCTCTCTTAAAAGTTTACCGAAGGACACTCATAAGATAACGAAACCTAGTCCTATTCAAGCTAATATTTCTCAACAGTTAGAAACTTTACGTCAGTCTTTAATTGTTTAACTTTAGGATAAAATTGTATGACAAGAATTGCTCTCTTTGGAACCAGTGCCGATCCCCCAACTGCGGGACATCAATCGATTATTCAATGGTTATCCAATCATTTTGATTATGTAGGAATTTGGGCTGCTGATAACCCTTATAAGGATCATCAAACTTCTTTGGATCATCGTCTGGCGATGTTGAAGCTATTAATTGATAATATTGATTCTCGGAGAGATAATATTTATCTTTCTAAAAGTTTAAGTAATCGTCGCAGTTTAATTAGTGTTAGCAAAGCTAAGGAAATATGGGGAGAAGATGCAGAATATTTTTTAGTTATTGGTTCTGATTTAGTTAAACAAATTCGTCAATGGTATCGGATTGATGAATTATTGCGAGAAGTTTCCCTTTTAATTGTTCCTCGTCCTGGTTATGCTATCAATGAATCTGATTTAAAAGCGTTAGAAGATATAGGAGGAAAATATAAAATTGCTGAGTTAAATGCACCGGCAGTTTCTTCTACTGCTTACCGACAACATGGTAACGAAAATGTCTTAATTCAATCGGTTCAAGATTATATTCATCAGGAAAAATTATACGCATGAATTCAAGCAATAATAAGTTAAGTTTAGAGGATTTTAAAGTAGGAGTTGATAATGTAATTTTTTCTATCGATTCTTCAAAAAATAGACTCTTAGTTTTATTGGTTAAACGCTCAGATAAACCTTATATTAATCAATGGTGTTTACCAGGGACTTTAGTGAGAAAAGGAGAATCTTTAGAAGCAGCAGCTTATCGTATTTTATCGGAAAAAATAGAGACTAATAATTTATATTTAGAACAACTCTATACATTCGGAGGACCGGAACGAGATCCCAGAGAATCACCTGATAGTTATGGGGTTCGTTATTTATCTGTTAGTTATTTTGCTTTAGTGCGTTTTGAGGAAGCAAAATTAATAACAAAGCAGCATAAAACTACTTGGTATATGATAGAAAAAGTTCCTCAATTAGCTTTTGATCATAATCTTATTTTAGACTATGGTTATCAACGACTCAAAAGCAAATTAGAATACAGTCCTGTTGCTTTTGATGTGTTACCAGAGGTGTTTACTTTGAATGATTTATATCAATTTTATACCACTGTTTTAGGAGAAAATTTTGCCGATTATTCTAATTTCAGAACCCGTTTGCTTAAGTTAGGTTTTCTGATAGATACTGAGAAAAAAGTTTCTAGAGGTGCAGGAAGACCAGCAACTTTATATCGTTTTGATTCTGAAGCATTTGCACCGTTGAAAGATAAACCTTTTGTTTTTATTTAACCCTTAAAATTACCAAAAATCACTACTATTATGAAAATTGCGATCGCTCAACTTAATCCGATTATTGGTGACATCGAAAACAACGCCAAAAATATTTATAATGCGGCACAAATAGCTGTAGAAAAAGAAGCGGAGTTATTATTAACTCCTGAACTTTCTTTATGTGGATATCCTCCCAAAGATTTACTATTGAATGATAGTTTTATAGAAATTTTATGGACAGAGTTAGAAATATTAGCTAGTAAAATCCCTAAAAATATAGCGGTTTTAGTGGGAACAGTTATCGAAAATCCTAATGCTTATCATGAGGGAGAAAAACCCTTATTTAATAGTATTGTTTTAATAGAAAATAAAACTATCAAACAAATTTTTCATAAACGACTTTTACCCACCTATGACGTTTTTGACGAAGATCGATATTTTGAACCAGGAAAAGAAAGTAATTTCTTTCAATTATCTTCTAATATTCCTCATACTAAACCTCTTAAAATTGGTGTGACTGTCTGTGAAGATTTATGGAACGATGAAGAATTTTGGGGAAAAAGAAATTATGAAAATAACCCCATACAAGACTTAGTTAAATATGGGGTTGATTTAGTAGTTAATTTATCTGCCTCTCCTTATAGTATTGGTAAACAAAAAATTAGAGAAGCTATGTTAAAACATAGTGCAGAACGGTATAAAATTCCGATTATTTACACTAACCAAGTAGGAGGAAATGATGACTTGATTTTTGATGGAAATAGTTTTGCTGTTAGCAGAAAAGGTGAAATAAGTTTACGGGCAAAAGGGTATCAAACTGCTATAGAAGTTATCGAATATGAGCAAAATATTCAAGATTTACAAAACAGTTATATTGCTAATTACTTAGAAACAGAAGAAGAAGAAATTTGGTCAACTTTAGTATTAGGATTAAAAGATTATGCTACTAAATGTGGCTTTTCTAAAGCTATTTTAGGGTTAAGTGGTGGTATTGATTCATCCTTAGTTGCAGCTATTGCTGTTGAAGCATTAGGCAAGGAAAATATACTAGGAATATTAATGCCATCCCCCTATAGTTCAAGTCATTCTATTAGTGATGCAGAAGCATTAGTTACTAACTTAGGAATGAAGAGTCATACTTTAGCTATTGGGGATGTTATGAAAGCTTATGATTTACTATTAGAACCCTTATTTAAAAATACAGAATTTGGAGTTGCCGAAGAAAATTTACAATCCAGGATTCGTGGTAATTTATTAATGGCTGTTGCTAATAAATTCGGACATTTATTATTATCAACCGGCAATAAATCAGAAATGGCAGTGGGTTACTGTACCTTATACGGTGATATGAACGGAGGTTTAGCCGTTATTTCAGATGTCCCTAAAACCCGTGTTTTTAGCCTTTGTAAGTGGTTAAACCGACATCAAGAGGTAATACCCCATAATGTCATAGTTAAGCCCCCTAGTGCCGAATTAAAGCCCGATCAACTGGATCAAGATTCCTTGCCACCTTATGATATTTTAGATGCTATTTTAGACAGATTAATTCATCGTCATCAATCTATCAAAGAAATTGCAGCAGCCGGGTTTGATTATGATACAATTTGCAAGATAGTAAAACTGGTGACCCGTGCCGAATTTAAGCGCAAACAAGCCCCTCCAGGTTTAAAAGTAAGCGATCGCGCATTTGGGACCGGTTGGAGAATGCCTATTGCTAGTCGTCGGAAGTTGCATTAATGAGTTTAACAGTTTTAAACCTCTACGGAAGTTCAAATTCTTATTGTAGGGGCATAATATTATTATGTCCATTATGATTATATTAATTACCATAAAAATCTTCATCTAATATCTGTTTTTGAGAAAAAGGACAACTTTTAGGATATTCATTTTCTTCAGGAATACGAACCCCGAACTTAGCAAGTTTACCCTCTTTAAGAGCGATTTTTCTAGCATCAGTGTAAGCTTTTTTAATTGCAGTTTCTAAATAAGATTTAAGAGAAGGTGTATCCCTTAAATTTTTCTGAACTCGTTGACGATGTTCAATAATAGAACGATACCAGCTATCTTTCATAGATGACGGTGCATCATGTTGTACTTCTAGTTTAAGTAAATGAGCTAAGAGAATCATCAAATTACTTTCTAATGCTCTTTTTTCTGATTTTCCCAACTCTGTTAATTCCTCAATTAAGTTATCAATATCTAAAGAGGAAAAGTCACCCTTTTGTAATTGATAGATAGTTGTTTCTATCCACTGCTGAAAGTCTTGTTCGTAAAGTTTTTTAGACATATAATTAATAGTTTAAAATAGTCAAGAAGTTAGTTTATACTCCATAAAAATCTTCTTCTAATATCTGTTCAATTGTAAAAGGACAGTTTTGAGGGAAAGAAGGAAGAGTATATGGTTTTGACCTTTCCACTTTTTTATTAGCCATTTTTAACGCTTTATTGTAATTAATTTCTAATTGATTTAAAAAATAATTATAGTATGTCTTACTTTCTAATAAAGCTAATAAATTATTGCGAAAATTATCGATTTCATTTTCCCAACCATTAAGATATAATTCCCGATGATCAGTCCAATAGCAATAAAATAGTAAATGAGATAATAAACGATAAGTCAAACTATTAATTTCCCTTTTATCACGATTTCCCAAACTTTCAATTTCCTCTACTAAGTTATCCCAGTCTAGTGAATTAATATCTCGGTTTTTAAGGGCGATCGCTTGCTTTTCCAACCATAAAGCAAAATCTGTGTCGTAAAGATTAGTTTTCACTTCCTTTTTTTCTTATGTTTATAACTGATCATAGCATATTACTATTTAATGCAATCTAACTTATTTTTGTGATATGATAAAAATGAATTAATTTATTTTGATAAGTTACTGATGAGACAAGTAATTATTTACCCTGGAGAAGATGATTATTGGGTTGCTCAATGTCCTAGTTTACCTCCTTGTATTAGTCAAGGAAAAACTAAAGAAGAAGCGATCGCTAATATTAGAGAAGCAATAGAATTATATCTTGAAGTTCTCCAAGAAGAAGGCCG
>JAAUYK010161171.1_pt1 | contig 19908 bp, 24 predicted proteins | sample 7278021 | NCBI WGS metagenome assembly JAAUYK01 (sample SAMN14350223, study PRJNA611818) | marine sediment metagenome | isolation source: surface marine sediment (1.8m) | place: French Polynesia: Moorea | collected 2018-08
AGCGGGGTGTTTAATAAAAAGGGCCTTAAGGATCATCCGCGATTCCGCATTAACCCGGATAACAAACAGCCGGAATTTGTGTTGGCCTGGGCCGAGGAATCGAGTATCGACAAGGACATCGTTATAACCCAGAAGGACGTCCGCCAGATTCAACTGGCCAAGGGCGCCCTCTATGCCGGCTGCAAACTCATGGTCAAGCGCATGGGTCTGGAAAAGGTGGACAAGGTCAAAATTGCCGGTGCCTTCGGCACCCACGTGGACCGCACCAAGGCGCTGATCATGGGGCTGTTTCCCGACTGCGAAATCGAAATGATCCAAAGTGTGGGCAATGCGGCCGGCGACGGTTGCCGCGCAGCGTTGTTGAACGTGCAGAAACGGGTCGAGGCCAATTGGTGCTCGCGCAATGTTGAATACATCGAGTTAACGGTTGAAGAAACCTTCCAGCAGGATTTCATGGAGGCCATGCAACTGCCGCATATGACCGATGAATTTCCGCACCTGGAAGGCATCGTACCGGAAGAAATTCTGAAACAGTGATGCATTAACGCTGGATGGAAGTGGGGGTAATCTGGCGCCCGCAGCGGCCTCAAAAGGTTATAGCTGTGGGCGACCAAGCCTCCATCAGTTTGGTTGAAAGGTACTATGGCGAACAAAACGAATCTTTGCGATATTATAGAAAGTGCCGGGCCCTGTCAGCCAGACGAAACCTGTGTAGCTGTAACACCGGGCATCTGTGGGTTTGAATGCCGGATAATAGTACGCCGCATCGATAAACGTTCAGTCGCACTGGCAATTTCCGATTCGGAGTGCCGCCAGATTCAGCAGTTGGCTGAACAAATCGGGCAAATGTCACTCAAAGAATTGTTTATGCCCTTGACCCGCAACCCGGTCTACATTGCGGCTGAAAAATCAGGCTGCCACCCGTCTTGTGTGATTCCGGCAGCCGTATTGAAAACCGTGGAAGTGGCGCTGGAGATGGCCCTGCCGCGACCCGTCTGCATCCAATTCGTCAACCAAGAGGTGTAACTGTGGTGGAACAAAAAAAAGTCATCCCTTTTAAAGATGATGCCGGTATTTCCTATGAGCTGACCCAACGACTCCTTAAACGGGGCAGGCCCAATGGTCTGAGCGCCGTTTTTCCGATCAGCACACAGCAAATCATTGTGGCGGATTGGGTTCATTTGAAATGCCGTTACGGTTGCAACAAATATAACACCAATTGGACCTGCCCGCCGGCCACACCATCTTCTGAAAAGGTCAAATCGATTCTCGGTGAATACTCAACGGCCCTTCTGTTGGTGGGCAGCAAAAACTGCACCGATTTTTACATGAACAATGGACGCAAACGGGTCAGTCAGGTCCGCTGTTGGAAAGGCACCATCAGCATAGAACGGATGTTGTTTTTGGAAGGCTATTACAAGGCCTTTAGCCTGGTCGGTGAATGTTGCGCATTGTGCAAAGAGTGCGCTTATCCGGAAGACTGCCGCTTCCCCCAGGAAAAACGTCCGTCGGTGGAATCTTTCGGTATTGATGTGATAGGAACGTTAAAGAAGCTGGGATTGACCACCAGGGTCGCCACCAGTAATCACCAAGATTATAATTATTTTGCCATTATTCTTTTGGAGTAAAAGCGTTAAATCTCACGTACCTGTGCAAGGTTATTCATTATAATCAAACTCAAAGCAATTCATTGAGAAATACCTTGCGAACCTTAGGCACCTTTGACATATTAGTTGCACTGATTTTTCTGAAAGCGCTGCTGATTTGTTGAGCAGCATACCGCTAAGGTGCCCACACACAACACAAATTTTGGAGGGGGGTGATAAACGCGTATTCATAGGCAAAGCTTGTAGGAACCTTTTACCGAACAAGCCAAAGAAAGGAGACAACACATGGCTAAACAACGATTGATTGATGCCTACCGGGGTAAAATGACGGACATTCCACCCTGGGTACCTTATGCGGGGGTCCATTGTGCGTTTATTATCAATGAACCTGCCGATAAAATGCTCCAGGATCCGGAGCTGTTGGCAAAAGGCGTAGTAGAGACCGCCAAAAGGTATAAAGCCGACGGCATTCCCTTGGTATTTGACCTTTCTGTAGAAGCCAATGCAGTTGGATGCGAGCTTAAATGGTGGGAAGACAATGTTCCTTCTGTAAAAACCCATCCCTGCTCGGATAAAACACCCGCCGAAGCCGGCCTCAAAATGCCCAACAAGGATGATGGCCGTTGGCCCGTCCTTTTTGAAGCTGCCAAAATTGCCAAACCCCAACTGGATGAATTAGATTGTGTGTTGATGGGGCTTTTCTGTGGACCCTTAACCCTGGCAAGTCATTTAGCCGGAGTCCGGATTTTCACCGATGTTTATAAAAACCCCGAATTCGCAGCCGAAGTTTGCAAGTTTGCCGGTGAAATCGGCGCGCGTTCAGCTGAATTTTATGCTGAAATGGGTTGTGAAATTATCGCTAATGTCGATCCTGTGGCCTCACAAATTAAGGCTGAAACATTCCGTGAGTATGTGACGCCCAACAGCCAGGCGGCCAATAAGGTCATCGCGGATGCCGGATTTACTTCTTCCTTTTTTATCTGTGGCGATGCCACCAAGGTAATGGAAGAAGTCTGCCAGGTCGGTACCGACGGCTTTGCCATTGATGAGCAGATGAACATGAACTTCATCCGTGACTTGGCCCGTAAATATGGTGTCGGTTTTGGCGGTAATTTGAAGTTAACCCTGGCTTTGAGCCTCGGTTTACTCTCTCCCCGGGAAGATGCGATTGTGAGCCTGGCTGCCGGAGGGCAGCATGGTTACACCTTCGCACCTGGCTGAGACATGCCCTACGATGTTCCGGTGGAACATATGGATCAGGCGATCGAAGCTCGTGATTGGTATTATCAATATTATGCCAAGTATCCGGAATCTTGGTAAATACTTTGTGAAAGGAGGATTCGGAGCATGGCAGATCAAATACACATTGATGTGTTGACTCTGGACAGCGTGCAATGTGCCGCTTGTGGGTACATGATGGAATCCATCGCCGCGCTGCCCAGCGATGTTCAGGAAATGATCGTATACAAAGAATGGTCGATTAAGAACAAAGATGGTATTGGCAAATTTTTGGAGCTGAAGGGCAAAGTGTTGCCGACCATTTGCATCGAAAAAGACTTGGTCTTTGAAAGTATTATTCCGCAATACGAAGAATTGATCGATGAGATGGCCAGCCGGGCGCCCAATGACGCCATGAAGGAAAGGCTGATCTCATTGCGCGATCATGGGTTTGAGTTTGACAAGATCCAAGAAAACCTGGCAAAAGCCGGGGCAGGCATGGCTACTCGCGTCGACTCAAAAATCGAATAGCAACTACTTCATCATCTCGCCCGGGGTCTGCAAAGGACCCCGGGCCTCTCTTATGCTAACGTGGAGTGGTGGCATTTTGGAATTGTTAGAAGCTTTAGAAAAGTTGAAAAATTTCATCATCGGTCACGATTTACCCCATACAGATATGGCCTTGTTCGGTATCAAATGCCCCTATTGCGGTAAATCGGATCGCATCCGGCCACTGGAATCACCGCAGGAACTGCAATCTTCTTTTGATACAGCAGATCTGACAACCTACACCGAATTATGGCAGAGCCTGACACCATCTGATAATTCGCTGGCCGTATGCAAATTTTGCCAAAACCCCCTCCGGCTTAATCATACCCAAGCAGAACCGCTGTATAAGTGACCCATAACCGGTATGGGGCCGGTTTACTTTTAACCAACCGATCACGATATCAAGGAATTAAATGCCATGAAAGTGGAAGTACTGGGTCCCGGCTGTAAACGCTGTGATCAACTCTATGACAACACTAAAGCCGCGGCTGAGGCATTCGATCCATCGGCCGGCATTGAGATCATTAAAGTCAGCGACGTGAATTACTTTGCCAAAATGGGTGTTTTTATGACCCCCGGCCTGGTCATAGACGGAGAGGTCATTGCCACGGGTAAGGTATTGACGGCGGATGAAATCAAATCGGAAATACAAGCCAAACTATAAGTTGAGGAGTTATGTCACAGGCTACTAATGTTTACCTGATTACCGGTTTTTTGGGCAGCGGCAAAACAACATTTCTCAATCGCATCATCGACCGGTTTCCCAAGGATAAAAAGCTGACACTGCTGGTAAATGAATTTGGTGAAATCGGTGTGGACGGCACGCTGGTTGAGGGCGACGACATCGATATGATGGAAATCAGTAAAGGATCAATCTTTTGTGTGTGCGTTAAAACCGATTTCATTAAGGGCCTATACGAACTGCACGCTACCGTTCAGCCGGATGTTTTGCTAATTGAATCTACCGGCGTGGCCAATCCATCCGATCTGAAAAAGGATCTGGCCTTGCCAATTTTCAATGACCGCTTTCAATTTAAAGAACAGTTTTGCGTGGTGGATGCAGCCCATTTTATGGGAGCCTATGGCGCTTTTGCTTCCATCGAAAAACAAATCGCATCTTCCAGTGTGTTTATCATCAACAAAACCGACATCGCGCCCCCGGAGACCGTCGCCGAAGTAAAGGCCATCGTGCATGAGTTTCACCCTAATCCATCCTTTTTTGAAACCACTTATGCTGATATTCCGCTGGATCAATTTTTTGATTTCGGAAGCTCCGATACTCCCGCGAATGAAACTGCGTCCGATGCAGAGACAACGACTTTATCGGCCGAAGAGCTGGATCAATTTTTGGATGATTTGCTGGACAGTCCTGATCTTGAAATCACGCCGCCTGATACACTGGTCTCAGCCGCCTATCTGTGGCAGGGTGATAATCTGGATCAAGTCCGCAGCATCGCCGCGGCCATACCCTCATCGGTTATCCGGGCCAAAGGTTTTGTCGAAGAAAATGGGCAGATGCATATCTTTAACTATGTGATGGGTGATTGGACCATAGAAGTCACGGACGTACCCAGAGACCGCATTCAACACAAGAATATTGTGGTCTTTATTGGCCCGCCGGAATCAATGGCCGGTATTGAAAAAGCCGCCGAATCCGGGCAATGGGAAAATCGCGGTATCTACCAGCCATACGCGGAGGATTAGGTCATAGCTGGGAAACCCTGCTTTGCATAATTCCGTTTAAATTAAAAGTTTATTTGATCAATAGACGAAAATCTCCGTAACCACACCGGATTCATAAAATGGTGATCCACAATGGAAGAAAATCAATATGATGTAATCATTGTTGGCACAGGTCCGGCCGGTTCAACGGCGGCACTTTACGGCCAACGCCTGGGGCTTAATACGGTGGTGTTCGGTGATACGCCCGGTGGCATCACTTACATGATCGAAAATATTATGAATTTCCCAGGATTTTTAGGGGGCGTCCCCGGCACAGAATTCGGTGTAAAACTATTTCAGCAAGCCCAAACCGAAGGCGCCCTGTTCACCATGAGCCGCCTAAAAGAACTCAATCACCATGAAAATGCCTTTACAGGCACCGATGACAACGGTTTGATGTATACCGCTACTTGTGCCATTATTGCCAGCGGTCGTGTGCCTAAAAGATTGCCGGTGGCCCATTCGGAGATGAAAGGCATCAATTTCTGTTCGGTATGCGATGGCCCTCTGTTTAGGGGTAAAAACGCAACTCTGGCAGTGGTCGGCAGTGATAACGCTGCCGGGCAGCATGCCATGACCCTTTCCCGTATCGCCGACAAGGTTTTTCTGATTTGCCGGAGCCAAACCCTTAAAATGGATGCCGTGCATCAGCAATTAATTGCTGCGCAAGATAACATCGAAATTTTGAACGGCACGGAGGTTACCGGCTATAAAGGACTGGATTTGGTTGAAGCGCTCAACGTGAAAACCAATGAGGACGAAACTTCAGAAATTCCTGTGGACGGCGTGTTTCTAGCCATCGGCTGGACACCCAATACCAAAATGTTGGCGATGAGCGTTGATCAAAATTCCGGAGGCTATTTACAAACCGATGACAAATTGATGACCTCCATTCCGGGGCTTTTTGCCGCTGGCGATGTGCGCGACACTGATTTATGGCAGGTTTTAACGGCATGTGCCGATGGTGCGCGGGCGGTTAAAAATGTGGCTGACCATATTATTGCCATCAAGAGTTAGTGTAACTTAGAGCTTTTGATTATTGATTAGAGACCGCAAGGTCGATTTCCTTTATACCACCATTAAAAACGGTTCATTTTTTTTGGATTAGTATTATACATTGTATAATATTATAGTTGGGAGATTATTGACCATGGCCAATATCAGTCCGGATTGCCCCTGCACCGGTAAAAACATGAGCAACCTAGCAGCCCCTTGGATTCTTTTGATTCTTTTCACACATCAGGGAACCCATGGGTATGAAATCAAAAAACTGATCAAGGGTCACCTCAGGGATTTGGGTATCGGGCTAAATATCACCGGGCTCTATCGCCATTTGAACCTTTTGGAAGTCAGGGGCATGCTGTCTTCAAAGTGGGATACGTCTAGTAGTGGACCGGCGCGGCGCAAGTATTATCTCACTGAAGCCGGCATAGAATGTCTGTGGCGCTGGATGGGAACGCTTAGTACGCAGATGCTGTTGTTGGACCGATTTTTCGATCAGGCCCGAACGGTTTTTCCCAAAGCTCGCTTGCCTCAAGTTCAAATGCAAGAAAATTAAAAAGGTGCAACTGTTAGGGCGCATCCCAAACGAATGAGCAGATTCAAACATAGGGCGTGGTAAAATCTGAAACAACCTTACGTTAACAATATTGAGGGGGTGATCTAATGACCAAGGCAGCCAACCTTTCCACTAAGCAACCGGTGAAACTCATTTTTGTCGGGGGCTTTTTAGGATCAGGAAAAACAACGGCTTTGGCCGGTTTGGCCAAACGCCTCATCAGCCAGGGCAAACGGGTCGGCATCATCACAAACGATCAGAGCGAAAATCTGGCGGATACCGTGATTGTCAACGAAATGCTGCACGAACTCGGCGTTCCGGTGGAAGAAGTGGTGGAAGGCTGTTTTTGCTGCAAGTTTGAAGACCTGATAAACCGCATGGAAAAAGTGCTCGAATATGAACCCGACATCATGATGGGAGAACCGGTCGGTAGCTGTACGGATTTTGTTGCCGCAGTGGCTAACCCGATTAAAATCCATTACAAAGAAGCCTTTCGCTTTGCGCCTTTCTGCACCATGGTGGATCCGGATCGGGTTCAGGAATTGCTGCTGGGTGAAATCGATTCTGAATTCCCCGAAGAAGTCGCCTATCTTTTCCAGAAACAACTGGAAGAAGCCGACATCGTTCTTCTCAACAAAATTGATTTGCTTTCCGACCAGGCAAAAGAAAAATTAGTGACGGCGCTTAAAAACAAATTTCCGAACAAAGCAATCATGGCGACTTCGGCCCAAAAAGGAACCGGCATGGATAATTGGCTTGAAACTCTTTTAACAGGAAGACCCGGCGCCAATACAGTCTTGCGCGAAATCGATTACGATCGCTATGCCCAAGCGGAAGCAATTCTAGGATGGTTAAACGGTGCGGTCAAAATGACATGCGCCCGTACCTTTGAGAGTTCAGAATTTTTGGGATCCCTGATGGGTGATCTGCAATTACGCTTGAAGCAGGAGAAGGCCGAAATCGGGCATCTCAAATCGGTTTTAACCGCTGGGGGTAAATCCATGTGGGCCAATCTCACCCGCCTCGATGCAGATATAACCCTGAGCGACGCCAGACTTGCAAAGATATCGAGTGCATCACTGATCATAAATGCCCGCGTTAAAATTGAACCGGAAAGACTGGAAGCCATTGTCCGTGCAATCATAGCAAGCACTTCGCAAAAGACCGGGATCAACATGGACATATTAGATTTACAATGTTTTAGCCCAGCCTACCCTAACCCACCGCACCTGGTACGCGAAACGGTGGAATAAGCTTGGCTAAGGAAGATAGATAAAATGATCATAGAAGTCATCGGACTCGACCCACCCTGCAAAAAGTGCAATGAGCTCTTAGACAACGTTAAATCTGCCGTTCAACAGACCGGCACGGCTGCCACAGTAGCAAAAAAATGGACGCTTTCTGAAGAAATAAGACAAAAATATGGCTTATTGCTCAGTCCGGCCTTAGCTATCGAGGGTGTCGTGGTGGCCCAGGGCAAAGTCTATAAAACCGACAGAATTGTCAGTTTGCTGGAAGGATAGTCGACCGTTAAAGCCACCACAAGGGTACCATTCTTGAGAACCGTAACTAATTGATGAGCATGAATAAATACTTGGCGATCTATGCTACTTCTATAAAGGAGGACTAATCAATGCCTAAAGAGGAAATCTGGATCATTGGAACCGATCCGCCATGTCCACGGTGCGATTATCTCACTCGCATGACCCACACGGTAGTGAATGAATCCGGGCATGTTATCAAGGTGAAGCATCTGAGCTATACGGATGTCGAGGCCAAGGACCTGGCGCATTCACTCGGCTTGACGCCAGGTACCGCCAAAAATGTGGCCCAGAAAGTAACGGTTGATATCGATTGGGAGCAAGTCTACCGACTCATTGATCATCCACCGATATCTGATACGGCAAGTACCGCCAATGCATGTTGCGGTACGGCATCGGCCCAATGGACCCCAGAATTGGATGACGCTCTGCGGCCATGTGAACAGGCGGCAGCGGCTGCTGGCATCTTGATGACGCCGGTGCTGGTGGTTGGTGGTCAGGTCAAGCATCAGGGCAGTGTACCCACCATATCGCAGGTGCGTCAGTGGGTGGCGGAAGCTTACGGTAAAAAAACGACGACAGCTGATGAAAAGATTATTGTAGAAGTTCTGGGCCCCGGCTGCAAAAATTGCGATACGCTTTATGACAATGTCTTTCTGGCTATGGGCGCTGCTAATTTTAAAGAAAAATTCGTCGTTAAGAAGATTAGCGACGTCAATTATTTTGCCAAGATGGGGGTGCATATAACACCTGGCTTTATTGTTGACGGCGAGGTAATCTCTAAAGGAAAAGTATTGACCCCGGATCAGATATACGAGCATCTGCAAACCGCTACCCGATCCGCATAAATATATTGATGAAAAAATAACAAATGCCATATGAAAATATCTGCAAAAAAACCTGGCCGGAAACTTAGCACGGTTTTCCTAACGCGCCAGAACAGTATGACGGGCAGGCACTCAGGTTTTCAACGCCCCATGTACCAGAGTGCATCTGAAATAGTTGCCATCATTGAACTGGCATTGAAAGAAAAAACCGGCATCCATACGAAATCGGTACGGGCGCTGGAAAGTGGTGTGGTGGAAGAACATGCATTGGTAGAAACGATCAGCAACCAACAAAAACTCATCATTCGAATTTGGCCTGTTTTCTATCGTCATGATCGGCGCATAGAATTTAAAATTTATGACAACACGCCTGAGAGGCGCCAGCTGATTTTGAAGCACTTGCAGGTTTTTGCCCGCATTAATCAGGCCAAACTCGTGGAAAAATAATATTCATAAGCAAGAAGCGACTGATGACGAAAAAAAATACAACCCCATTTTACAACGACACTGTGTGGCAACTCTATGATCACATCAGCAAAGACTTGTATCTGGGCAGACCGGATATGGAATTTAAAGAGCGTACGTGCAACTCAACCTTGCTGATGAGTCTTCTAACAGCTTTAACCCGCGGCAAAGCGCTGATCATCGGAGAGCCCGGTATGGGCAAGACCACGACGGCAGAATATGTCTGTGCATTTTTCTACCGCATACCGCTTGAAACCGTCTGGCGTTCCGCGGTTGCCGGGCATCCGGAACAAACCGAAGAAAAAATTATCGGTCGTCCGGATTTGGGGCAGCTCAATCGTGGAACAGAAGTGGTTCGATGGTCCTATTTTACATTGATGCCGACTAAAATCGTGGATGAAATCAATCGTCTGCCTGAAACCAAGCAAAGCTTGATTTTGGATGGTGTTGATCGGGGTAAATGGGAATATTTAAATACCGCTATTATCAACTCCGAGTTTTGTTTCTTTGCAACCGCCAACTATGCCGACCGCGGAACCAATACTATCGTGGCCCCACTGATGGATCGTTTTGATATAATGATCGAATCCAAACACCCTGGTGCAAACTTAGCTTATCGTATTGGTGCGCAAGACCACAATGGTTTTGCTCTGTGTGATTCAGATGTGGAAGCGGATATTCATCGGATTATAACATCTTCGGCCTCTTATGCGCAGCAAATGGTTCAATTAGAAGATGTGAGCACACAATTTGGCAAAGACCTACAAAAGAAGTTAGGCGTAAAAACTCTTTCTAAACAAGATCGGCAAGAGGCATGGGCACAGATTCAGAAAATAGATTTTGATCTGGATGCCAACGCCTTTTTGAGACTGATTATCGCTGAACTGTCTTTTTGTTATCACCATGGACAAAAACGCAGTTTGGAAGAGTGTGGCAGTGGTTGTCATTTTAGCGGTTATTTATGCCATGCCATTAAAAACTGTATCTCCAACCGGTTTGCCATGAGCGCCCGCTTATTTGCCCAAGCATTCGCCTGGATTTTCGGCGACCACCTGGTAAGCGTCAACCACCTTATGGCGGTTTTGCCTTATACCTTGGCCCATAGGATTCAATGGCAGGCCAAGTTCATTGCCCAATGGGACACGGAGATGCGCGGCGATCCCTTAACTATCTATATGGCTAAAAAAGCGGTCGGAGAAATGCATCGACGCTATGCGGAGCAAGCCCACCACATTAAAGAGGCTTTGGCTGTGGCCTACCGCATTCGCATGGGTGACGATCTCGAACCGCTTCAGGGTGATCATCCGCTTTATTGGGAAATCCTTAAAGATGTGGGCAAGGAGCGCTGGGAGCTATGAGCAATCCCTTTGAAGATTTTCACCCGGATTTTTACCAAACCAAAAAACCGGCGGCTGAACGTATCCAAAAAGTGCAGGATCAGGTTGTCGGTCAACTGGTGGATGGCTACCTCAATTTTGTAACCGCGGAAATTGAAAATTTGGCCTGGATGGTCGAGCATGAGCATGTTGTCAGCGTATATTCGCAATTCGTCGAATCCATAAAGAAGTACAACTACACGACATACGATATCGAAGCATTTTGTGCCCGGTGGGATCAAGCTGATGTCCTGCCGATGATGATTCCGGGGCCTATCGGTCTTTATTTGTCAGCTTTGATCAACCACTGCCGAACAGCGGAGATATACATTCGTTTAAAAGATTTTAATTGCAGGTTCCATTTCCTCGGCTACCGCCTGCCTGAGAACAAAACGCTCATACTGGAAGGTGATACAGGTGATTTCACTGGCGCCGGGCTTTATGGAGGGTCTCTTAAGGTTAGAGGCGCGGTTAGAAATTGGTGTGGTGCCGGTATGTTGGCGGGCGAACTGTCGGTAACCGGAGCAGCAGGAAGCCAGGTGGGAATATGGATGCAATCAGGCACGATTCGCATTGCCCGCAAGGCAAACGAAATCGGCCACCCCCGCTACGGTGGCCGCGTTTATGTTAAAGATAAATTAGTACCGATCAATACGACCCCAACTGATCGGCAACAAAATGGCGCAAGATGATAAATAATATAAATTCCATACTTCCGTTATGCTTCTTTTCAAGCACCCATGACTGCTTTGAATATTATTTTGAGTGACCTTTGGCCACAGATTCGCCAAAAGCACCTCTATCCCGAGTTACCGCCACCATCTATTTTGGATGGCAGCCCGCACGTCGGCATCGATATGCAGGGCAAGCAAATTCGTCTATCACGCCATTTTATTAAAAAAATATCGTCCAAAATCAAGCCCGCGGTATCGATTGAAGCCTTAATTGATCACGCCGTATCCCATTATTTATACTGTCCCTGGGATTTCTACACCCACCTGAAATTATATGCAACCGCCAAGCAGGTAGTAAAAGACAAACAGATTGCACGCCGAGCTGCGGATACCTTTATGGATGTTGTGGCTGATACTCGCTGTGTAAGCCATACGCCAACCCCCTTGCCGGCGCTGTACCGGCAAATGTGCGGCTCCAAACGAATCAATATTTTGCGAGCCATTTACCAGCGATTATGGAATCAGAATTTGGGTGCTACCGACTATGATGAGATCGCCCAAAAACTGTCTTTTATTCCTTTCATGGATCGTCAACGCTGGGAACAAAGTTTGAAGCGCTTTTCCATATTGCTGGCGCCATACCTGGCAAACGATACTGTCCAAGACAATGCCGAAAGCGACCACCCCACAGGCTTGCATGGTTTTAACCAATACTCACCACAAGACATTCAAAATGGTCTCAGACAACTGGCTTTGGATGCCGAAACGCCCGCTGAATTCGCGCATACCATGAAGGATTATCAGACAGAAATCGAGCGTGTCTTATCAAACGCCCAGGTTGGTCTCGGAAAAGGGGCCGCCGCACCCATACAAGCGGATATTTGGTACTATATGAAATTGGCGGAAAATTACTGGCTGCCGGTCAAAACCATACCAATGGAAAGCAATGGTACCACCTATCCCCATCACCACACACCCTGGGAAGTCAGCCAGCCATTTCATGACATTGACCCTTGGACTAGTTTCGGTAAAATAATGCCCGGTATCACCCAAACCTGGCAGCGCCAAGAAGGCGAAATGTTTGGGGCTGAAGAAGAAACACCGGACTGCCTCATCGCCATCGATTCCTCATCAAGTATGATAAACCCAAGGCAACGACTATCACATGCAGTCCTGGGCGCGGCATGTGCTTGTGAGGCTTATATCCGCAATGGCGCCCAGGTGGCGATATATAATTTCAGTGATGCCGCCGCTGGTAGCAAATTGATCCAGGACTATACTCATGACCGGTATCAGCTATATGATACCCTATGCCATTATTTGGGAGGCGGAACCCGGATGCAAATCGAAGACATCGAAGTATTACAATCGCATCCGCCACCCGACCTTTTTATCATTACTGATATGCAAATCATCAATATTAAAGATTTGATTAACTATTTAAGTACATGCCAAAACCGCGTTACGGCGGTTCACATCGGCGCCAACTCATATGTAGATAGCTTCCAGAAGCAATTGAAACTAAGGCCAAATATCAGCTTGTTTGGTGTCAGCAATAGCTCCGATATTCCCGACATTGTTCTGGGTCGCGTCCGCCGCTATTTATATGGCCACGCTCTATGATCCCGCCACAATCTGGTGCATTAAATGTAGGCCGCGTAGGACATACCCACCGCCTTAAGCAAGCAACTGTCAATCCAGATTGACAAGCGGCCCTACGGTGATACAATGCCGGCATCATTTTACCAGAGGGAACCAATGTCATCCATATGAACGATCTGCAAAAGACCAACGACAACATGACCGCTCAGCAGTGGTACCATCAAGGTTATGATTTAACATTGGCAGGTGATTACCGGCAAGCCATCGCCGCACTGGATCAAGCCATACGTAAAGATGTTAGATTGGCCGAGGCCTATTTGGCACGCGGCGCCTGTTATTACAAAATCGGCAGTTATCAACGGGCAACCAACGATCTTAACGCTGCTGCTCTGCTGGGTTGCCGCGATGCGCAGTTGTGGAGCAAGTTTGAGAACCAAATAGAAGATGATGATGCCATGGAGGAGGAATAATTTCGCTAAAAGCCATCTCAAAATCAGGATTTTGGTTTCGGATTAAGGCCGACGTGAGTTTCAAGCGGGAGGAATACATTGGTATTTCGAGGACTTGAAACGAGCGCCCAACGCTGATATGGGGCAAAAGACTTTTTTGAGATGCTTTTAATTAGTTGGCTGACATAGCTGCCCGGATGACTTCCATCGACTGTAACAAATCTTCAGGTGAAAATACTTCTAAAGTAAGTATGCCCGTATAAGCTTGCTGCTTTAAAAAATCCAACCATTTGTGAATGCGTTCAGTCGGCAACACCGTTAAACTGAGATGCTCTTCGTATCCTTGAACCCCATGCAGGTGAATTTCATGAATCTTTTCATAATACTGCTGCATGGTGGCCGCAACATCCTCTTGGCCCAACAGTAAATGGCCGATATCCAGGCATAGCTGACAGTTTTCTTTTTCTAAAAAGGGCATTAGCAGTTCCGGCGAGTAGTTAATATTTTCAACTAATAGTTTTGTGTCTCCGTGCAAAGATGTCTGTATTTGCGATAGACCCTTTAATGCACGTTCAATCCACAGGGAACCGCATGCCGCGCTACCCGGCTTGAAGTAAACTCCTGGTTCCGGCACTAGTGTCGGCTCTAAATAGGGAATGTGTAAAATAAAATAGGCTGGCTGGCACACTGCCATGCGGCGGCAAATATTGCATGCCATGTACACCGATTCCTCTCTGATAGACTTGTCTGTAGAAGCAATCTGCAAAAAAGCCGGTAAATGTACCGTAAAGGTGAGTCCGTGAATGTGTTTAAGTTCAGTGATTTGTTCCATGTCTGCAGCGTTGGGAATATTGTTAATGGCGGGCGTATGAAATAGGACGATCTCGATATGGTTTACGATGGGTACCAGGGCCTTGATATTGTCGATCAAATCGGTACCGAATACCATGGAAGGCGCACTCATTTTAAATGGTATATTCGTTTGCACCGGCGATTGCCGGCCGAGCTTTGTAACTGTGGAAGGCATCAAATCTAAAGATAGGTCAACATGAACATCAAGGTTATGTTAACGGGGTTTCTGATCGACTGCGATCTTGAAAAGCGAACGAATCCGATCTTGATGTGTCGATAAAAAACGTCACTCCTAAGCCATCGGCGGGCTTCCCACGGTTATTCTGTCTTTGTGTGCAGCGATAGCAATTCGTGGGCCGCTGCCGACGGGGTAAGGATACCGTCTTTAACATCGGTCATTATTGCTGCCATTTGGCGCTTTATCCGGGGATTTGTAAAAAATCGCTCCAATAAGGCCTCATCCAATAAGGCCTCCATCCACTCCAGAGCTTGTTTGCGGCGCATGGCAGTGAACTCCCCGGCGGCGGTAATCAATTTTCGATGTTCTAATATAGTCGCCCAAATATCATCGATACCGCTTTTGGTATGCGCACTGCACGTCAAAACCGGTGGTGTCCAATAAGAAAGGGACGGTTTAATCAGATGCATGGCCTTGGTGTACTCTTGCTTGGCCTCCAATGCTTTTTGGATGTTATCACCATCGGCTTTGTTGACCGCAATCGCATCGGCTACCTCGAGGATACCTTTTTTGATGCCCTGTATTTCATCGCCAGCACCTGCCAGCATAAGTACCAGAAAAAAATCAACCATGGAAGCAACCGCAATTTCAGATTGACCAACACCCACCGTTTCAACCAAAATGACATTATAACCGGCGGCTTCACAGACAATAATGGTTTCTCTGGTTCGGCGGGTAACACCCCCCAGCATACATTGAGTAGGAGACGGACGAATTAACACATCCGGCTCACGGGCCAATTGTAGCATCCGAGTTTGATCACCCAATATACTGCCGCCACTTTTCGAACTGCTGGGATCAACGGCCAGCACCGCCACACGGTAATCTTTGTCGAGCAGAAATTTGCCAAAGCTTTCAATGAATGAACTTTTGCCGACACCCGGCACACCCGATATACCGACGCGAATCGCTTGACCGGCATGGGGTAGCAAATCGTTGATAATATGTTTGGCCAATTGGCGATGTTCGGGAAGTTCACTTTCAATCAGTGTTATCGTTCTGGTAACCGCATCCCGATTCCCAGACAAAACACCTTTAATATAAAAATCATGATTGCGTGGCGCCGACGGGCGGTTTGCAAGCAAATCGAGTAGTCTTGGACCGAAAGGTATGATGTCTTTTTCAGTTCGGAATACAGTTGCGGCTCCGGCTTTTATAATTGAATCAATTTCCTTGGATGATGCATCAGCCACAACCAATATTTTGATATTATCACGCTTGGCAGCCCTCAGCGCCTGTTTTATTTCTGACACTTTATTACGCAATAAAGCTGGCGGTCCAATGACACAGACAACATGATCATCGTTTTCATCAACTAAGCGAGCCAAATCTGCAACCGCCAAGTCGGGTGGGCTGATGTCGACATCAAAGCCTAAATCCGCAAAGTGGTTGGCTACAATTTTATCTAATGATTGATCACGTTTTGACTCGGGACCCGTCATCAAAATGCGGGGACGACGCCCCCGTTTTTTAATGAATGCCGCTAGCTGTCGTTGCCAGGTTTTACCTAAGCGACTATTACTTGAAGGGTCTGCTTCAGGCAGAGCGGCATCCGCAATGTTAAAGTATTCCTGAATTTGTGTCATGATAATCTCAGGGTTTTATTAATGCGCGCAACCTGATGGCATCAAGGCCTCAGAATACCTTTTGGAATGGCTACTCTATTGAATTGCATATCAAAAGTCATTCAGGGTGCTTGAGCAGTCACCTTATCAATTCAAGGCACTTAAAAGCAACAACTATACGGAGGTTTGAAAACTGTTTAAAGTTCAAAGCTATAGTTGTGTCACACACCCTACTTTGCTTGTTTAAAATCGTTTTTGCGCTGCCAATAGTTTTGCTTAGGCTGGAGAACAACATTGAAAAAAAAATTAACCTATGCTAATTTCAGCATCCAAATAGAATCTATCTCAAAAATGCATCTAATGCCCAATAGCGTCGTTGTGAGCCCCCTTAAAATGCTCACAACTCCACGTAGGCTGCCTTTTGCGCGGCTTACGTCTTGCTCTTCGGCGCGATCTACCATTTCTATGATAGGTTATAGTTATCCCAAAAGAGTTCGCCCGGCAGGTCCAAACTATTTTTAGTTGCCTAAACTAACTTAAAACCAAACTAAACTGTTTATTTTACCATGGCAAACCCATCCAAAATCCTTTTAGAGGTCATGTATAAAGCCGATTACTGTCTGCCTTGCTTTTATATGGATGAGACGGTGCTCCAAGTATTGCCCAAATATGAGGATAAAGTGGAATACCGGCGGGTTGATTTTATGAGGAGCCCGGGGAAAAAGCGATTTTTGGAGCTCTCCTACTCGCTATTTGGCAAAGAAGCCGTTCATCAAAGTGCCCGCGTTGCCCCGGTGCCCTCGCTTTTCATCAACGGTGAACTGGTCTTTGACGCCATCCCTCCCATTTTTGAACTGGAAGAAGCCATCGAAGAAGCATTGGAAGAAAACGGCAATCAATAAACAACCGAGGCTTAAAGTGGAATCCAAAAAAATATTACTCGAAGTCCTGCATGAGGGCGCCCACTGAATCCCTTGTGAATACATGGCCCGTGTGGTCGAATCAGTTGCCCCCGACTACGGGGATGCATTGGATTGGAAAAAAGTGATTACCAAAGAAATGGAGGGTGCCTTGCGGCTGGGCGAGTTGTCCCAAAAATTGGGGCGGCCGGCACCCGTACCTTCCATTTTTATTGACAGCGAGTTAATATTTGACACAACCCCCGGACCGGAGGAGTTGCGGGAATGTTTAAATCAATATATTAGGCCGCGGAAATAAACAAAAGTGCGGCCCGGCGTTTCCCACCATATTACTTACCCACACACTAACCAGTTTTTTCTTCTAACAGATCACGCAAACAATGTGGCAGTCGTTTGAAAAGAGGATCGTTTACGCGGCTTTTATGGGCGACAATGCATTCGCAACACAACCCGTGCCGTTCACAATCAGTTTTGGGACATGAACAGTAGCTGTTGATTTTATCGCGCACAGGACAATTAATCGCTTCAGTTTTCATTCTCGGTTCCTTTTCCGTTACCGTTCATCCATCAGTTCGTTTTGTCTGAAAAAGCACGTTATTCCCACAGCCTAGTATGTATTAGACTTATTTTTCAATACCCACGCGAGCCCGCACCCCTTTCTGAAAATAGTGCTTGATGACCTGCATCTCCGTTACCAAATCGGCAATCTCAATAATACGTGTTGATGCCCCCCGCCCGGTTATTACAAGTTCCATTTCATAAGGTTTGTTAACTATTAGTGAGATTAAATCCTGCACCGCGATCAATCCCAACATCACGGCAATGTTGGCTTCTTCCAGTATGATAATTTTATATTCTTTGGAAGCCATGATCGCACGCACCCGCTTTAAACCCTGTTGAGCCGCGGCAATATCCTCAGGCGAAGGTTTCCCGTTCGCAAATCGGCCCAGTCCGAATTGTTCAACGGTAATGAGATCCGTGTATCTTTTCAATGCTTTAATCTCACTATAGGCCCCCATCTTGATGAACTGTCCGATGAAGACTTTCAAGCCGGCACCGGCCGCTCGAATTGCCAAGCCGATGGCGGCGGTCGTTTTTCCCTTACCATTGCCGGTGTAAACCTGGACAAATCCCCTTTTCATTTTATACATTCGCGGTGCCGTCCTTTGGTTTGGGTGACGATCCACTGGGAGGTTAGAAGTTTGCCGGCTTTAAAACATTCCGCTGGCCTAAAGTAGTTTGGCGGAGTAGGCTCTGTCAATACTATTTTAGCACTGAATCTATCGTCAACGGGTCGATTTAGATGATATGATTGAACCCAGAAAAATCTAAACAAACACGACGATTCAATTACCCGTGCTTGTGGGGTTCGGTGCCATACTGATGGGCATGGGAGTGGGCGTGAAGGTAGGCTTCGGTGTCCAGAATGATCTTGCCGTCGCGGAGGGTATAAATCGATTCGGTTAATTCGGTCAGAAAATCAAATTCATGCGAAACAATAATGTAACTGGGCTTTATTTCTTTAAGGATAGCAACCAAACGATCTTTGGTGCTGTCGTCTAAACCAGCACTGGGCTCATCCAAAAAGAGCACCTCCGGTTCCATGGCCAAAACGGTCGCAAGTGCGACCAAGCGTTTTTCACCACCGGATAGCTTAAATGTAATGCGATCTTCAAAACCGGTAAGACCCAAAAAATCAAGTGTCTGGCGCGAAATATCGATCGCCTCCTGTTTGGTTTTGCCAAGATTCAAGGGCCCAAAGGCGACATCCTCCAGCACCGTGGGACTGAATAGCTGATCATCGGCATCCTGAAATAAAAATCCGATGCGACGACGAATTTCGAGAAAATCTTTTTCCTCTATAACCGGTTTTCCAAAGACCTCAATCTGGCCGGTATTCGGTTTCAAGAGCCCCATAAGCAGATGGAATAAAGTGGTTTTGCCGCTGCCATTGGGCGCCACCAGACCCACACGCTCGCCCTCATGAAAAGAAAATTCCAAATCGTTAAAGATCGATGGGTTTCCTGGATAGGCAAACGTAACGCCATTGAGGTGAAGAATGCGATTGCGCGTGGTCATAATGATTATTTCCTAAGTTAACGAATCATTGTCTGGACTGCTGTTGGTGAATATAAAGCGTGATTAATGTGCTGTCCACTCCCAGATAACCAAACCGACCGCCAGAATCGTCATGATAGCTGCAAAAACCCAATTGGCAGAATGCACGGGGAATTCACTTAAACAGTAATAACGGCCGTTAAATCCACGGCATTGCATTGCGCGGAATACCCGCTCAGCGCGGTTGGTGGCCCGCACAAACAGCATGCCGAGCAGATAGGCATACGTTTTATAGGTATGCATATTAGTTCCTGGCTGAAAACCACGAATTTTAGCCGCACGCGTCAGGCGTTGATATTCCAACTCGATAACAAAAATATATCGATACGTCATCAGCAGAAGATACACGATTTTATTGGGCACCCGCAGACGCTCAAGAGCGTGTCCCAGAGTTGCCAGGTTAATCGTTGCAATCAGCGCCATCAACAATAACAAAATAGAAACCGATTTCAACGAAATCTGCGCTGATAATATCACGCCTGGTGTTTTTATGGATACCGGCCCTATTCGAAATGCCGTCTCACCTTCAAACGTCAACGGGAGAACCAACCACAATAGTGCCAGAAAACCGATCACCACCAACAGTCTTTTGATAACCTCTTTGAAGGCAAGGCGTGCCAGCCAAAC
>JAAUYK010157424.1_pt1 | contig 19907 bp, 12 predicted proteins | sample 7278021 | NCBI WGS metagenome assembly JAAUYK01 (sample SAMN14350223, study PRJNA611818) | marine sediment metagenome | isolation source: surface marine sediment (1.8m) | place: French Polynesia: Moorea | collected 2018-08
CTGATTTAACCACAAGTTTATCTAAATTTGCCAATACATAATCTAACTGTTGTTTTTCCCAACATAAATAAGTAGGAACATTAGGTAAAATTTGCTCTTCGCCCAGATAATAACTAATCATTTGAGGCACATAAGCATAAATAACTTTATCATCCGCTACACCAGTTCCCAAAGCATTAGCAAGGGCAACACGACCATTACAATAAACCTCCATTAATCCAGGTATTCCTAACAGAGATTCAGGATTAAAAGCTAAAGGATCGATAAAATTATCATCAATACGCCTATAGATAACATCTACTCGCTGTAAACCTTTAGTAGTTCGCATTTGCACATACCCATCAACAACTACTAAATCTCTACCTTCAACCAATTCCACTCCCATTTGTTGGGCTAAAAATGAATGTTCAAAATAGGCAGAATTATAAATACCAGGAGTCAAAACTACCACAGATGGATCTGACAAATAAGACGGCGCCAAATTCAGAAGAGTTTCTAATAAATAACTAGGATAATTATCAACAGGTCTAATTCCTAAAGCAGCAAAAATTTGCGGAAATGTAGTTTTCATTACCCTACGATTTTCCAACACATAAGACACACCTGAAGGGCAACGCAAATTATCTTCTAAAACAAACCATTTACCGTCTTTATCTCTAACTAAATCTGTTCCCGTAATATGACACCAAATTCCGCCCGGTGGTTTTAATCCTATACAAGGTTTGAGAAATCCAGAAGCAGAATTAATTAATTCTAGAGGAATAATTCCATCCTTGATAATTTTTTGTTCTCCATATATATCTGCAATAAATAAATTAAGAGCATGAATTCTTTGCTTCAAACCTGTTTCTAAAAAATTCCACTCCGAAACAGAAATTATGCGCGGTACAACATCAAAAGGAAAAATACGTTCCGTACCTTGACTATCACCATAGACATTAAAAGTTGCCCCAAGCTTCATCATTGCGACCTGTGCAGCTTTTTGTCGCATCAATAATTCCCCTGTAGAGAGAGAATTAATTTTTTCTATCAATAATTTAGCTTCTGGACGAGGTTGATTTTTGGTGATGAAAAGTTCATCATAGAATGCACCCGGATCATAATAATCAAATCGCACTGTTTTTCTTTATAATTTCTTAACTACTTCAGCATCTAATAATTAAACTTTTATTATTATATGAGTAACTATAAAATTTACATGATTTAATAACAATTTTATAAGATTGTTATTATGTATACAGCAAGTAGGAATAAGTAGGAAAAATTAGGTGTAAAAATTATGGCTTATAAATGCGAACTTGGTAATGGCCAGGAAGTTTATATAGAAAATCAGGGAGTACAAACTGTGGTAACTCTTGCTAGTGGTGGCCTTGGCCAACAACAACAGGCAAGTACAGGTTTTCAAACAGGTAAATGGACTGTACCACCAACTTTGTTTAGAACTGCTACTGGGGTAATTTTGCGAATAGAGTCGGAACAGGGGCAATCTTTTGTTCAGTTACAAGCAGGTGGAATAAGTACCATGAGTGGAACACCTGCTTTGGGTAATGCTGAGGTTTTGTCACTGCAACAAGTAGAGACTAGACCTAACCAAAGTATGCCACCCATGGAACCAATGAAACCTATGGAACCAATGAAACCAATGAAAATGGGTGATATGGAAATGAATATGAACCCAATGCAGATGCGAATGGGTAATATGTCGATGCAAATGGGTTCAAGTTCATTTGCAACTTCTGGAAAGCGTTTTTGTTCTCAATGTGGTGCTGCGGTGACACCAAGCGATCGCTTTTGTTCAAATTGTGGTTATCAGTTGTAATTTCAATATTGCAATTTCATCAAATGAAATATTAAGTTTGCTGAGGAGTTATTTTTTGACTCCTCTTCAAGTTGGTGTTCAGTTGAATACTTATAAATAATAGCAATTGTATAAAATATTGCGGCAGTCACGACACAGGGAACAGGAAATATTTAGGGTTTGCTGAAAAAGTATTATTGTTAAGGGTAGAATTAAGAATTTAGAGGAGTTAGGAGGAAGAAGTATCCCTTGATTTTTCTATCCTTATCTACTCAAAACCCTAACTTTTTTAGCTCCCTAGACCAAAAACTTGCACCTTTGTTTAACTATAAAAAAGGCTAAAATATTTACATATAAAGCCTTTGAAAGTTAATCACCAAGCCCTATTTAATAGGGTTTCACAGAAGTCATGCATTCAAAATTCATGAATTTAAAAGTAAGATTTTATATGCTCAAAATTTTGATGTTACAGTAATTTCAGCAAGTTATTTCACATTGCAGTCTAAGATAAGTAGTGTAGCCTAAGTTGATGAAATTGGTATAACTAGGAACAGGTAGAGAGAAACATCAGAAAAAAGAGGCAAAAAAATTGAAAATTTCCAATTTATGCCAGGTATAAATTTTCTAATTATAGGAATAAATCCTCAATTCTAAGATGTAACTTCTATATAGCAATCAGGAATCAGATGTGAGAATTGAAATATTCCTTAACTTAAAAGTACAGAATATAGCAGTTATCATATTAATAAGATATATTTTTTTCTTCTTATCTGTTTCCTGTTCCCAGTTAAGTGTTCCCTAAAAGCATCCAATATCTCACAACTTAAGTCATATTGCTATATATGAATTTGCTATAATTTTAATCGTAGAAAATAACCAGGAAAATCGACTATGAAAATCGACATTGATATAATGACTCGCTATTTACACAGAATGCGAAATCAACCAGGATGGGATTCTCTCAATCAGGTTGCTGCATCTTTAAATATGGATAGAGCTACATCTAGGCGCTACACAAAAACAGCAGAAGAATGGGAATTAATTGAGCGTCAACAGTTAGAAAATCAACCCACTCAAATTCAAGCAACTCAGAAATTGATGAAATTAGAGCCTGGAGAAGTTAGAAAAATTGTACAGGCAAATTGCCAGGAATTTCAGTTTTAGGGATTGATATTTTATTGATAAATATTGGCTAATATTGAGAGGATGTTGAATCTAATAGTTTCGGAAAACAGACCGAAAATATTTATTATAGCGCTACTTGAATCGGGAATAGGGAACAGGGAACAGGGAACAGTAGACTATCAAAGGGTTTTAGGATTTATAACTGTCCTAAACTTTGCTTCGACTGCTATATACTAAATCACAAAAAGTTTAGTATATATCTTTGGAGTGTAGGAAAGCGGGAGGTAGGGAAATAACAACCAAATATAGCATTAGTATTCAGAAATGGTATTAGATCATATTTGGTTAAATACTTAATAATAAAAAACTTCCATTTTGTAGGTTGAATTGTGCAAAAGTGCTGTTTTGAGGGTTCCCCCATGAGCAACTTTCGTAATAAGATAAAGGAAATCCGGCGTTGCTGAATAAATGTATGATTTTACAAGATTCAGGTGTTAGGAGTCAGGAGTCAGTCCTCAGGAGTCAGGAGGGGCGTTCCGGAGTTTTTTTCCGCGCCTTAAAGAGGGGAATAGGTCTGATTTACACTTTCTAAATTTAGGAATTTCATACCGTGTTTCAGCAACTCCGGAAATCCAATAGAGACTTATAATTGTTGGGTTGCACTACCACTTCACCCAACCTACAATATTATAAATGATTATCCGAACACAATATTACTTTTGGATAAGTGCCTTCTGCGTAACAGAATAGTTTCACTATTTATCAAGAACACTACAAATCAATTGACCAGCACCATTAGATGTAAATTTCACAATAGTACCATTTTTTTGAATTTTTTCTTGAGTGCGACAATTATAAATTTCTAATGGTTTTCTCACACCATTAATACTAACTTCTGCTCGATATTCCCAATAGTTTTTAGCACTGCGTTTAATGCTGAGAATACAAATTTTGTTACCGTTATAGTTACGACAAAAAGATGCTGCTGCGGGTGGCACAACAGCAAAAAACAATATGAATAAAACAATTGAAAAAATCAAGTATTTCCGCATTCCCAAATTTGTTTGCTACATCTGAAAATAGCAGGAGGCATAACTGCACTGCTTCATAAAACTGATACAAAGCGTCACGTAGCGTGACAAATTGATGTTTACTTCCTGCTTCTACTGAGGCCGTCGGCGGTTACTCATCCACAGGCATTGACGGTTAAGCCAACCGCATCTGTTAAGTCTATACTTATATTTAACTCTTTGTCAATAGACATTATTATTCATTTGCTTCTCCAACTCTCACTGCGCCGTTCCTAGTAGCGAGCAGGATTTTTGGAGAGGTCTAATAGATAGACAAGAGAAATGTTTAAGCAGCCATTAGTGCAGAAGATACAAATTTCACCCTCGTTACTTACTACTTGTGAAGAGAAATACCTTATTATATCCCTTACAAACGTAAATTGTTAACTAAGTCGAAACTCCCCCCTCTTAACTAATGGCGTTGCTGAATACTAGGATGATTCAGGCTGGCACACCAGACGCGGAGACGCGGGGGTCATGCTCAATTCTCTCCGATTAAATCATCCCGCAATTATGCAATGCCTAACTAATTCTAACCCAAGATGAAATTCTCAGCAGCTAACCCTGGCGCACCTTCTAATGTGGCAAATTGACCACCACTACCGAAACCGGGAATGCTACCATCAACGTTATAGTACAAATTACCAGTTGTACTATCGTAAACAATGAATGCTTCTGATATACCAGCATCACTTTCACTACCAACAACAGCAAAATTCTGTTGTATATCCTCTGTTGTCTCAAATGCAGTGAAAGTCACTGCTTCCAGTTCGATTAAATCTTCTGCTCCATTAAAGTCAGTTATGGAATCAATACCTAACATACTTGCATCGAATACCTCATCAGTATCGAAGACAAATAGATCGGAATCTGCTCCACCTGTGAGGATATCATCTCCTCGTTCCCCATTGAGAATATCTGCTCCTTCTCCACCTACCAGGATATCGTCATCTTTTCCTCCACGGAAAGAATCGTTTCCTGAACCACCATTGAGGGAATCAATACCTCGAAAACCGTCTAACAAATCGTTCCCCAAGTTACCATTGAGGATATCATCTCCTTCCAGTCCGTAGATATTGTCATTATTTTCACCCCCATCAATACTATCATTTCCTGTAGTACCAATTATATTTCCTGCAAATAAATTTCCACCTCGGACTTGAAATATCTCGCGGGTGCCTTCTTCATTTTGAACAAATAAAACTGGTTCGCCCCGTTGATTACCAGGAACGTCAGCAAAAGTACCAGATAGATTTGTAATATCACCTTCAGGGGTAAATGCAGCAGCTAGTTCGACTGGCAGCTCGGACTCTCCTGCTTCGGCATCATCATCATCATCATCATCGTCATCGTCAGTCTCTACTTGACTCATTTCCATGGTTTCCATGCCTTCCATGTCATCCATGTGTTCCATGTCATCCATGCCTTCCATGTCATCCATGTGTTCCATGTCATCCATGTGTTCCATATCATCCATGTGTTCCATGTCATCCATGTGTTCCATGTCATTATCACTATGCTCGCCATCACCATGTTCGCCATCACCATGTCCGTCATCGTCTCCGCCATGTCCAACATGGTGTCCTCCTGCGGTGTAGGTCCAAATTTTTACCTGCTCATCACCCTCTGCTAACTCTTCTATATCAACAGCCAATGTTGTAATGTTAGCATTATTACCTTGAACATTAGTATTAAAAGCATGATCGTCCAGATTGAAATCTTCAGTAGGAGGATTATCATCTTCAGGTTCAGGTCGCTGGAGGACATAGCCAGAAGTCACCTCAATCTCCCCTGTATAATCTTCTCCATAAGGACTAATAGGCTCTTCTAGCCCTTCCGCTACTACATCACTCACATCAATCTCTTCACCTGCCGCGATTTTTTTCTCAATATCAATACCACTCAAAACCGTTAATTTACCATGATTAGTGATATAGATATCCTCAAAGTTATCTCCAGCAGCATCTCCCACCGCTACATTCAGATTGTTCTCTAAATCATCATCTTCATCAGAGATCAACTCATCAATAAGTATACTGGTAAGCAGCTCAAAATCTTCACCATTATAAATCTCAATCAACACCCCGTCTTCTGTAACTATACCAGTAACTATGTCAGCAAAGCCATTTCCAAGAATATCACCAGTAGCAACAGATCCTTTTTCCCCTTCAATATCATCTACTCCCTGGAAAGCATTAAATTCAGCAATTTGTAAGCTAGTGTCATTACCATCAACATCTGTTATACCTTGTGCTTGCAGATTAAATAATGACCTGCCATCAAATACTCGAATTGTATGATCCCCTTCAATCTCCATTGCAACAACATCAGTGGTATTATCAGTAACGTTATTGCCGGCAAATGGTAGCAAAGCGTTCACATCATCAATATCAATATCTATCCCACCTGTAAAATCTGAACCAAAAGGATTCAAATTAAGGCTTGGTCCCGTGACACCGCTACCTCGGAGTAATTCTATACTCGTACCATCAGCATCTCCCTCTTCATTGCTCAAACCCAACCAAGTATCATTTGTATTCAGAATCACCCGGACAACTGCCATCATACCCGCATCTTCATGGAACAGAATATGGCAATGGTTAACAAAGCTGCCGTCAAAGTCATTGAACTCCATATACATTCTGACAAGGGAAGCGTCACCATTAAATTCTGCCGTACCGTAGGGATTCGTTTCTGTGACTGTACCATCCTGATAAGTGGGAGGTAGAGCAATAGTATCCCCTTCTATATAAGGTAGATAGGTATTATCTAAATCTGCGATGCGCTGACCATTGATATCTAAAACTGTAAAAGGATTTTGGTGAATGTGGAATGGATGCCATTCTAGGAGCGGAAGATTTGGAAAACCATCTTCTAGCAATCTTTCATCGTCTAACCCAGAGATATTAAACACATTCCAGATTTCTGCTGTACCTAACATTGGCAGCGCTATTGGAGTCTCAGTTCCTGGGAGAAAATACCCACCATTAATTCTGTAAGTTCCCTCGAATGTCTCTACCTCTAAGTCATCTGGAATATTACCTTCAGCGATCGCTCCCCCAATATTTGCACTCCAGATATATGTACGTTCCCTGTCTACACCAACACCATTCTCTGCTGCATTAACTGTGTCTATCAGTGCTTCAACTCTTTCTTCGAGACTATCATAAGCTTCTGGAATAGGAGCAGGGGCAGTTTCTGGACCAGTTACATCAAAGGTCATCAAAACCTGGGGTCCCCAAGTATAGTGACCGTCATCAAATCCCTGAGATTCCGTACCTTCTGGCAATTTAGCCGTCATTGTCTGGATCAACTCAGGGCTATCTTCACCCACAATTTCTGGCGTACCATTAGACAGCAAATAATACTTACCAGGTTCAGTAAAAGAATGATCTATAGTTATCCGTTGCCCTGGTTGAAAGATTGGTGAATCTTCCATAGTTCTGCGGATTTCTTCTGTAGCCCGACCAGGATAAGAGTCACCATCAAGACCTATGTAAGTCATGTCCTGGAGTTCGAGAGTTACCTCCCCATCAGGACCGATCTCTTCTTTATATAATTGAAGAACATGGTGAGCATTAACATCTGCATTCAAGAGTGAAAATGTTTGTAACTCACCAGTTTGTAATTCAAGTGTGGGGTTGTATCCACCATTAACAGTGTGAATAACGTTTTCTGCTGGTGTCTCCAAAACACCACCGCCATACTCAAATATATCCCCATTATTTGTATTATCCGCGTTTCTACCCAAGGGTCGTTCGGGGTCATAGAGAACTGGTTTAGCGTTATAACCTATAAATACAGCATCCGATAGTCCATAAATTGGCAGACCATCATCTGTGAATCCTTCGATTTCTACAGGTGTACCCGCAGGTAATGAAATATCGCTTTGGTTGAGGGGGTCATCTGGCGCACCTGGTCGGTCTACTTGCTGGAGACCATAAGTATTAACAGTAATCGAATAGAAATTTTCCGAGCTTGGGTCCCATTTATCTAGGTCTGGTTCATCAAACCTTGGCATGACTTGCAGTACACCTACTAACCCTGCTGATAGTTGGGTATTAGTATATCCATGAAAATGAGGGTGATACCAGCTCATACCCGCAGTTTGGTCTATGGGAACGGGAATCTCATATTCAAAGGTTTCTCCAGCCTCTAATAAATGTAGAACATTATCACCACGACCGAGAGGAGTTGTATGGTAACCGTGGGTATGTAGGTTAGAAAATGTGTTTGCTGGATTATTTCCTGCTTCTTCTATCTTCGTTAAATTATTTGTTAGAGTAATTTCTACCGTGTCCCCAGGGTCGGTCACTATTAATGGACCTGGAATCTTGAGATCGGAAGTTGTACCATCAGGAGCCGTACCCTGATAAGCTCTGAGTACTTCATAAGGAGTGAAGCTTGCTTGAGGTTCTCCATTTTCATCTAAAACAATTTCCCCATCAGGACCCAAACTACTAAGAAGAGGTAACCAATCAACTAATCCATCTCCTGACTGGAGAATTCCCAAACCTGGTATCTCTAATTCATCTAACTCTTCCATTGAGAGTTGTGCTTCTAATACTTCATCTGGACCCCAACTCGAAAAGAAATCTCCGGTGCTTCCCTCTGGGTTATTTTGCCACTCTTCAATAGGGTTATAAAAGGGAACTACTACATCTGGGTGAGGCAATACATCTAGATAACCATCTGGATCGAAACCTTCACTCCATAGTTCAAAGTTTTCTTGACCAATAATTTTTGCGTCTCTTAATGCAACGTCTGCCATAATTAATTATTTATACTCCGTAAAACTTATACAATAAGTCACAGTAAAGTGATATTTAATGCTATACAAATGTTCTCTGTAAGGTTCCTACTGCTATTACCAAGACTGTCGGCGGTATCTCTTCCACAGACATTCACAGGTTTTGCCAACCAAATTTTTTAAATTAACCGAGGTATTCAAGTCTCGATCGTTATGATGCTTAATCCAACCTCCCACAAAAAATCAAAAACAATTAATTTAACCTGATAGGATTTGTGTTTGCTATTATTTGCCATTATTTGATTTTCTGTCAGGCTTAAGTTGCCTTTTTTAATTTACTCAAAAAAGCATTACAGGTATTGTTTGCTTCGATACACATTAAGATTATGATAACTCTAAATATAACAACCTAGGCACTTAATAATTTTGTAAACATTGAAATAGAATTATTTCACCTCAAAAAAATTAGTAGTTTGGAAACCTAGAGTGCTTTAGCTAGATGATATCAAATCCAGCAGTATCGTTACAATTCATACATTGTAGGGGTTTGGTCTCCAAACCCCTACCAAATTTAGAATTTTTTCCTATTTTAGAATCTTATTCTCCAAAGTAAGCGGACTTGAACTGAAATTGCAGTGTTCGTATTTGAAGACACGCTCTGATAAAAACAGAGACTGTATTCACATTGCCGCAATTAGAGCAAGTTTTAGAGCTAGGGAACTATCATCCATCAACGATGATTAGCATGGGCTTCCTATTTTGTTTTTGACTCCAAATTAACTTCCACTTAAATACAACCCGTTACACAATCAATTTTAACCTACAAAGCTACATATATTGCACAACATTTTATTGCACAAATGTTAAACTTCTTTAATAAATATGTCTGTTTGTTTCCTGCCAGTGAAAATAACATTTAATTATATAATTGTTTATAGTATTTTCTCAGATAGTATTGAGAATATAAAAAAATAAATTAGATAAATAGATATTAGGTAAGTCTTTGTCAAAAAAGCTTTTATTTTTGTTGATTTGATTGTATAAAATTTAAAAAAAATTGATGTATCTACATTCAAATTAAAAATATCTAAAATGTCATTCCCAAAAACTATAGTAATCCTATTTTATCCCTACCCAAAATCTTGTCTTTTTTGGGGAATAGGGAATATAAAATGGGCAATGGGGAAGAATTTCTGAGCTTATTTCTGGTTTTTAATTATTACAATATATTTGGAATGACGGCGTTCCTGATTTTAGGTATAAAATTCATATTTGTCAGATATTGAATAGTTCTTAATTAACTATAAATGAGATCTATAAACGACCATTATTGAGCAAAAAACTCTTTTATCCCTTCTGATTTCTGACTCCTAATTTCTGCATATTATACATTTATTCAGCAACGGCAGGATTGCTATATAACTATTGCGATCAATACAAAAAGTTTTTCTGAGGCAACTGATATTAATTATTGTATGAAAAGTATGGTAAAGTATCAGTAGCAAATACGTGACTTCAAATTATATTTTTTTTACTTCTTATCAGAGAAATCGAGTAGAATTTCTATAATGAGAAGTACAGAGATGTTTAGGGTTCAAAGAATATCAACTCAGAGATAAAAAAACATTGAAAAAGACATTTTATTTTGGTATTTTGTAGCTATAGAATCCATTTGGGAGCGAGATCCCAAAGCAGGAAGCCCGAGACAGCAGACAGGAGAGAAGAGGTTTTTGATAACTTTACTTTTTGTTACATAGTTTGTTTTTTGGTAGTCCTGCATAGTAATAGTGAGAATATACATTTTTTTCCTACACTCCCCACACTTCCTATACCATAATTATGCACCACCATATGTTTTTTTCCTGCCTATCTACTTACTAAAGATTTGCTTAAGCATTAGTACAGCTTACCCTAGCTACATTATTACTAAATTACTAACTGGAGTTGCTATGACTCGATCGCTTATCCCACAGTTCTTTGAATGAATTACCACCAAAAATAAAAAAAATGTGAGTTGAAAGATGATAGTCTAGTTGATAGAAAGAAATTTTCTGGCACAAATCTATTGGGTTCATCCTTGAGAAGCTGAACCAATAAATGAGTCAGGAATATGGACAATGAATTACTTTGTCCACAGTATCTTGAATCAAATAGAGTGGCCATCATCTGCCCACTCAATAGTTAATCAGTTTCTAACAAAATTAGATGTTCAACTGTGCCAGAAAGCGATGATGCTAGGCAATGCCAATGCGATCGCAGCCCTGAAACACAGAAAAAAGTACAGCAAGCTAGAAAAATTAAGCAGATAACTATGGCATACAAAAACGCAGTATTGGACGACAAAGCACTGCAAGAAGGCTTAAATAGTATCAACCCCAAATTTGGGGACTTTTGTACTCGTGTAGCAGGTGAAGCATGGGGTTTACCTCTAATAGACCAAAAAACCAAAGCTCTGATCACAATAGCAATAGATGTGGTTAATCAAGATCATGTAGGTCCTGGAAATCCATTTGGCGCTCATGTTAATATGGCAATGCAACAAGGAGCTACTCGTGAGGAAATAGAGGAACTGCTAATATTCACTTGTGTTTATGCAGGATTCAATAAAGCAGCAGGTTGCTTCGGTGCTCTCAATGAATTATTAGGCCCTTCAGCTTAACGAAGTTAGAAGTCAGAAGTCAACCCACCCCTAACCCCTCCTAGGAGGGGAAGTCAGAAGTTGTTTTTGTAACGGGGATTAGAGCAACGCTCCAAAAACATAACAAAAACATAACGCCTAACAAGGCGGGGTTTTAGACCCAAGTTTTTTGATCATCATAAACATTTTAATGGGCATTGGTTAACTGGAAGTATTATCGATCTGTTCTGTATACATGAATTTGCCAGATTTAAAATGTTGCCAGAGAACTAAGTAACAAGACTGTGCTAGCATAGTTCTCGTTGAGTCAAAAAGCCAGACTCATAAGCTTCAAAAATGTTTGGGTCAGTTCAGCAGAACGTGTGGATAAACTCGTAATATCTGAAAAGCAAAGGCAGCAAACTATGCTATCAACTCTGATCAAGAAAGGAGAAGTTGCCGACTATTCTAGTCGTGACCAGGAAGCACAAGTAGCTTTCTATGTTCTCCTGTGGAAAAGAAAAGGAATAAGCCTAGAACTATTTGATGACTATTGGAGAGATGTTCACGGACCAGTTTGTGCCCGTCTACCAGGTCAGTACCAATATTGGCAATTTCATGTTGCCCATAATGATGGGGGAGTATGGCCTAGTATAGGAGACTTAGTGGATGCTTCTTCTCCAGAAGAAAACTTTGATGGTATTGCTGAATTAACCTTCAAAACAGTAGAGGACCGGGAAATATGGTTCAAAGCTGCGACTATTTTGATGGATGATGAGCATAATATCTTCAGCAAAGCCATAGGTTATAATACCAGCCCTGGTAACTCTATTACTTTCAAAGATGGAATTGAAAATGGTTCTCCTAATGGCCATCAGGGTTTAGAAAAGTACCACTGCATGATCAGGAAAGCTGATGGAGTCAGTGTGGAAGAGTTTCGTGCATACTATAAAGAGAAGTTTGCACCAGCTCTCGCCAAAATGGATCATGTGTTGAAACTGCGATTACATCTATTTGATGAAGTTGATAACACTAGGCCAGATGCAGGTGGAGTATCCCACTCTGAACTACCAGAACTAAATTATCAAGCTGCTATAGAAATAGCTTACTGGAACCGCTTAGAACTAGAACTACTTTTTGTATCTAAAGAATATCAAGAATTAGTGAGCGAGCATAGTAAATTTGTCAAACAAATAAGACCATTTCCAGAAAGAAGTGCTTACACATTTGTCAATGATGGTAAAATGACCCTGGCAGGTCAGCGAAGCTCAACAGTAGCACAGTTAATTATGGATATTGGAGCTGCCAATCAACTACAAAATGATGTAGTCGATCTAATGTTAACTAATAAGTTAACTCATTAATTCTTAGTTTTAACCAAGCAAAAAACAACTAACAGAAATATTATGACGCGCACAAGTTACTACAAAGATTTAACAGCAGATTACTCTAGAGCTGTTCCAGTAGCTGCTGATGTTGCAGCAAAGATGATTGCTGATGCTGAAAAAATCTGCAAGATGAAAGAAGCAACATTACCAACGATCGGACCTGACTACACATTAGAACAAATAGAGCAAGAAAATAAAGATTGGTGGCCTACTCATTGTGAAGCTTTGAGACAAGGACGCGGTGATATCTTAACGGATGAATATCGGAGTGATTTAGTTTATTTTTGCCAAGATGGACCTTATCAGGGTCTAGAACAACAAAAAGAACGGGAAAAGCATTGGTGGGCGTTGATTTCTCAACCAGGAGTTATTATGACCTGGCCAATTGTGATGTTCTATGGAGAACATACATATTTTGAATGGAAGAGTGTGGATCTCGAAACTAACGAAACTATTGCTAAGGGAAATGTGACTTGGGTACGTCGTGGTCACAGAGGTGGTTGCTACTTAAAGACTGAACAATTAACGTTCTATCGGGATGTATTTGCAGCTGAATCACTGTTGAAGTTGATTACTACATAAAACCAAACAGTTAAATACTTAAGCTTAAGGGAGTTGATTGTAATTTCAATCTCCCTGTTAATTGTTTTTGCTAAGAAAGTATCAACTATTAAATAATAGTTGGAAAGCTATATAAAATTAGCTATAACCAAGACTGTAGGTTTAGTTAAACTCTAGTGCAACCCAACATAAATTTGTGATTATTGGGTGAGCATGACGGGAAGCAAGCTGTTCTCCTTAACCCAACCTACACCTAAAAAGTCTGAGATAATTGTAAATAGTTGCGATCTAATAGAATCTCTGATTGGGAGTTATTAGAGCTGATTTGTAAACTTAGCTAAAAGTCTTATATTACCTAGCTTTTAGTAATTTGGGGGTTACTAGGGAATAACTTGCCAAACCTAAATATAGCAAGCAATTCAGCCTCTTAATATTTACTTGATAAATCAGCTCTTAGATCTGATTTTAAAGCTAGAATAACATCTGAATAACTATTTTTTATTGAGACGAAAAGCTGTACAATTATAGTTATTCAAATTCATTTGTAGATTATACACTATAAAGAAAATCAGGAGTAAGAAAAATATGGTTACAGCAACAAAAGGTAAAATAGGAGTCTTAATTGAAGACCATTTCGATTCTACAGAATATCGTAAATTTAATGAATTTTTTCCCACAAAAGGCTATGAAGTAGAATATATTACTCACTTGTGGGGGCAAAAAGAACTACATTTTGGCTCTAATCCAGAGAATAATGTTGTGGAAGAACAAGTTACAGTTTCCACAGAAGTTAATGATATTAATCCAGCAGATTATAAAGGTATTATCTGTATTGGCGCTTATGCAATGGATAGATTGCGTTATCAGGTAAACCCCAAAAAAGGCGAGAAGAATCAAGCACCGGCAGTAGCATTTCTCCGCAACGCTGTCAATACAGAAAACGTAAAATTAGGAGCAATTTGTCATAGTTTATGGCTGTTTTGTGCTGACAATGAAATGCTTAACAATAAAAAAGTAACTTGCGCTCATAATATCATTTGTGATGTAGAAAATGCTGGAGCAGATGTAATATTTGATGGAGACCAAACAGCAGATTTAGTTATTGATGGTAACTTAATCACAGCAAAACATCCAGGTGTAACAGATGAATTTATGGAAAAATTTGTGGCAGCGATCGAATTTAATGGATAATTGATAATGGATAATTGATAATTAGAGATAGTTTTCACGATCCATTATCAATTAAATCAAGTACGGTTTTAACCAAAGGTAATTATCCATTATTCATTATCTATTATCGATTAATGAGACACCCAAACAAGAAACCGGGTTTATTGCATTTATTGTTTTTTGATCGCGAAATTTCCTCAATAAACCGGGTTTTTGTCTAGGTGCCATAAATATTAATAGCTTTTCTTTTACTTGTAAACATCGTTTAAAGATAATCAAAACATGAGTATCCCAGTAGAGTTTACCTTTTCAGACCTGATCGCCGGGTATGTTACTAACTTCGACTCAGCTACAGATATTTTTGGCCTCAAAACAACAGATGGCAGAGAATTTCAAGCCCGACTATCCCCCACCAGTTATGCAAAACTGATACAAAACTTAGACGAAGCATACCCAGATGCTACAGGGTCGATGCGCTCCATGTTAGTACCTGGTCGGTATCTATTCACTTATGGAGTATTTTATCCAGATAGTCCCATATTTGAAGCCAAACAAATAGTATTTGTCGGTCGCCAAGCAGATGACTACATTTTTGAAAAACAAAACTGGTGGGTAGATCAGGTTCGCTCCCTAGCTAATTTTTATGTCAAAGCTCAATTTGGTGACGAAGAAATAGACTACCGCGACTATCGCACAACCCTCAGTCTATCTGGTGCAAAATCACAGGTAAATTTCCGTCAAGAAACTGATACCATTTCCCGGATGGTTTACGGGATGGCTACAGGATACATGATGACTGGGGAAGAAATTTTCCTAGAAGCAGCAGAAAAAGGTACTGAATATCTGCGAGACCACATGAGGTTTGTGGACTTAGACGAAGGTATTGTTTATTGGTATCACGGTATTGATGTGCAAGGGGAACGGGAACAGAAAATTTTTGCTTCAGAATTTGGCGATGACTACGATGCTATTCCTGCTTACGAACAAATTTACGCCCTCGCAGGTCCGTTACAAACTTATCGCCTCAATGGTGACCCTCGGATCATGGACGATACCGAGAAAACTATCAAACTATTCAACGACTTCTACCTGGATAAGAGCGATCGCGGTGGTTACTATTCTCACCTAGACCCCATAACCCTAGATCCTCTGAGCGAGTCATTAGGACGGAACAAAGGTACGAAAAACTGGAACTCAGTTGGTGACCATGCACCAGCATATCTAATTAATCTCTGGTTAGCAACAGAAAAACCAGAATATGCGGATATGCTCGAATACACTTTCGATACTATTGAAAAGCGTTTCCCCGACTACGAAAATTGCCCCTTCGTCAATGAAAAATTCTTTGAAGACTGGAGTCCAGACCAGACTTGGGGATGGCAGCAAAACCGGGCAGTAGTTGGTCACAACATGAAAATTGCTTGGAATTTGATGCGGATGAATAGTCTCAAACCCAAGGATGCTTATGTTAATCTGGCAAAGAAAATTGCTGAGGTAATGCCAGCAGTGGGTAGCGACCAACAACGAGGTGGTTGGTATGATGTGGTAGAACGAGCATTAGGGGAAGATGAAAAAACTCACCGTTTTGTTTGGCACGATCGCAAAGCTTGGTGGCAGCAAGAACAGTCTATTCTAGCTTATTATATTCTCGCCGGAATTCTCAAAGAGCCAGAATATCATCTGTTGGCACGGGACGCGGCTGCTTTTTACAATGCTTGGTTCCTGGATACAGAAGATGGTGGGGTTTATTTCAACGTTCTTGCTAATGGTATTCCTTTCTTGGCAAGTGGTAACGAACGGGGTAAAGGTTCCCACTCCATGAGTGGTTATCACTCTACAGAGTTAGCTTTCCTCGCGGCTGTTTATACTAATCTATTGGTTAATAAGCAGCCAATGGATTTTTACTTTAAGCCTATTCCTGGTGGTTTCCCTGATAATATTTTGCGAGTGTCGCCAGATATTTTGCCTCCTGGTAGCATTAAAATTGGTTCTGTAGAAATTGATGGTAAACCCTACAGTGATTTTGATGCCGATAAACTTTTTGTCAAGTTGCCTGAGACTAAGGAACGGGTGACAGTTAAGGTAAATATTTTACCTAAGTGATCGAGCGATCGGGAGTTGCGCACCCAAACAAGAAACTGGGTTTATTGCATTATTGTTGTTCAAATTACGAAATTTGTCGATAAACCAGGTTTCAGCATAACCCAACCTAGTGCAAAATTTGTAGTAAGTCCAGTAGGGTGCGTTAGAGAAGCGTAACGCACCGAAATATATGGGAGAAGCAGTGCTTAAGTTTATCTCTAAAAATATATGGCAGAGGCGGTGCGTTACATTTCATTAACGCACCCTACTAGACTCTTAATCCGTATATCCGTGGCATAATCCGTGTGAGCACCTCAACCCAACCTACATCTAAAACATCTGAGTATTATTAAACTAAATCAAATGGCAATCGAAATCAATATTAAAACAGTAGAAGAAGTTAAAGTAGTGGAACTAAGTGGAGACATTGATGCTAATACAGCACCTGATGTGCAAAAAGAAGTTGTACCCCTAGCGGTATCAAACAGCAAAATTCTGATGGATATGACCAACGTACCATATATGTCTAGTGCTGGGTTACGAATGTTACTATCACTATACAGACAAACACAAGCCAAGGAAGGAAAACTTGTATTAGTAGGGCTTTCTGAAGAACTTCAAGATACTATGTCTGTGACTGGGTTTCTCGACCTTTTTATAACTGCTGAAACTGTTGAGTCAGGAATAATAGCATTGAATTAAAGAAGGTTTTAGGTGTTAACTCTTAGGTGCTAGTTCATTAATGGATAATGGATAATGGATAATTGATAATTACCTTTCCCTAAAAGGAAGAGGATTGACGCGGTAAGGAAAATTTTTTATTGTTTCTCCTTTAAAGGATAGGCTTTAAACCTTAATTATTCGGTAAAATTTTGTCTACAACCTAGAATCTATGCTCCATCATAATATTAACAAAAACTAATGTTACTAGATCGTATTGATATTCACCCTACCCACAGTCACGGTGACTTTAAACTGCGTAGTGGAAAGCCTTTTCCATTCGGTGCAACTATGGTGCCTGGGGGAGTAAATTTTTCCATTTTCTCTTCTCATGCCACATCCTGTACATTGGTATTGTTTCAAAAAGGCGCTCCAGAACCAATGGCGGAAATTCCTTTTCCTGAAGAATTTCGGATAGGGAATGTTTATTGTATGATTGTCTTTGACCTCAATGTTGAGAATATCGAATATGGCTACCGCATGGATGGACCGAATAATTTCCATGACGGTCAATGGTTCGACAAAAGTAAAATTCTCATGGACCCCTACGCTAAGATTATTGGGGGACGGGATGTTTGGGGAGAAATACCAAACTGGGATGATATCTATCAACACCGGGCGAGAATTGCTTATGATGATTTTGACTGGGAACACGATCGCCCTCTAGAAATTCCGCCAGAAGATCAGATCATTTATGAAATGCACGTTCGCAGCTTTACCGCTCATCCCTCTTCGGGGGTTAAACATCCGGGAACATTTGCTGCTATCCGCGAAAAAATTCCTTACCTCAAAGAATTAGGTGTTAATGCTGTTGAGTTAATGCCTGTTTATGAATTTGATGAGTTTGAAAATTCCCGCCCCAGCCCTATAACAGGGGAAATGCTCTACAATTATTGGGGTTATAGCACGGTCGGATTTTTTGCTCCTAAAGCTGGGTATGCAGCTACAGGTAAGTTAGGAATGCAGATGGATGAGTTAAAAGCTTTAGTTAAAGAACTGCATAAAAATGGAATTGAGGTAATTCTTGATGTTGTGTTCAACCATACAGCAGAAGGAAATGAAAACGGTCCGACAATTTCTTTTAGGGGCATTGACAATAAGACATATTATATGTTAACGCCGGAAGGTTATTATTTTAACTTTAGTGGTTGCGGTAACACTATTAACTGTAATAACCCCATTGTGAGAAATGTGGTGTTAGATTGTTTGCGCTATTGGGCAAGTGAATATCATATTGATGGTTTCCGGTTTGATTTGGCTTCAATTCTCGGACGCGACCCCTGGGGCGCACCTCTAGCAAATCCTCCACTATTAGAAACTTTGGCTTTTGACCCAATTTTAGCTAACTGTAAGTTGATTGCAGAAGCTTGGGATGCAGGCGGTTTATATCAGGTGGGTTCTTTCCCTGCTTTTGGACGTTGGGCAGAATGGAATGGTAAGTATCGGGATGCTATTCGCAAGTTTATTAAAGGTGATTGTACTGTAGGGGAAATGGCGCAACGGATACAGGGTTCCCCAGACCTCTATGCTTGGCAAGGTCGCGCCCCGGCAACATCTATTAATTTTATTACCGCCCATGACGGTTTCACTTTAGCTGATATGGTTTCCTATAACGATAAACATAATGAAGCTAATGGTGAAAATAATAATGATGGTGCTAATGATAACGAAAGTTGGAACTGTGGCGCGGAAGGTTGGACTGATGACCCAGGAATTAATGCTTTGCGTAGTCGTCAGATGCGAAATGCGATCGCAATTATGATGGTGAGTCAAGGTGTCCCTATGTTGCTGATGGGTGATGAAATTGGTCGGAGTAAAAATGGTAATAATAATACTTATTGCCACGACTCGGAACTAAATTGGCTAAACTGGGAATTTCTGGAAACTAATGCGGAATTATTTAGATTTGTGAAGAATTGCATTGCATTCCGGAAAGCTCACTCAGTATTGAGAAATCATAACCATTTCCGAAATCAAGATTATGCAGGAAGTGGAAATTTAGATATTACTTGGCATGGTACTCAGGTTTGGAATGCTGATTGGTCATCTCATTCCCGGACTATTGCTTTTATGCTTTGTGGTAAACACGCCAAAGAGGCAACAGAGAATGATAATGATATTTATGTAGCAATGAATATGCACTGGGAAAGTATCTGGTTTAACATTCCCGGTTTATCAGATGGGAAACATTGGCACGTTTTTGCTAATACTGCTTGTACCTCACCAGAAGATGCTTGGGAAGTAGGAAGCGAACCTGTATTGGAAAATCAGCAGGGGTTATTGCTTGGCGATCGCTCCGTAGTTATTCTGGTAAGCAAATAGTTCAAAAATGATATGATAAAGAGGCCAAAAATTCATACACAGCTAATTTTGTGCAAAATTGTAGCAAAATTGTAGGGTGCGTTAGACGGCTTAAATTAATACTATAAAAAGGATTTAGCAATCCGTCGTAACGCACCATTTTGGATATGTCACTCCAGTAGTGAAATTGTTACAAAATCAAGAAAAATCAACAACAAAGGAAAAATTATGGCTTTTACAGCAACCCTAGAAACAATCAAAGATAATATTGCTAAAATAACATTATCTGGAGAGCTAGATGGAGCTACAGCTCCTGACTTTAAAA
>JAAUYK010174932.1_pt1 | contig 19902 bp, 21 predicted proteins | sample 7278021 | NCBI WGS metagenome assembly JAAUYK01 (sample SAMN14350223, study PRJNA611818) | marine sediment metagenome | isolation source: surface marine sediment (1.8m) | place: French Polynesia: Moorea | collected 2018-08
GAACATTTTCCGGGTATACACCAATTCACCTGTTAAAAAACCGGATTTAACCGCACCCTTTGTGCTGAGAAAAGGCAGCACCATGGCTGATTTTGCCGGCAAAGTACATCAGGATTTTTCCCGCAATCTAAAGTCCGCCAGAGTATGGGGTCCGGCCGTGTTTGACGGTCAAATGGTGCAGCGGGACTATGTTTTGCAGGAAGGCGACATCGTCGAGCTACAAATTTAAAAATGGTTGCCGGCAGTGTGACAAATATAGTTAGGGATCCAATTCGCTTGTCGGTATGTCAGCAAAGCCATTGCAAAGCGAATCATCTTCAGTTAAGTAAAGAATTCAAGATGCATTAGCCGGAAAACATTGTATTTGCGGCAGTTAAAACCCAAAGGAGCCATCTATGACCGTTAAAATTGTGATTAAACGCAAGGTGCCGAAGAACAAAGAATCTTCATTACTCCCACTGATCAAGGCGTTAAGAATCGCCACAACGAAGCAAAACGGTTATATTTCGGGCGAAACATTAAAGCGCATCGACAAGCCTGGTGAGACGGTGGTCATCAGCACGTGGGAGTCGGAAGAAGATTGGAGTCGCTGGGTAAAAGACCCTGAGCGCATTCAGCTTCAGGAAAAAATCGATGTCTTGCTGGGTAAAGAAACCGAGTACAAAATGTACAGCCACTCCTAATCCTCAAATGGTTAACGGCTGGACCGATCATGTCATTTTCGTTTCTTTCTGAATGGTCTGGCTGGTATCCCGAAAGCAAATTTGCAGAGCGCTCATCCGCTGAAAGCACAAGTCCATTGGCGTACGCATCTGGCCGATCAGATCATATCCTGCCATCCCCCTGTCTAAAGTACAATGACAGGGGTTTTTTTATTCCTCAAACAACATCATGCAAGCGCATCGCGTCATCTGAAATTGATTAGGATGACAAAAGGACGACCAGATGATGAGCACCGTTTTGGCACATGCAAAAAAAGATTGGTGCGAGCAAAAAAACAGCAAGGTGTTACCTAAAGTATACACTGGTTTATATATTTTTCTACAAATGTAGTTGGTGTCTGATTGGTATTTTTATTTAACTATCTGAATTTAATATAGTTAAGGTTTAACGGGACCTGTGCGCATGGTTTTTGCAAATAATTATAGTGCCTGAGTTTGCCGCCATCATTGCAAACTGCAAAGGTAAAATCCCGTTGGTAACAGGAGCTGGTATGGATAAATATGATGTTATCGGTCTGGCGATTGCTATAATTGCCGTTTCCATCGTTTTATGGCACTAGCTGCTCGTTCGACTAACGGGTAACCGTTAATTACGGAAAATTGGTACGGGAATCGAGGCGATTTCCAAGCACTGCCCGCCGACAAGCCCATTGTGCAATATGAAATGAACCGTTTTTCCCACCTAGGCCACCTCTGTTTGTTGATCTGAAGCTAAGACCATCTAAAATCCAACCGTGAGATTTTAAAATTATAGTTGCTGTTTGTTCCCAAATAAAGGAATAATGCTTAGTGTCTTTTAAGTCTTAATGATTGCAACCTGCAGAGAACGGGAAACGGTTGGTATGAAAGACAAAACAAATTTCCGGTCAACTGCTTTTGACCAGGCCTGTCATGCCATTTTAGCGTCTTATCCTGAAGCCATCGGGGTGGCATTCAAATTTCTGGATTGCGGCTGTTCATTACTGTGCGGGGTTTCGGCTCAAGGGAATCCTCTCGGAGAGCTGGTCCATGTTTCCGGCCAACCGGTAAAAAAGGGCAAAAAGCCGCCCATATGTTTCAGATGTAAGAGAGACGGCGGGCTACCGCGTGTCATCTGGGAGGGTATTCACTGGCCCGGTGATGAAAGTGAACTGCCGGACAAAGAACTAAGACTGATGATCGGAAGAAATGTATTCGGACCGGCTTACATCGAAACGGATACTTAACACGGGCATGCATCTACGACAGTTTCCTCACTTGGCTCTTATCGGCCGGTACAGCCCCTCATGATACCATATTCTGGAAAACGGCTCTCCAGGCGGCAAGAGGGCGTTATCGAGTTCGGTGGCATCAATGTCGATCTCGGGCTGCTCATAGGCTACATCCCAGGGCTCGATCAGCACTGCGCCCCGATCCAGTGGAATCAAACGCGGAAAAACAACCCGTCCCCATGTCCGATGCGCCATTTGTCTTTGTAAATCATCCAGCGAGCCATATGCCAAAAGCTGCTGCAGTGTGACCAGCGTCGGTGGGCTCAGCGGCACCTGCCCGCTTGAATTGCCGGCCAGACCCTTTGCAGGACTGATCCACAGCCCGTCGGTCGTTTCACGCTGATCCGGCTGGCATTGCTGGTCGGCGGGCATGCATGCCACCCAAAATCGGGTATCGTAACGACGTTTCATTCGCACAGGGGTGATCCAATGGCTCCAGGGCATTAGAGCTGACAGCATTAGCGTCCAGCCCTGAGACATAACCAGATCGACAAACCAATCCTGTGGCAGGTTCTTCTGGCTGCGCAGTCGGGCCACCTGTTCAATATCCGTCCGGCTTTGATCGTTGCGCATGGCAAGAAAAACACCGGCTTCCTCTACAGTTTCGCGGATTGCCGCAACACCATACGCGACAATTTGCTCTGCAGTAAGGCTTCCACCCCCCAACCGATCACAAAGGCTTTTGACCGTTAGATCAACATGATTTCGCCAAAAGGTGTATTGCCAATCTGCCGGATCCAGAATACCGCCCGGAAAAACATAATGGCCGGCCATGAATCCGCTTTTGGCATGCCGTTTTAACAGATAAACCTGAAGCTCGGTCTGAGACTGGCGCGCCAGAATGACCGTGGCAGCCGGTAGCGGTTTGGGCGGAGATGGGGACTGATCTGACATGATGATAAGTGATTATGATGTTATAATAGATTCTATACCTTAAACAAAGAGGCTGTTATCTGTGACAAAACTATCAAATCTATGCAGACCAGTAAATGGCTTTTAGTGATTCAAGAGAATGAACCTGGAAAAAAAGTCCAAATTTTAAAATCGGTAAGCAAATTAGCGATGCATTAAAAAGTGCACCGCAAAGATATTCACAATACCTATGGCCGCTGGACGGTCATTTTTTGAGTTCAGGGCTGGTCAAGCGGGAATTTCGGTCTTACGTTTAGGCCTCTGACGGATGCAGATCTTCAGGCTAGCTTACGGGCACAAATCTGAAAAATTGAATAGCGTTTATGCGAGCAGAAAACGCAGCGGTTGACCGCAATAGGAGGAAAGCATGAAAAAAATAATGTTGCTATCTTTTCTATCGATCCTGATATCAGCCTGCACCAGTTTCGATATCAGCGATCATAATGCATCGATTAACGAGCCAAATCCAGAAATTAAGCGGGTTGCCGTCATTGATTTTGATTTCGCCAGACCCGAAAGGGGTAGAACGGATCGGGGGCGGATCACCCGGCCGATGAATGCCGGATCGATCATGGCAGATATCTTCGCAGAGCACTTGTTGGCCTCCGGTTTATATGATGTGGTCGAAAGAAGAAAAGTTGCCCGGATGATGCGCGATTTTGAAATTGATACCAGCGATATTTTTGCCACGGATACCATCAACAAAATGCAACAGGTGCTGAATGTCGATGGGTTGGTGGTTGGTGTGGTCATGGAATATGGTGACTGGCGCGGGAGACTCAACTGGGGCGGTGTGGTCGGCTTCAGTGCCCGGCTGGTTCAGGTCGACTCCGGATCGTTGATATGGGCCGCCAGCGCCAACCGTGACGTGGCCATGACCAATTCCACAGCAATCGCCCATGCCGCGTCTGAGGATGCACTTGAAGACCTTATTGCCAAAATCGGCAGATGATTAAAATTTAATCGATGCGTGAAATATACTCGATAACCCGCCAGGTTTTGCACAATTGCGACATTTCGGATGCGCAGCACGCCGGACTGTATTCCACCTGTGGTTTGGCTCTGCGCTTGCGTGACCTTTATAAGTGGGAGCATCAATTAAGTCCCTGGGAGGAAAAAGACACTTCTGAGATTTTGGACTGGATTGGTGAAAAGGAAACTCTCTGGGAAAAACTGGCAAATGCAAAACACAAAAACATCGAGATACGGGACCAACAATACGATTTGTTTGATACGTCTGCAATCAATGCAATCCTTGAGCCCCAGGGCCTATTTTACGGCGCCGGATATGCGTTTAGCCTTAAACCCACTTTTTTTCTGGCTGAGATCGAAAACAAACGCACAAACAATGGATACAGCGTCTATACGCTTGGCCGCGAACTGGCCCGCGATTTGCTGACCCTGCCCGCCCTGACGCAAGCACAACAAATCCTGTTGCGAACCGATTCCGCTCGATTGTATTTGTGGGATCAAATGGCCTACATAAAAAAATCGGGTCGACCCGCCTTACGGTTTGCCCTCGAGCACTGCGGGCTCAAAACCCAAGATCCAGCGACAATCAGGCAACACCTGCCTGTTATTCTGGCGGCGCAAACAGACAATTATATATTCCATGAAATTGGAGAACTCAGCGATGATAGTTTTAAACCCAATACTTGGCGCGAAATGATTGCCGACTTTCCGCATTCACCGGTTGAGCTGCTTGCCCGCGGGCTCAAGGACTTACTGGCTGACACGCACCCAAGCGGGACGCTTCACCATCTGATCGAAAATCGCAATATGGCCGGTCTTGGATTATATGTCGCTTTTTTGGACGGGATGCTCAAAGAATTGTTCCCCCATCTGCGTCCTGCATTTAATCACTTTACCAAATCGCAGAATTGGTCTATAATTAAGGAGGTTACATTAGAAAGTCACCATGATGCCAAGCAAATAGTGTCCGAAATGATGGCCTTGTATCAAACCGGTAAGCAAAAAAACCGGCTTCAATGGGCCAAAGATCAAATTGAGCAACGCCTGTTCGAAAAAATCAAACAAAAGGAGCTTGCAAGCGCATAAGATCAGGAAATTCTAAATGAATTATGATGCTGAGTTTTGCCAACAGATCCGTGTAAGTGAAGATGAAAAAAGAGAGTGCCTGTCGCTGATCAGCGAAATTCTACATCTGGCCACCAGTGCCCGCAATTATGGCCTGCTGTCATTTGGTAAAGAAGCAGAGGAAAATTCATCTTTTCTGCTGCGCAAAGGGCTTCAGCTGGCTTTGGACGGTGTCAAAAGCCAGACGGCCAGAACAATATTGGAGCTTTACATCTTTACTGCCAATTATACCGGCAAAGATCTGCTGGAGCGCTGTATCATTCTTGAAGGCGTCATCGGAATTTTGGATGGGATGCACCCCAAGCTGCTCAAAGAGCTTTTGGTGTCCTTTCTCGGAGAATCCGGCCATGACATTTACAAGGATGAATATGAGCCGCTGGAAAAGGAAAAACTGGACATCTATCTGAACAAAGTGAAGGATCAAGCGGCCGCATCAACATCAGCCACTGAGTTGTGTGACCTCATCAAACCGCTCAAAGATACAGTGGTTAAGCGCTTCTTACAAGTTATCAATATCGACGATCTGGCCAAGGTCATTGTCCGCCTGGACGGTGGCATTCAGACCAGATTGTTTGAGAGTTTGCCGGAACGCGGGGCATTTCTGCTGCTGGATGCCATTGAACAGCTCAATACGGTTCAACCACATGAAATCGAGGAGGCCCAGGAAAAGGTCGTCGCCATTATCGACGAGCTGAAAGATCAGGATTGGGCCCATTGACATATTATGTTCACGTTGATGCCTAAGGACACCCCGCCGAACCATCAGTGCCGCAGAACTGACTGAAATCTATCAGAACAATTCCGACAGGTTTTTACAAGCCACGTAAAACTAATTTATAAATGCATCTTGCCCCAAGGACCGGCACAACGACCTAAACGGGCCCAACCGGCAAACCTTTTGATAGCCTATTGGCCGGCGAATACTTTCTGGAGCAGATCGGTAACCCGGGCAGTCGGCTGGGTGCGGATTTGCCTCTCCTGTTCAGCCAGCATTTTAAACAGCCCATCCAAAGCCCCATCGGTGACATACTGATCTAAATCAAAACTGGCGCTTTTACCGAAGGGCATGCTGGTGATCTTGTCGCTTAACTCCTGGTAGGATCGGGTAACCCCCACCTCACCCATGGCATCTTTTACGATGGGTTTAAAAACCTCCTGCAGCCGATTGGAGGTTTTATCCTTAAAATAAAGGGTCGCTTCATTATCACGTCCGTTTAGAATTTTTTGGGCATCATCAAAATTCATATCGGAAATGGCGTCCCAGAAAATGGATTTGGCCTCGGGTGCTGCCCGCTCGGCAGCCCGGTTCATGCTCAATTCGAATGCATCTATTTTTTCGCCATAACCGGCGGCTCTGAGCCATTTATCTGCTTTCTCGACGGATTCGGGTAGTGGAATTTTTATTGCCGGATTCTTATAAAATCCATCCGGCTGGGATACGAGCCCCACTGCTTTTTCAGTGCCCACCTGCAGCGCTTCTTTAAGACCCGCTGTAATTTCATCACTGCTGAGCCCACTGGCAGATCCGCCCAATGTTTTCTGCGCCTCCTTGGCCATATCTCTCAAACCGGCAGCAAAGCCAAACTGAACGCTGAAAATCATCAACGCGATAATTGTCACACTGCCCTTGTATCGAAAAATATTCATAGGATGCTCCTTTCGAAATTATATGGATCGGGCTATGTCGTTTGAATGCACGCCAATATCTGAAAGTTGTGACCGGAATACATCAGGCGAGAGCAGCCATTGGTTGTGCGGTCGCGCCATTTACCCGTTATACCGACTATTGGGTGTTTTCAGCCTCGGCCGCCGAACCCTGCGTATCGGCGGTATCTTTCGTATTGGCCATTGCCCGAATCTCATTCAAACGTACTTTTAGCGTATTGATCTCATCGGCATTCGCTGCAATCGTTGCCTTAAGGTTCTGGTTCTCGGCCATCAGATTCTGGTTCTGATTGTTGGCCGCCTGCAGGCCAGCATTTTGTTTCTCGAGCTCTGCTTTTTCATTTGCGCAGACTTGAGCTTGCATTTCATATTCCCGCTTTTCGGCGAGGAGCCGATTATTTTCGCCACCGACCTTCTGCAAGTCAGCTTTTTCTTTCTCCAATCGGGAATTGGTTTCTGCTAAAAGAGAGATGTTGGACTTCAATTGCTCATTTTCAGCAGACAGGTTCTGCACCTGATCGATCTGGGAACGCAGGGTAGAATTTTCCTGTTCCGTGCTGTTTTTAGCCTCAATCAATGCCTGAATCTGATCGGTTAATTCCAAATTTTTCTCAGTTGCTGATTTATCGGAGCTGAGGGCCGTTTGCAGGGCGGCATTTTCCTCCTGCAGCGATTTTATCTGCATCTCAAGGTTTTGGGTGCGATCATCTACTGCTTCTGCCGGCGTTGTTTCTTCCTTGGCCACTTCTGCCGGCGGTGTTTCTACCTTTGCCACTTCTGCCGGCTTTTCTGATTCGCCGCTTGCCGGCGTCGCTTGAAGCGCAGTTGCCAACTGAGTTTCAAGATCGCCTTGGCGTGCTTCTAAGTCCGTAATGTGCTGGGCGGCCTCTCTGAGGAGTGCCGGAAAATCCCGCTCCTCGCCATCTGTGACCCCCCAGATGTAATAGCCGGCAATGACACCGCCGCAAAATAAGATCAGCACCAAAACGCCGATGAAGATGATTGTGTTTTTGCTTGTCATAATTATCCTCCCCGCAAGATGATTGTGTGGTTAACCAAACAGTTTCCGGCACAGAGCGGCTGCCGGCCTTATTTGACGCCAACTATTTTCGAAGCAAGCGGCTGCTGTCCCTAAAGAGCAATATGGGTGCCATCGGCTCATCCAGCATCGGCAAAGCATCGCAGCTCCCATCTAACAAATTGAAATGATTTTGAATATGAAGAATTTTCCTGAAATCCCAACGCTTTTAGAATCCTGAGAATAAGGGGGCAATTCCCCCAGCGGTGTGCGGGTTATAGCGCACACTCACCTTGAAACCGCTTGCTTATAAAGCGCCGCCCAATGAATATCAAGCACCTGACAGCTGATTATTTTGCGCTAACTGGCATCGTTTGGGTCTGAGCAGATGATATAACCGGCCGCGACACCCGCAATCTAAGGAACGTTAATCCAAATTTAAAATTCTAAATAAATTACTTTGATTATTAAGCCAAAAAAAGAATTGTCAAGAAGATCTCCGCTGTATAGAATGCGACAAGATTCGATGGTTGCTATTGGTGATAAAAAGATAACTTAAATCTGGCGTCGGAATATGCACAAAAAACGCACCGAAATTGTGATCCCCAAAGAAAAAGCCGTATTCTGGCTGGATAAAAACGGGCGCTGGCACAATGCACACGGGGAGTTTGAGCATAAAAAAATCATCGATTATTTTCATGCCGCCATCAGAAAAGACGCCCAGGGATATTACCTTTACCAGGAAAGAGACAACATTCTGGAAAAGGTTTATTTTCATTACGAAGACACGGCACTGTTCGCAGTAGACTTCGTCAAAGACCCTGAACCCACCTTGATCCTGAATACGCATAACCAGATCGCACTAAAACCGAAAAGCCTTTTCATTAAAAAGGACAGCCTGTATATGAAGCACGGCACAGAAACCATCAAGTTTACTGATCGCGGGCTTCTGAAAATCTCGGATTTGATGGAGTGTGAAGGCGAAAAGTACTTTGTCAAAGTAAAACATAAGAGATACAAAATACCCGAAAAATAGCAACTTATTCTTTTTCAGCCAGGGGGCCAAAATGAAATTGTTAAATATAGGGTGCGGGCTGGTGATGATCTTATTGTTGTTTATCGGATGCACCACAACCGGCTCTATGAAGGATCCGCTGATTGAAGCCGTTGAAAGCGGCAATCTGGACGAAGTGAAGCTGCAATTAAAAATGAGCTACGGCGGCGCCAGGCATATGCGGGATAAAAATGGCAAGACTCTTTTGCATCTGGCAACTGAATACGGACATGCGTCTATTGTTAAATACCTTCTGGCAGACGGGATGAACCCGGACACCACCGACCGGATCGGGGATACGGCCCTTCAGATTGCTGCTTACAATGGTTATGCGGATATTACCGAACAATTGTTAGCGGCCGGCGCCAATGTCAATACGGCCAACACTTATGGCATTACCCCGTTGCTAAATGCACTGTTTAATCAGCAGTATGATATTGCACGATTATTGGTTCACAATGGTGCGAACATCCATTCCAAAAGCGTCAATGGTAGCCCCCCTTTACATGTGGCCGCCAAAAACGGGAATCTGGAATTCGTCAAATTCCTAATCAATCAGGGTGCCGATGTAAACGCCAGCGGGCAATTCAGCTTCAAGCCTATTCACTTTGCTGCCGAATATGGTCATCTGGCAGTGGTTCAATACCTGGTATCCAAAGGTGCTGATGTCAATGCCAGGGATACTTACGGCCGGACCCCTTTACATGAGGCCATTCAAAAAGGCCACCTGGAAGTGGTCAAATTTTTAATTCAAAACGGTGCCGATTACAGGGCACGCGATCTGCAGAACACCACACCACTAAAGCTTGCCCGACGGTCGAAAAACAGTGAGATCGAATATTTCATCACCGGTCTGTTTGTTGACAAAGTGCAAAAAAAAGCAAGACCCGTAAGCCCCAGCAGTGATTATTCAGCCAGCGGACGAATAAAACTGCCACAATCGGATTCACCGGTTGCGGCACAAAAAATTGATTTCGGCACTTATCACGCCCTGGTCATCGGCAATAACGACTACCAACATTTACCCAAGCTGCAAACTGCTAAAAGCGATGCCAATGATGTCGGCCGTATCTTGAAAAGCCATTATGGCTTTCAGGTTCAACTGCTTTTAGATGCGGATCGCAGCCAGATTCTGGTAGCACTTAGCCGCCTCAGGTCACAATTAAGCGCAAGAGATAACCTGTTAATATATTATGCGGGCCATGGTTGGCTGGACAGAGAGGGCGATGAAGGATACTGGCTACCAATTGATGCCCAACTGGCGAACACCGTTAATTGGGTGTCAAATTCATCTATCACCACGATGTTAAGGGGGATGAAAGCGAAACATGTGCTCATCGTAGCCGATAGCTGTTATGCTGGCAAGCTGGCCAGAGGTCTGCATACGATTAAAAAATCACGGGACTACCTTTACCGCATTTCAAACAAAAGAGCCCGATCGGTTTTATCATCGGGTGGACTGGAGCCGGTTGTAGACAGCGGTGGCAGCGGTCATCATTCGGTTTTTGCATCCGCTTTTATGACCGCGTTACTGGAGAATACCAGCATAATGGACGCCACCCAACTTTTCAGCACCATTCGGCGCCCGGTAATGCTCAACTCAGATCAGACACCGGAATATTCCGATTTGCGCAAAGCCGGTCACGAGGGCGGAGACTTTATTTTTGTCCGCAAAGAGTAATCTTAAGTCCACCATAAAATCCATCTTAGCGGGTTGTCCGGTTGAGTCCGCCTCCGGTGGATTGAGCCCGTTAGTATGGAATGCTATCGGATTTTATTTTTTCGGGCAAACGGGCTAAACCGGTAACGGGCTCAACCTTTTCCGATGGATTTTTAGTTGCAGGGTGGTGCGGTAACCAGCAGCTGAAATATGCCGGTATATTGTTTTTCCACAGCCCACTTGGAAGCTGTTTTGCCCTGATCGTCGACAGCGCGAACATCAGCACAGTTTTCCAGCAGGATTTGAACCACTTTTTCATGGCCGCGCTGAACAGCGAAAATCAGAGCCGTGTTATTGGTCTTGTCTTTGAGGTTTACATCGGCGCCAAGCGCAATCAACTGCTCAACGACCTCAGAATATCCACCGGCCGCTGCAAAAATCAGCGCACTTTTACCGCTTCGGTCCGTAAGATTGATAAACTCAGGCGGGGCTTGCATGTCTTGAATTAATCCTTGATGGCCGTTTAAGGCTGCGAACATGATGGCAGTGGCACCGGTATTGTTTTGAGTCTCAATTTTTGCACCGTTCTGCAGTAATATCTTAGCGATTTCACGGTAGCCAAACTGGGCTGCCATCATCAGCGATGTCCAGCCAGCGTTTTCCTGGGCGTTTGGGCTGGCACCCCGGTTGATGAGCTCTTGGACGATATTTTCGTGGCCTTCGTAGGTGGCTTTCATTAGGGCGGTCCAACCATCCAAATCTTTTGCCTCCACCGGTACGCCCTTTTCCAGTATTTTTTTTACGGTATCGATTTCGCCCAGTTCGGCAGCGCTGATAAGCTGTTCAGATAGCTTTCCGGCGCTCACACGCTCATTTGAAAATAGCATCAATCCGCACAAGGCGATCAGGAGCAAAACCAGGGCCTTTTGGCGTGACAGTTCCATATTTCCCCCGAGCTGGACCGCAATTTAAAAAAGCAGACGATATGATCAACAAAATTAGGTTTTACGAGATTCTTCCGGACAGCACTCCTGGATTTCCTTCTCTAACTTCTTTGAATAATCCTCAAGTTTAGACTTGGCGGTTTCAAGTTCTTCTATAATTTCAATCCGTTCAAATTCACGGGCTTCAACTTTAACCAGCATCATACCGAAAGATTCGGCCAATTCTGCCAGGATACTCGGATACCGGCCTTTCTTTGACAGTTCAAACAGCCGTTCTGAATCTTCTTTGTCGTATTTGCCGGATGCAATTTTTTTACAGCAGGAATTCAACATGTCAAATAAATCAAGGTAATAACGCTCAAAATCCATTATCTTTTTTCCTTTCATCCTAAACGCAAACGAACCGGCGTTATCCATTTTTGATTCATAAATCAGAAAAAGTCAGTAATAAATATTTAATATAGCGTCTTTTCGGAAGACACGCAATATTGAACACCTCATTAATACCAACTAACACTTGCGCATTTCTCGAGGCACTTGTTTGCAAAACGATTCCATGGGATTATATTGGGAGGTGACGAACCATGTTGCGATTAGGACGACATATTGCACTGTCTTCTGTGGTGTCTTGATCTCAAAAAAGACCCGCTAAGAAAACCGCTATGGCCTCAAGTTCTATCTATAGCTGATGGTATGGTGTATCCGCAGGCTGACTTCAGGCGCCCAGTGCAGTAATGGAGTTGGATCATGCAAAAAAAAATAATAAGCCAATCTTTATTTGTTGTATGTATATTGGTTTTGAGTGCTACTGTTTGCGCTGAGCAAACACCTGCCGATATCCTTAAAGCAATCGTCAAGATCAAAGCCACCGTCCCTCAGGATGCCTACACGGCTCAGATTCTGGGAACCGCACGCGAAGGAAATGGTGTGGTCATTGATGAGAGAGGTCACATCCTCACCATCGGGTATTTGATCCTTGAAGCTGAAACCATTGATATCTATAAAACGAATGGCGATCCGATCAAAGCCGATTTCGTGGCGTATGACTATCAAACCGGTTTTGGCATTATAAGGGCGTCAGCACCGATGTTCATCGACCCCGTTAGACTGGGTCAGTCCGACCGGTTGAAAGCGGGCGATCCGATTTTGATCGCCGGATTCGGTGGCTCAGAAGCGGTTCTGGGCTCACGGGTTGTCTCGCGCAGTGAATTTGCGGGCTATTGGGAATATCTGCTTGAAGATGCCATCTACACAAGCCCGCCTTATCCCAATTACGGTGGTGCCGCCTTAATTGACCGTGAGGGACAATTGTTGGGAATCGGATCCATTTTTACCCAACTCAATATCGCGGGACTTGGCGTCATTCCCTGCAATATGTCGGTTCCCATTGATCTTCTCAAACCGATATTGGCAGATCTGCTTGAAACAGGGCGTTCTTCAGGACCCCCTCAACCCTGGATAGGCGTCCATGCGAGTGAAACGCATGGACGCGTTTTCATCATTCGGGTAACGCCGCAAGGCCCTGCTGCAAAAGCCGGTATAAAGGCCGGTGACATCGTTGTGGCGGTAAACCAAAAACCGGTGAAAGGACTGGCGCAGTTTTTCCGGCAGATCTGGGCAACAGGGCCCGCCGGTGTGAAGGTCTCTTTGAGCATCCTGCAGGAGACGCAGGTACGTGATATCGGCGTGCTATCAGCCGACCGCTACCGATTTCTAAAAGTAAATCGACAGCGCTAACTAGATGAGTCGCAATCAACTACAGCATCACTGCCCAAGGACATAGCCACATGAAAAAAGAAAGCGGAGAACTCTTCAGAGGCATATTGCTGGCGCATCTTGTCTTATTTTTACACCTGCTGTTCATTATTGGCCTGGGGATTGTGATTATTTTTTTCCGCGGTGTTTCTCAATATATGCTCTGGATATTTCTGGGGCTAACAGCTGTGTTCATCGCCTCTGGATTTTTCTGCTACCACTTTATTAAAACCAAAGGCCGGCAGACGCTTAAGGATATCGAAAAATCTGCTGTTTTTAAAAACAGAAATGTTGAAGTTCGGTTTCTAGGCGGAATGGCCTCCTTGAAGGTCAGTCAGCCTGGCGGCGCAATGGCAATTGAACATAACCCCGCAGAAATCTCAGATCCGCAGCATCAGCTGGAAGATCCGGACACGCTTCAAATCCGTGAACTGGAAAGATTGGCCGACATGCTTGAAAAAGACCTCATTACGCGTGACGAGTTTCTGATCGCCAAGAAAAAACTCCTCAAAACCTGAATCTCACCTCATTTTGCATACCAGCACCAGGCGCAACGGCAGCCAGTATAATTGCAATTTTTAGTTGCTTGGCAGCCAGCGGATGAACCATGGTCGTCAGGAGGATAAAGTAACATACCAAGGGGTTCATACGAAAAAAGCGATGAGGATTGATGACGTTCTATCCTGCTTTTATCGCTTTCACATTTTATTCCTTGCAGAAGGAATTTTGCTAAACCGGACTTACACCTGAAGCCATCCATCATTACACAGCCTCGCTGTGTTGAGGTCCGTTAAAGCGCGGCCAAGGATCTGGCAAAAATGGAATTTAGAGGTGTCGGTTATATTTGACTAATTGCTTGAAAGGCGATACTTTAAGCACATCTGATTGGTCCTATTTCGGCATTCATAGAGGGGTAACCCATGCGTAAGGTAATGTATCTGATATGGATTGTGGCTATGTGTCTGTCAATCGGCAGCCATATCTATGCCGCTGAACTTAAAGATGGCTTTTTTGGAATCGAATGGCAAGCCAACCTGTCTGAGCTAGGCGGGTTTAAAAAGGTTGGCGAAAATTTGAATGTCACTTATTTTGCCAATCCGCAGCGTGTGTTCACCATCGATGACGTCAAAATACCGGATGTGCTTTACGGTTCCTATAGCAATAGATTTTTTGCTGTTTATATCAATATTGAAACCATCGAGGTGTTCAGCCATCTCAGAAGGGGTTTCAACAGTAAATTCGGTGTGCCCCGCATATCCATGGGCAGACCCGCGCAACAGACCACCTACCAATGGAAAACGAAAAAGACAAAAATCAAACTGAAAACCTTTGAAGATAGAAATAACATGAAATTGGCTTTGTATTACACGCCGCTGTCCAGACGAGTAAATGAATCGCAGCAAGAAGCCTTTGCCGAAAATTTCAGAAACCCCATGTTTCCGCTCGACGATCGCAGAATGCAACAGGCAATTGATTTTATGGATGAGAAGCGTTCGTTTATCGGTCCCCGCTAGAACAAATCATCCTAAGGCCCTGTGCCCTCCTGTGATGCCAGCTGCACCCGTTCCGCAATTTCATTGAGGATCAACTCGATTCGCGCCCGCCGGATTTCCATTAGTTCTTGCGGCAGCCACTCTGAGGGAGCAGGCAGCAATGCCTGGTAAATAATGGGCATCATAAATCCCAGCACCACACCCATCAAAATCGCGGTTGCAATAATACCGGTCGTGTATCTTAGGTAATTGCCCTTTTCGAAAAAAAGGGTCGGTCGCAGCACCATCAACAAATATGTGACACCGGTGGCCAGCAAAAAAAGAAATAGGACTTTGCGGTCCAATCGTTTTTCCATCCGCTTGTTGTGTTGATATTTGAGTTTTTCCAGATTGCTTTTAAATTTCACACAATCCTTTGCACGATGCCATCTGAATGCCCGTTCGGTCCATTCTTCACAAAATTCTTCGTGCTGCTCGATGGTGGGCACAAAAATCATATCAGCGGTAATGCTCATCAGGTAAAAGAGGAAGCCACCGATCAGCATGTACAGTAACAGAAAAAGCTGTAGGTGTTTTTCAATTATATTCATTGTGTCCGCACCCGAAGATGGACGGTTGCGGGATGGACCCGTCAGGGATTACTGGGATCTAGGGCTTCGCTTATCCGTCTTTCCAGTGCTGTAACACGGCGTGTCAGCTTTCGGTCGCTGCCGGACCGTTTTAGCCGCTCCATCTGGTGGATTAAATCGACAATCAAAACCCCCTGCTGCGCATGGGCCTCAATCACTACATGGGCCGTATCCCGCCATGAACGCAACCTGTAAAAATTGACACCATCGATTAATTTTCGGGGATATTTGGCAGCCAGCTGTCTGCTGATACCGGCGGCCGCTTCAGCCGGCAGCGCCCAAATGTGCCTGCGATCATCCGGATCCATAATCCCCAACAGCTCAATATCTGAATTAGCGGGGCTTGTGGCCGATAACGGCAGGCTAAGACCCAAAACGCCGATCATCAAAACCAGCAGCGCGGGTAAAACCAAGCTGAAAATTGATTTTCTTTTCATAAGTCGATCCTTTCATGATGATGGTCCGCAATTTTAATGTGCACAATATAACCGTCTTTTAACCATTCGTCACCTGTATGGCCGAATATTTTATGGATAATATCCCAAGACGGCATCGATAACCGCCATCGGTCTGAGTTGACACATCGGCCCCATTTTCATATGGTTAAAAATTCCAATCAGCAGGAGCGTGTGTCAAGCATGGAAAAACACAGTGATGTTTTGGTTATCGGTGGCGGCATTATCGGGCTGGCCAGCGCCTATTATCTGGCCAAAACCGGCCAAAAGGTCCGTCTGTTGGAACAGGATCAGATCGGCGCCGGCGCCTCTAATGGCAACTGCGGTTTAGTTGTGACCAGCCATCTGGTGCCGCTGTGCGCCCCGGGAACCATCCGCCAAGAAACAAAGCGCTGGCTGAAGGGACAGTCCCCTCTCTACATTAAGCTGGCGTTGGATATGAAACGGTTTTTGTGGCTATTTAATTTCGCCAGAAAATGCAACCCCACCCACCTGACCCACGCCATCAGCGCCAGAGAACAAATATTAACCCATTCACGAGCGCTGTTTTCAAAACTGTTCACACAGGAGTCAATTGATTGTGATTGGGAAGAAAAAGGCGTTCTGATGATCTTCAAATCACAGGTGGCGATGCAAAAATATGGCACGATCAACCCTCTGTTAAAGCCGTATGGTCATGATGCCGTATCTTTGACCGGTGACGAGCTCTTTCGCCTGGAGCCGGCGTTGCGCAAAGACCTCTATGGTGCCTGGCTGCATAAAACAGATGGCCATCTGCGGCCGGACAGGCTGATGCCGGCCTGGCAGCAGGTTTTAAAAGCACAGGGCGTGGCCTTTGAAGAAAACTGCCGATTGGACACCCTGGTTGCCGAAAATCGGCATATTCAAAAAGCGCAGACGACCGGTGGTTCTTTTACGGCGGATACATATGTACTGGCCACCGGTGCCTGGACGCCACAGCTGACCCGGCAATTAAACCTGAACCTGCCGGTTCAACCCGGCAAAGGGTACAGCCTGACGATGCCCCGGCCGGCAGCCTGCCCCGAGATTCCGTGCTATTTTTATGAAAAAAGTGTTGTGGCGACCCCCTGGAATAGCGGTTTTCGGTTGGGCGGCACCATGGAATTTTCAGGCTTTAATTCCAAAATTTATACCCGGCGAATTCAAAATTTGACAGCTGCCGCCTCAGAATACCTGCAAGAGCCCCTTGATCAGACGTCGATGGAAGAATGGGTCGGCATGCGCCCCATGGTTTATGATGATCTTCCGATCATCGATCGCGCCCCCAACCACCCGAATCTGGTCATCGCCACCGGTCATGGGATGTCGGGCATATCCATGGCCACCAGCACTGGAAAGCTCGTGGCAGAAATCATTACCGGACATGAACCGCATATCGATCCAGCCGCTTTTAGTATTCGACGATTCAACACCTGAGTCCGGCAGATGTTACTGACTCTCCCCGGAAAAACGCACATACCGGGGCTCAAAAGCCATCAAAAGAATGGATGAGGGCCGATGCAATACGGCGCAATGAATTTTCCGATCAAACCGATCATCGATGAACTGACGGATATTGCTGATTTGGGATTTGATTATCTGGAATTAACGATGGACCCGCCCCAGGCCCACTACAGTACCCTGCGGCAACAACTACCGGAAATCGTCGGTGTGCTCAGAGCCCAGCACATGTCCGTCATCTGCCATCTGCCGACCTTTGTATCCACTGCCGATCTCACCGACAGTATTCGGCAGGCATCGCTGCAGGAGATGTTTCACTCGCTCGAAGTCGCAGCGGAGCTGGGAGCCAGCAAAGTTGTTTTGCACCCTGGCCACATTGGGGGATTGGGAAGCTATGTCATGGAAACCGCACTGGCCCATTGCAACCATAGTCTGGCGGCCATCATCGAGCGTGCACAAGCCCTCGGGCTTTGTGTGTGTCTGGAGAACATGTTTCCCCGATGCCGGGCGTTTGTTGAGCCGGATGATTTTGTCGACATCATGCAGCGTTTTCCGGATCTTAAACTCACCTTGGACACCGGGCATGCCAATATCGGTGCCCAGAGCGGTCGTCGCATTTTAAGGTTTATCAAAAAATTCGGCCCTCGTATCGGCCATCTGCATGTCAGTGATAATTTCGGACAGCGGGACGATCATATCCCCCTGGGCAGCGGTGCCATCGATTTTGTCAAAATTGCGCAGGCTATTAAAAAATGCGGCTACGATGATACGGCCACGCTGGAAATATTTTCAGAAGACCGCCAGGCGCTGGTTCAAAGCAGGGATCGGTTTGATGAGATGCTAAAAAACAGCTGAGGCAGATCGTTAAAAGAACAGAAACATGGTTTCAGTGTTTCCGCCGAAGGCGGATCAGGTGTCAGGCCGTTATGTGTCAACTCGAAAACTAAAATTTTCATAGGGCCCTATTCAGCCCAGGGACTTGAAGAACGAAGGGCGACCCTCCGGGCCACAGACTGACACCCGAAACCCTATTAATTAGAAAGCTGTCAGCTGAACCCTGTTCATGAATAGCAGAAAAGAGAGTGCAAAATATGGCCCTAATGATCATCGCACCGGACACCAAAGTCACCTCCTGGGTGAAACATCTCGGCCAGTTGGCGCCGGAAATCGACATTCGCATCTGGCCCGATACCGGCAACGCAGATGAAATTGAATTTGCCCTCAGCTGGAATCACCCGCCCGGCGAGCTCAAAAAGTACAGGAATCTCAAGTGCATTGCCTCTTTGGGTGCCGGGGTTGACCACCTCATGGCCGATCCAGAATTGCCCGCCGGGGTGCCCATTACCCGGGTGGTGGACCATTCCATGGCCCAGTCGATGAGCGAATATGCGGTTTTAGCGGTTCTCAATCACTGTCGTCAGTTTGATATCTACCGGACCGATCAATCCCAAAAAAAATGGCAGCCCCGCATACCGCTGCTGGCGGCTCAGACGCGCATCGGCATCATGGGTCTGGGCCAGCTCGGTCAAGATGCTGCCGACAAACTGAGCGCGCTGGGTTTTCCAGTCTGCGGCTGGAGTCGGACACCCAAAAACATTGCAGGGGTCGCGTGTCTGGCCGGAGAGGACGCCTTCGATGAATTTTTATCTCAGGCCCACATCCTGATCTGCATGTTGCCGTTAACACCGTCAACAAAAGGCATTTTAAATCGTAACACATTTGATCGTCTGCCCGGCGGCGCCTATGTAATCAACGTGGCCCGCGGGGCGCACCTGGTCGAAAAAGATCTGCTGGCCGCCCTGGACGACGGGCAGCTGTCCGGAGCCTGTCTGGACGTCTTTTCAACCGAACCTCTGCCGCCCGACCACCCTTTCTGGGATCACCCGAAAATAGCGGTGACCCCCCACATCTCCAGCATCACCTTTTCCAGGGAAGTGGCGCCGCAAATCATTGATAACTATCGGCGCAGCCAAAACGGCCAGCCCCTGGTAAATATCGTGGACACAGAACGCGGATATTAGTGCTTCCGCACATCTTTAGGCATCTATTCTTTTGGCACCGTCGCGAAATCCAAGCATGCTCAGCCGGTGTTCGTGTTACCAGGGGTCTAAATTGCCTCTCAATGGGTAAAAATGGGCATGTCCTGCCTGGCCAACTCATTTAAAAAATAATGCCATACAACATAACTGTTTGAAAATAAATGATTTAATAGCAAATTCAAATAATGGACTGGATTTTGCTAAATAAGGTCTAATCCTCTACCCGATATCGCAATTGCTCTCTGCAACGGCATTTGACCAGACAGAATTTGAACTGCAACGGAAAAATAGAATAGAACGGAGGAATGATGAGAAAAAAAGCAGCGCTCGCGATCCTGGGGCTGGCACTATGTTTGTCCATCGCATTTATGACCTCATCAACTGCCAGCATCAACCCCGAAATTCCAGGCATCATCACCGGCAAATGGCAATATACCACCCATGGTACGACCAAGGGCCAGATCCGATTTGACGGTATTACCGCCGGGCAAATTTTTGATCCGCGGATCGGAACCGGGACCTTTGGCGGCGGCGCATGGACGATCGAGCAAAATCAGATGAATTCACCAATCACATTTGCTCCCGGCTCGATGCCGGCCGGCAGCACGGACGCTCGCATCTGGATTTATTTTTATAAAACCGGCAACGGGTGGATGTTTAAAGGCCAGGTTCTGTGGAACCGAGACCAGCGGATGCTGCACCTGTTTGAAGGCCGCAAATTGTAAGACCCAGCAGAACATCAACAAAA
>JAAUYK010013243.1_pt1 | contig 19889 bp, 15 predicted proteins | sample 7278021 | NCBI WGS metagenome assembly JAAUYK01 (sample SAMN14350223, study PRJNA611818) | marine sediment metagenome | isolation source: surface marine sediment (1.8m) | place: French Polynesia: Moorea | collected 2018-08
CACCATTTAAATGCTTGGAAGGCACTGGTACACCCAATACGGGTATAGTGGTATTCGCTGCCAACATACCGGGTAAATGCGCCGCTCCACCCGCACCTGCAATAATACAGGCTAAACCTTCTGTGCGTGCCGACTTGGCAAATTCTGCTAAAAGGTCTGGTGTGCGATGAGCAGAAACCACTTGCGCCAGGTAAGGCACATCAAATCTTTCCAATTGTTCCACGGCGTGTTTCATGACAGGCCAATCACTATCACTACCCATAACTACCGCAACGACAGGTTTGCTCATGTTTTGTCTCCACAAAGAGTGAGAAAAAACCGCGCATTTTACCGATTTTTATTCACAAAATAACCTGAAATTCTACATTTCAGGCCGATACCAGCATAAAAAGTTTTTATTCGTTGGATAAAAAGCTTAAAATTTCGCACCATTTCTGCTTTGAGCCTTGATTTTCATGAGTGAAGCCCTGTTTGAATCGCATTTAGACTTACCTCTGGTAGCTCGTGGAAAAGTGCGGGATATATATCAGCTGGATGAACAACATCTTCTGTTTGTCACTACGGACCGGATCTCGGCCTTTGATGTCATTCTGCCGGACCCGATCCCCGGTAAAGGCTCATTGCTGACGCAAATATCCAATTTCTGGTTTGAAAAATCATCATCATTGATCCCCAACCATTTAAGCCATTTGAATCTTGCCGATTATGTCGATCAGAAGGATTATGAATTACTCAAAGATCGCTCGGTAATCGTAAAAAAATTAAAAACCCTACCCGTGGAAGCCATTGTCCGTGGTTATTTAATTGGCTCGGGCTGGAAAGACTACCAGGCCAATGGCTCGGTTTGCGGCATTGAACTACCGGAAGGTTTGCAACAGGCTGAGAAGTTGCCCTACCCAATTTACACTCCCTCGACCAAGGCCGAGGTGGGTGATCATGATATCAATATCAGTTTTAACGAGTCTGTCGACCTGATTGGACATGTCCTGGCTGAGCAGGTACGTGAAACCAGTTTGGCGTTGTACCGGCTGGCGGCAGAGTATGCTCTTGAACGCGGTATCATCATTGCTGACACCAAGTTTGAATTTGGACTGGATGAAAACGGACAGCTGGTTTTGGCCGACGAGGTATTAACTCCGGATTCATCACGTTTCTGGCCAAAAGATCAATACGAAGTCGGACGGAGCCCTGTCAGTTTTGATAAACAATTTATCCGTGATTACCTCGAATCACTGGACTGGGACAAAACAGCACCGGGCCCTAAAATCCCGCAAGACACTCTGGATAAAACCCAGCAAAAATACCAGGAAGCATTTGAGATACTGACCCGTGATTAATAGTAGCGGGCGAACTCCACCAGTAAATAATCATCTTGTGAGAATGCGACTAAAGGATCAGAGGATTCGACATCGGTAAAGACCTGTAACTCACCGGTTAATTTCCAGTTATCACCAATGCGTCGACTGGCCTCAACACGAAAAGATTTACTACTTTTTTCAGTATCCACTATCATACCGGCCAGAATTTCCGTACTTTGGACATCGTTAAATGCAAAACGCAGGCCTCCGAATAGATCATTATCAAAAATAGCCTCGTTTTCCTCTCGATCCTCCGCTGAATATTCCAACAAAGTCCCCAGGTCAACTGCCGTTTCCAGAATACCATACAGCGTATATTCGAACCCTCCTGTAGCCGCAGTAAAGGTATCAGAGTTGCCATCCCGATGAATTAACTCTAACTTCCAAGTCCAATCACCTATAATGGATTGCACATCGAAACCAAATTGAGTCATCTGCTGGTAGAAAGGAATCAGGACATTGTTGCCATTGTTATCCAGCCCCGGCAAGAACAAGGGATCCCGGTCTGTGCCATTAAAAACTGAAAAACCCAACTCGGTGTCACCCGTAAAATGGGTATAACGTAGGGCAAAGTCGATATGCTCGTCCTGATCAGAAGATTCATAGAGGGATTGGCTTGCGTCTATCAATAGCGGCAAACGCAAGCGCCCCTTGCTACCCCTGAATTCTGGCTCACGAAAACCGGCCAACATAAAAAAATGGAATACACCCGCATCCATAATATGCGTGTATTGCAGCATGGGTTGACCGAGTTTGTCTTCACCATCAAAACCTTCTAAACGGTCAGTCTGATTAATCACATCGACCAAGTGACGTGATTCGGTCACCCCCCAGAACACGGTATCGATCCCTACACGCCATTCATTATCGCCACTCACGTGTAACCATTTGAGTTCACGAATATCGGCATGCTCTCGATTCTCATCCTTATTATCCATGCGCAAAAAAAACTCCGCCGACAATAGATCCTTACCTTGATTCCATTCATGGCTGAATTTAGGCTGAAACGATAACGTCACGTTTTCATCCATTTGATCAGAAAATTGAGCAGACTGCGGGAAAAGTAAAAATTCTGCTGCTAAATTACCCGAAGACTTGAGGGCCACCGCTGGCCAAGCAAGGGTTAACCATAAGTATAAAACAAGCCAGTAACGCATATTGATTAACGGACTCTTTTAAGCGTTTGCGACTTAAAATCGCGATCTTGCAAACCTGTCTTGAAACGAAAATCATTCCATTCCAGAGTAGTGGATTTTCCGTTTTGATGATTGATCATTTCCATTTTTCCCGGACGCCAATAGCGACCAAGATATTGTTGATAATCACTGGCTGTCAGGGTTTTGAGTAATTCATTCTTACGGTCATAGAAATCGGCTTTCATTAAACGATAATCCTGTTGATCTAACCATACCTGTTGCCGGGTATACCCCGAAAACTTGTAGGCAGGGATACGCTCAATTACAAAACATTGCCTATCTTCGCAAGCCTCATCTCTTAAGTATTTATAACTGTATTTTTCAACTTCCTGTGAACCCAGGTCTTCAAAGGCAAACTCGCTTCCCATAAAAGGGCCAGACTTATTACGTGAATTAATACGCTTAACCCGTTTTATAGCCGGCAAATACAACCACTGATCATCGGGCTTTAAGCCATGAGAATAGGTCAGCATCGCGGTGCCCTTTACATCCGCGGGCTCATCAAATATTGACATGCTTTTATCGCCATCACCATCCACTTCCAGGGTTCTTATTCGAATTTGACGCTTGGAAACTTCGCCTTTTTTATTTTTTAAAATCATTTGCATATTGGCAGTAAAATCGACAAATCCCTGATCATATGCATCTGCCGCTTTGGCAATTTGTAAACCCTTCTCTTCAGCCGTCTGGGCAATGACCAAGAATGGCCAAGTAATCAGTAAGGCCAATGTGATTTTTTTAAACATGTTTGCTCTCCTTCTTGTCTAGAGCCATCAGCAATGGCGGTAATAATAGAAAATCGGCAATCAGTGCAAAAACAATTGTTGTTGCCGTCATCAGACCCATATCGGAATTCAGGGTAAATGCGGATTGAGTCAAAACCATAAATCCCAGGGCCAGCACGATGGAAGTTGCCACTAGAGCCAGACCCACAGTGCGAAAGGCATAGCGCGTGGCATCTGCTGCATCCAGACCTTTTTCACGCCTTGCGCGCAGGTATTTACTTAAAAAATGCACGGTATCATCCACCACGATACCCAGTGTCATACCGGTCACGACGGATAAGGCCAGGCCCACTTGTCCAACCGCCAAGCCCCAAAGGCCAAAGGCCATACCTGCAGGAATCAGATTTGGAATCAGACTGATAAATCCGATCTTGAAAGAACGTAATGCAAAAATCAGAATGAAGGAGATCAACACCAATGCAATCGTAGTTCCCAGCAACATGGCACGAATGTTTCTAAAACCGATATGGCTGAACATAATCGTTGGGCTGGCCCCTTCATTTTGCATCGTCACCGGCACATTATCCTTGAGCCATGCTTGCGCACGCTGCTCTAGTGCTAACACATTCGAGGTGGATGTATTGTAAAGCATCACCGTCATGCGCGTAGAAGACTTATCAACATTGATCTGATTGTTAAGATCAAGCCCATAAGGTAATGACATTTCGTACAACAATAAATATTGGGCCGCAAGATTGCGTTGATCAGGCAACTTATACCAGCTGTCTTCATCATTATGCATATTGCGATTGAGACGTTTGAAAATATCGGTGATGACATTCACATGAATCACTTCGGGTTGATCGCGAAACCAGTTTGCAAAGGCCTCTACTCGTTGCAGAAACTCTGGACTGCTCACGCCGCCTGTCTCACCAGATTCCAGTGAATAATCTACCAGATACAAGCCACTCAAATTATCGGACGCAAAATCAGCATCTCGTCTGAACTCGATTTCAGTACTGAAATACTTGGTGAATTCATCATTTAATTCGTTTCGGGGTATAAACGACAGTAACAGCAAAATCCCCAAACCCATGACCAATAACAATACTTTGCGACGCTTGATCACAAACTCGGCCAAGGCAACCATCAGACGACTGGTACGTGTTTCAACCACTTGTTCCTTGACCGGTAAAATCATCATCATCGCAGGTAAGAAAGTAATACTTAAAAAGTATGCAATCACGACGCCCATGGCCACGATATTACCCAGGTCGCGAAACGGGGGGGCATCGGAAAAATTGAGACTAAGAAAACCGATACCCGTGGTGACGGTGGTTAAGAACACCGGTTGCATGTTGATGCGGAGACTGTCAATCATGGCTTCCCTACGCGTTTCTCCGTGATGAATGGCTATTAAAAAATTCATCAGGATATGAACCGAGTGCGCAATAGACATGGTAGGTATGATCATGATTGCAGAAAATGATGGTGGCGTCAGTGCAATACCCAACCAACCGGCTAAACCCATTGCTCCCACTATTGAAAACACGATAACAAAAAAGGTGGCCAGGGTGCCGCTTAAACCTTTTACCCAGAAAAACAGTATGATGATAAAGACCAGGAACATAAAAGGTACCAGATTCTGCATATCATACTGGCTGGCCTCCGGGAATGCCCGATTCATCATGATAATGCCCGTCAGCTTGACATCGATATCCGGATATTTCTGTACAAATTCCTTTTTCAAATCACGCACAAAGTCCACAACCTCTGGATTTTCCGTGGTTACGTTTTCCCCCTTCAACTCGATGGTCACGTTAATACCGGTGACGTGTCCACTGTTGGAAACCAATCGATTAACCAATAAAGGTTCGTTAATCGCAATCTGTTTGATGTCTTCGATTCGTTGTGGTGTCAGGTCATCATCTTCATAGACCAGGTTTTCGACGATGAGGTCATCACCATCAGCCCGGGTATGCTGAAAATTTGTAATGGAATCTACCCGAGTCGAGTAAGGCGTTTGCCAAGCTAGTTCAGTCAACCAGGTAATGGCCTTGAGATTTTTTGCTGTAAATACATTTCCATCCTTGGGTGCCAACACCATCATAACGTTATCATTCTTGGAGTAGGTATCCTGAAGGTTCTCAAAGGCAACCAGCTGTGGATTTTCTTTACTGAAGAAAACCCGGTAGTCATTCGTAAACGATAAAAACTGGGCGCCATAACCCATCGCAGCAATAATCAGGACTGTGATTAACACTACCAGCCATCTCATTCTTAGAATTATTTCAGCGTAAGTTTTAACCATGGTTTTCCTCCTGGTTATTGCTTGATTAATGTTAAATACTGAATCAAAGCCTCTCCGCAGCAGAGCAACTTTTCGAGATCTTGTGAGATCATGCCGGCATTCAAACAGCCTTCCATCGTAGCCACGACCATGACCGCCACATGTCGGGATGATACCTGCTTGATAATATGTCCCGCTTGTTGGGAGCGGGTTACTGCATCCTCGATAGCCTGATACCAGGCATCGTAAATGCGATTCAATCGTAAGCGAAAACCCTCGTCAATCGGCGCCATTTCCTGTGTCAGGTTACCCAATGGACAACCTAGTTGAATATCCCGCAAAGAGAAGGCTTTTCCTGACTGTTCGATCAGATGCGTTAGCGCAGTGACAGGATCATCTGATTCATTCAACGGTGCGATAAAACTATGCTCTATCCGCTCAGCAATGACTTCATCGACCACGGCATAACCGAGTTCGGTTTTATTGGGGAAATGATGATACAAAGCGCCCTTGGTGACACCGGTGTGAGCCAGAATATTATTCAAGCTCGCGGCCTGGAAACCGTTGACATGAATTTCCTTGTAAGCAGCAAATAAAATTTTGTCACGGGTATCCATTTCCCGTTGATTGTCTAGCGGGTGCCACCAGTAGACTTCTGAATCATCAAGTTCTAACATTGTCACAAACTACATACCGAATGGTATGTTTATAATACCGACCAGTCGGTATGTCAACTATTTTAAGAGCACAATGAGCCGAGATACTCTACAGAAACCGATATTTATCTGTCGAATCCCTGTACGTTGGGGTGACATGGATGCTTACCACCACATCAATAATGCGATGTATCTGCGTTACATGGAGGAGGCCAGAATACAGTTACTTTATCAAGCTGGAATAAAGATGGATGGACGTGGGCTGGGTCCGGTGATCGTAAATGCGAGTTGTACTTTTTTATCGCCCGTCACCTACCCGGACACACTGGTGATTGAATGCTATATTGGCGATCCAGGACGTTCGAGCTTTATGAGTTACTATAAACTTTACAGCCAATCCCAACAGGATCGCCTGGTCTGTGAAGGCAGTGCCAAGATCGTCTGGATTGATCCCGCTGAAAACAAATCGGTACCTTTACCGGCCAAGATACTGGACATCATCCAATCCCAATCTCTGCCCAATACTTAAGGCCGAATTTAGCCTTGAATAATTCTTAGACGGCAACCATGACTCTCAGTGCGTCCAACCGTATTCGCGCCAGACCTATCTGTGCCTCAACACACTGTAATCTTTCCCTGAAAAATTCGATCTCTTCATTTCTCACGGTGGCATTGATGGTCTGTAAGGCCCGCAAACGATCAATTTCTTTCTGCAGTTGATCCTGTGCTCTTTTCGTGGCCAAATCCTTGTGTTCCGGCAGTTGCTGCAATGCCGTTGATTCAGCTTTTTTGAGCAATTCCTTGATAACGTTTTCCCTGGATTTAACCACCTTGATTGAGGTATCTAGATCGACATATTGCATCTGCCTCTGGATGACATCCGCGGTTAATTGCTGTTGATGTTCATGACCGTGTTCATCAATACAGATGCGCACCAGATTATCTGGAAGATAATGTTGCGCCCTGGCATGAAGCTGATCTGAAATTTCCACACGAAAGAAACAATCCAGCAACAAGGTACCTGGTTTGATTGCACGATACTTTAAGGCCAACAAGGCGGTATTTCCTTGCTCACTACTCATCACCATATCCATCAAGGTACGGACCAAGGGATGCACCCAGGTTAAATACCGCACATCTTCATTGGCCAATGCAATGGAACGATCATAGGTAATAGTTAATCCATCATCAGGTAACCCGGGGATTTTTACCGGCATGTTATCCGTGGGATGCAACACCCACACACCAGGGCTCTGTAATTCAAAGTTGATTCCAAAATGGTCGTAGAGCACCTCCATGTAGCGAGGCAGATCCAGGGCAAGATTCAAAGACTCAGCTTCTTCGCGTAAGGACTGTGCTGTTGTTGGGCGACAGGAATTGTACTCCAATAAACGATCCCGACCCTGTTGTAATTGTTCGTTCAGCTCATGATGCAGAGTGGCACAATAGTTATAGAAAACACTATGTTCGGCTTTGGGATCCCTCAAACATTCATATAATTGATGTCGGGTTTGCATAAAAACACTATGTCCGGCTGGGCAGGTCTGCTCAAATGCATTCAATCCCTCATGAAACCAGTTCATCATGACTTGTTGAGAGGTAGAACGCATAAAAGGTACATGGATTTCAATCGTTTGTGTTTGGCCAATGCGATCCAAACGACCGATACGTTGTTCCAAAAGATCCGGATTGTAGGGTAAGTCGAACATCACGATATCATGAGCAAATTGGAAGTTTCGTCCTTCACTACCAACTTCTGAACAAATCATGGCCTGGGTACCGGTCTCCAGATCAGCAAACCAAGCAGCAGAACGATCGCGTTCCACCAGGCTCAAACCTTCGTGAAAGGCGGCTAATGAAATTCCGCTGCGATTTTTGACTTGCTGTACCAAACTTAAGACCGTTTGCGCACTGGAGCAGATAATTAAGACCTTGCGAGTGCGCCGGTCTTTTAAGAAATCAACCAGCCAATTGATTCTAGGGTCAATATCACCCCAAAATTGATTATCATCTGATAGATGCTCCATTGCGATTTCAGGAGATAACAACCATTGAGGATCGACCTGTTCTTTATCCGACATTTTCTGGTAAAGGCTGTTATAGGCGTCAGGACAAACCAGGCTGTAAGTTAATAACTCTCTTAATGGAAAACCTTTGACAACATGACGGGTATTACGAAACAACACTCGGCCGGTACCATGACGATCCAACAAGTGTTCGACCAGTTGATCTCTGGCTTGTGAAGCAATGATTTCATCCTCATCATGAAGATGTTCAATCTGAAACTGGTTATCACCCTCACTGATGGTTTTTAGCAGTAATGCTTGTTGTTGGTCATTCAGTGCTTCATCCTGCATCATCGCTTCAACAATATCCGCAACCGGCCGATAATGTTGCTCTTCATCAATAAAATGCTCGAGGTCGCTGAAACGATTGGGATCAAGCAGGCGTAAACGCGCAAAATGACTGGCCTTGCCCAATTGTTCCGGGGTAGCGGTAAGCAATAAGACGGCTCGGGTCACTGCTGACAGTTTTTCAACCAACTGGTACTCTCTAGAAGGTTCATCTTCATTCCATACCAGGTGATGGGCCTCATCAACCACCAGCATATCCCAGTCACCTTCCAGTGACTGATTAAATCTTTGGGTGTTATGGGTCAGAAATTCGAGACTGCACAGTACCAACTGTTCACTATGAAAAGGATTCTCCCATTCTGATGCAGGCTGCTCCGGATCAGACCCATCAATCGCATCACAACGCTGTTGATCAAATACACTGAACAACAGGTTGAAACGGCGCATCATCTCAACCAGCCATTGATGTAAAAGACTTTCAGGCACAACTATTAGAATCCGCTTGGCATATTCTTCAAGCAACTGCTGATGAATGATCAGACCGGCTTCGATGGTCTTACCCAGCCCGACCTCATCAGCCAGTAATACCCGGGGGGCGAACCGATTTGATACCTCATGGGCGATATACAATTGATGATCAATCTAACTGGTACGACATCCCGTGAGACCCTGTAACCGGGATTGGGACAACAGGCCCATCATCTTCTGCGTTCGCGCACGCAGCTCGAACCATTTATTCTTATCTATTTGGCCATTAATTAGCCTTTGCAAAGGCTGGTTCAAGGTTAAGAAATTATTGAGTTTACCTTCGGTCAAACGGACTGACTCACCCTCAGTATCGACACAATGATAGATCATCAATCCATCATGTTGCTCAGTACGGATGACCTCCAACTCCCGGCCCTCATGATCAGTGACGAAATCCCCTTCGGTAAAAAGTACCCTGGATAATGGGGCGGTTTGCTTGGCATAGACCCGGGTTTCCCCGGTAGCCGGAAATATGACGTTGACCGTACGAAATTCAACGTCCAGTACCATGCCTATCCCAAGATGCAGCTCACCAGCACTGACCCAACGCTGACCGATCATAAATTCCTGCATAAACAACCTTTGTATAAAAATTGGGAGGGGCATTATACAGAGGGAATTGTTCTGTGAAACTCCTGCTTTGATAAAGTTACGGCAACTTAATGCCTTATCACTTTAACTAATATTCACAAATCATTGAATTTTATAAATTTATCAGTTATCTTTGATCTATGGTCTAAACTTAATCTCAGGCCTTGAGAGAAAACCAACAAAAGAACCACTAAATCCGAGTTTTCGAGACTGTAAACTAAAAAATTATCTGGCGAATTCTCAAAGCTTTTATGTGCAGATTCAGCCATTAAGATTATGGGTAAACAAGCAGAAATAAAAACCGCTCAAGAGAGGAATACCCAGTGGAACTGGAAATTAATCAGGCGTGCCGGCCTGGGTGCTTTTCTGTTAACCGTTCTCATTACGTCACTGGCCTACCTTCAACATACACAACAACTTGAAACCCAACGCGCCAAAGCGCTGCAAAACGAATCTCAATTGCTGCAGTCTTTGCAAGACCAGACCGAACTCAAACTCATTAAACTGCACAATCTGCTATCTACTCTGCAAGGAGTTAAAAATGCTTTCAACTCACTGGATAGCGAACAGTTACAGCAAAACTTTGATGAGCATTGGCAAAACCTACAATATGAGTGGAACCTCGATTTAATCCGCTTTTTTGACTCGGCAAACCAGCCACTGGGCAACTGGTCTTCACGACCTACTCATGAACTGCTGGATAACCAGATTGACGAATGGGCTCGACAATACAATCTCAGCCAGGAAACGATTAATGTAACCAGCTGTCTGCAATTATGTAGCCAGTATGTCATTACGGGTATTGAGATCGATGAGCGCCAACAGGCTGTCGTTGTGATGTCGGTATCCTTACTGGAAATGCTGAACCAGTTTCACCAGAGCACTGGCAAAATTGTGGGTTTACTGACCCCTGCACTCGATCGAGCCACCTCCACGAGTGTCCTGACATACAAATGGGGTTACGAATTATATAGCCTCACCGAGGCGGGTATAAATGAACCCCTTTTGCAAGAATTTATCCAGGTCATTTCTCCCGTAGCGGGTAAGCCACAATCAGCCGTCACCACAATTAACCAAGAAGATTATGAACTGCGCTTATCACCACTTTCAGCTAACGATGACAGTTTTTTGATTTTCCTGGAAAATATTTCTTTGGATCAACAGGTATTAACTCGGCAATTAATACAATTTTCACTGATAACATTTGTGGTTAGCGCAGGCCTTTTGCTGTTACTGCAATTCTCCCTTAAGCGCCTGCTGACCCGCCAGGAACAGGCACTACAACTCGCCAGAATAAAACGCACTACCCAAAAACCGCAAACCATTCGCGACGAGGTGCTGGCCGAACTGACTCAAACTAACCTGACTGAAACCCCGCTGGACTTCGATCTTACCAGCGACAACGTCATGTCCATTAATGACCGACTCGATCAATTAAAAAAATACAACGAAGATATTAATCTGGAATTGGCACACCAGATGGTAGCCGTCAGTAATGAACGCGACCTGGTACGTAAGATCCTTGATAACACGCAGGCCATCATCATGACGTTGCAGGCTGATGGAACCATTGTCAGCATCAACCGTTTTGGGTTGCTGGTGACGGGTTATAAGGAAAAAGAAATCAAGGGCAAAAACTTTATTGAACTCTATCCGGAAGAAGAACCCCTGGCATTGAACAGTTTACAAACCCTGGGCTCCATTGCTCAAGGAGAACAGGAAACCTATCGTCATGAAGCGCGGATGTCATGTAAGGATGGTAAAGAGAGAGTCATCTTGTGGTTACATTCACGTCTCAACAGTAATGACGATAAGGATGCGCCTTTATTAGCGGCGGGCCTGGATATTACCGATCATAAACAACTCGAAGAAAACCTCAGTTGGTTAGCGGATCATGACTCACTCACTTCCTTATATAATCGTCGTCGCTTTGAGGAAGAACTGGATGACGCCCTGAGTTGGTCCAATGCCCACGAGACTCACGGTTCATTACTCTATATCGACCTGGATAATTTCAAAGATATCAATGATACCTGTGGTCATCAGGTCGGCGATATTATTCTTCGCAAGGTGGCGGCTACCCTTAATTCGATCACCCAACAACTGGATAATGCGCATCACCTTATTTGCGCTCGTCTCGGCGGAGATGAGTTTGCCATGATTCTGCGTAATACGGATCACCAGGGCATTGAACAGCTCTGCAAACATATTCTCGATGCGCTACTACAAATCCGCCACAATCAAGAGAATTATAAATTTCAGTTATCGTGCAGTATTGGCGTGGCAGAATTTCCCGGTACTGAAAACAATGCCAACGAATTACTTTCCAATGCAGACTATGCCATGTACCAGGCGAAAATGATTGGACGCAACCAGTATTATTTCTTTAAGCAGGAAGATAGTCAGCGTGAGCAATCACAGCATCGACTGATCTGGCGTGAAAAAATTGAAAGCGCATTGAAAGAAGGCCGCTTTATCCTGCATTATCAGCCGATACTGAATATTCAAGATCGTACCATCTCACATTATGAAACCCTGATTCGCATGTTGGACGAGGATAATCAGCTAATTACACCCAGCATGTTTATCCATGTCGCTGAACGAATCGGCCTGATCCAAGAGATTGACTGTTTTATCCTTGAAACTGCCATTAAAAAACAGGCAGATCTGATGCAAGAGGGTCATGACATCACCCTGGCCATCAACTTATCCGGTAAGGCCTTCGATGATCCCAACCTATCCATCAATATCGAAAAAGCGATTAAACAATATCGTGCCCGAGCTGAAAACTTGATCTTTGAAATTACCGAGACCACGGCAGTAACCGACATCGTTTCCGCTGAAAAAACCATGCGTAAGGTGCAGGACCTAGGTTGTCAATTTGCCCTCGATGATTTCGGTGTTGGTTTTTCTTCCTTTTATTACTTGCGGGAGTTGCCCGTAGAATATGTCAAGATTGATGGATCATTTGTTAATGATCTACCCGAAAATAGCGACAACCAAATCCTGGTTAAAGCCCTTAGCGAGGTTGCTGTAGGTTTCAATAAATTGACTGTCGCGGAATTTGTTGATTCTTTACAAACACTTCATTTACTCAGTGAGGCAAAGGTCAACTTCGCCCAAGGTTATTTTATCGGCAAACCCAGCGAACAAATTCCAGTCAATCCGCCGAATTTTTATCAGGCCTCAATCAATGAGAATACGGCTATAATTTGAGCCCATCTTCGTATAGAGGTTGAACCTTGATATCTGGGTATTTCATTACGGGATCGGACACGGACGTAGGCAAAACTTGGATCAGTTGCCAACTTATCGATCAACTCAATGCATGCCATGCGTCGGTTAAAGTTCGCAAACCCATCGAATCAGGCTGTGAGCACTCACCAGAAGGACAACTCTTACCCGCTGACGGGCATCGCTTATTCCTGGCGAATAATTCACGGGAAAGTCTGGATATTATCACACCCTATTGTTTTCAAGCTGCGTTAGCTCCGGACCGTGCCGCTAGACTAGAAAATCAATCGATTACTCTGGAACAATTAACCCAAGCAGTCCGTAATCAGCTGGAGAACAACGATAAAGTCTTGGTAGAAGGGGCAGGTGGTTTTTATTCTCCTATTGCTGAAGCCACGCTTAATTCAGATTTAGCCCTCGCGCTTGATTTTGATATTATCATTGTCATCCCGGACCGTTTAGGCGCCATTAACCAGGCGCTATTGACCATTCATGCGGTGGAAAGCCTGCAGTTGAAGATACATGCCGTAATATTAAACCAGGTTGAGCCCAAACAGCCCAAATCCATGGATAATTTTGACGATATCCAATCACGCATAAAGTATCCTATTTATCTTTGTCCCTATAATGGTTTCTTGGAGCACAATATTTTTTGCGGGCAGGCTATTAAAAATAAACCAGCCTTGTGATGAATAGATTATCAACCTCCTGGATACTGGTCATTATAGGCATCACTTTCAACATTGGCTCAGCCATAATCACTCATTATTATATTGGCTTGAATAATCAAGCACTAAATGAACTGGAATTAAAGGCGAACCAACTTGAAACCATGATCGACAGCGCTTGGCGCAATAAAACAGAGATAGAACGTAAACAGGAATTTTTATTATTGCTGATGACTCGCATACAGGATGAAACAGACAACGCTGTTGTCAAGATAAAAGAACAGATTGTACTCCAGCTGGAAGCAATTTTAAGTCAACACCGCCTATCGACTGAAGCATTAACCGAAATCATCAGCTTTGGCACGATTAATACCATAAGCGAACAAGCCAAACAAAAAATCATCAACGATATTAATGATACGTACCTGGAAAAAGTCGAAATTGACAGCCTTCAATTACCCCTGAAAGAACAAAATTCCCTGTTATTGACCGTCGCCATTTTTTTGCAGATTACGGGGTTAATTCTGGTGCTGGCCCGTGATATGAGATTCTAAACCCTCATTGGAGAATTCATTTTCCAGGTATTCGATGATATCAGAGGATTCATACATCCATTGTTTCTGATCATTATCCTTGATCAGTAAACAGGGCACCTGTATTTTTCCACCGCCCTGTTCAAGTTCCTGCCGATAAGGACTGCCCTGCTGTACATTTCTGGTCTCAATCTTTAAATTTAATCGCTTAATATGACGTCGTGTTTTGACACAAAACGGGCACGCATAAAGCTGGTAGAGGATGAGATTCTTGGACTTGGTATCCGCCGCACTTTGTTGTTGCAATGAACGCTGTACTGGTTTGGGTTGCGTTATCCAGTCAATAAGGATAATAACCCTACCCAAACCCTCTCTGACTAACTTTAATAACATATAAGGTCTCAACTCGTTATATTGATTGAAATAGCCTGAGCATCTTCACATACCCTGTTTAAAGATAACCAGACGATATCCAGAAAACTGGTAAAAAAAAGGGAGCATAAGCTCCCTTTCTTTAGACCAGTTTTGTTATTAATGGTAAACAGTAACCATCTTTTCCAGTGACTTGACCTTGATCTTGTCGCCATGTCCTGCACAACCGAAAGATTCGAAACGGGCCTTACAAATTTCCTTCATGGCCTCAGTTGAAGCTTTCAGAAATTTACGGGGATCAAAGTTGCTGGGATTATCTGCCAAATGTTTGCGGATTGCACCAGTTGAAGCCATACGTAAGTCAGTATCGATGTTAACCTTACGGACACCGTTCTTGATACCTTCCTGAATTTCTTCAACAGGCACACCATAGGTTTGACCCATATCACCACCGTAACTGTTAATGATTTCCAGCCAGTCCTGGGGGACGGAAGAAGAACCATGCATCACCAGATGGGTATTGGGAATACGGGAATGGATATCACGGATTCGATCGATACGCAGGATGTCACCTGTAGGCTCCTTCGTGAACTTGTAGGCACCATGTGAAGTACCAATGGCGATAGCCAATGCATCAACACCGGTATCCGCTACAAATTGGGCGGCTTCTTCAACGTCGGTCAACAGCATATCCATATCCAATTTTCCTTCGGCACCGTGGCCATCTTCCTCACCCATTTCTCCGGTTTCAAGGGAACCCAAACAACCCAGTTCGCCTTCGACTGAAACACCACCGGCATGTGCCATTTCAACCACCTGCTTGGTAACGGCCACGTTATAATCGTAAGAGGCCGGTGTTTTCATGTCAGCCATCAAAGAACCATCCATCATTACCGAACTAAAACCGGACTGAATTGAACGCAGACATACTGCGGGTTCAGAACCATGATCCTGATGCATAACAATGGGTATATGGGGATACATTTCAGTCGCAGCTTCGATCAAATGACGCAAAAAAGGTTCCCCTGCATAGGAACGTGCACCCGCAGAACCCTGTAAAATAACAGGACTGTTAACTTCATTCGCGGCTTGCATAATCGCATGCACCTGTTCCATGTTGTTCACATTAAATGCTGGCATGCCAAAATCGTTTTCTGCCGCATAATCCAATAACTGTCTCAATGAGATAAGTGCCATATTTACTTCCTCTTTCGTCTTTAAGTTACGTTAAAAATAAAACCTTAAACGGATGAGGTAAGCTCATTAAAACTTACCTCATCCGTCCCGGTTTATAATCAATCAGCCAGATTAGGCATATTGCCAACCTTGACAATCTTCATAGCATTGGTGCCACCACCGGTACCCATCAGGTCACCTTTGGTAATGATCACCAAATCACCATCCTTTACCACGCCTTCTGCCAACAACACATCGATGGTAATTTTATTGGCAGCAGCATGATTGTTATCTTCAATAACCGGTAAATCAACCGGTGTGACCCCACGATACATCGAAACCTTTCGGTTGGTACTCTCATGGGTAGACAAAGAATAGATGGGTATGCCGGAACTGATTCGTGACATCCATAATGCTGTTTTTCCAGACTCAGTCAACGCGGCAATAGCCCTAACCTTTAAATGATTGGCGGTATACATGGTCGCCATCGCGATGGCTTCGTCAACATGTTCAAAGGTCGTATCGATTCGATGTCCTGAGCGTAAAGCGGCAGCCTGCTGTTCAGCATTGCGACAGATTCGTGCCATGGATGCAACGGTTTCAACCGGATATTCTCCAGCAGCCGTTTCGGCGGATAACATGACGGCATCGGTCCCATCCAACACCGCATTAGCCACATCAAATACTTCGGCCCGGGTAGGTATAGGATTGGAAATCATGGATTCCATCATTTGTGTAGCAGTAATCACGACCCGATTCATATCCCGAGCCAACTTGATCAATCGCTTCTGTACGGCGGGCAGCTGATCATCGCCAATTTCAACGCCCAAGTCACCCCGTGCAATCATGATGACATCGGAAGCCTCAACAATGGATTCAATATTGTCGATGGCTTCTGCTCGTTCAATCTTGGATACAATTGCCCCGTGTCCACCGGCTTCTCTTAACAACGTTCGGGCCAGTTTGACATCACCCGCATTACGTGGAAAAGAAATCGCAAGATAATCTGCCTTGATATCTGCTGCTACTTTGATATCGGCCTTATCCTTGTCAGTCAATGCGGCAGCGGATAGACCACCCCCCTTGAGATTAATCCCTTTGTTATCTGATAACTTGCCGCCAACAACCACACGAGTATGGATCTTGTTGCCTTCCACGGATTCCACCCGAAGAACAATGCGACCATCATCCAATACCAGCACATCATTCTCTTCTACATCCTTGGGCAGGTCGGTGTAGGTAATACCCACCTGGGTTTCATCACCATCATTTTTACCCAGATCAGCATTCAGGCAAAAGTGTTCATTGTGCTTTAGCTTGACCTTGCCTTTTTTAAAACGTTGAGTACGAATCTTGGGACCTTGAAGATCCACCAAAACACCCACAAAGCGACCATTGGCTGCGGCCGCAGTACGCACACGATCTGCACGTAACTGGTGCTCCTCAGGACTGCCATGAGAAAAATTTAAGCGGACGACATCGACTCCAGCCTTTACCAACTGGTCGATCATATCGACCGATTCAGTCGCCGGCCCCAATGTTGCCAGGATCTTGGTTCGACGAAGTACGACGTTGTCGTCCATGGAGTTTATTGCTCAGCCTGCTTTTCCAACATCGCGACCGCTGGTAATGTTTTACCTTCCAGATACTCCAGAAAAGCACCACCCGCAGTGGAAATATAAGAAACCTGGTCGTAGATATCGTATTTCTGAATCGCCGCGATAGTGTCACCGCCGCCCGCGAGACTGAAACAATCAGAATTGGCAATTGCCATCGAAACGGTTTTAGTCCCTTCACCGAATTGATCAAACTCAAATACACCAACAGGGCCATTCCATACGACTGTACCCGCATTCTTGATGATTTCGGCCAATTCATTGGCGGAATCGGGGCCAATATCAAAAATCATGTCATCATCATCCACATCTGAAGCTGATTTCAGCGTCGCTTCTGCTGTTTCTGAAAACTCTTTACCACACACCACATCGGTGGCTATTGGAATATTAGCGCCTCGTGCTTGCATTTTTTCAACCAGGGCCTTGGCCGTATCCACCAGGTCATTTTCACACAAGGATTTACCGACATTATGGCCCATCGCCTTGAGAAAAGTGTTTGCTATACCACCACCGACCACGAGCTGGTCCACCTTTTCGGAAAGGGCTTCCAGTACGGTCAGTTTCGTGGATACTTTCGAACCACCCACTATAGCCACCATGGGGCGTGCAGGCTCAGCCAGCGCCTTCGCCAGGTTGTCCAATTCATCGGTCAGCAATAATCCGGCACAAGCCACAGGCGCATACACGCCCACACCGTGAGTCGAGGCTTGAGCTCGGTGTGCAGTTCCAAAAGCATCCATGACGAACACATCACATAAGGCTGCGTATTTTTTTGACAGTGCCTCGTCATCTTTTTTCTCGCCTGAATTGAAGCGAACGTTTTCAAACAAGACCACTTCACCATCGCTAACATCCGGCGCATTGTCCAGGTAATCTTTAATTAGACGTACCGAAGTCCCTAGCTTGTCCGACATGTCTTCTGCAATGGGTTGCATAGAATTTTCTTCATCGACCTTGCCCTCGTCGGGACGCCCACGATGTGACATTACCTGCACCTTGGCACCGGCCTTGACACAATATTCAATCGTAGGCATGGATGCGGTAATTCGAGCATCCGAGGTCACCTTGCCATCTTTTACCGGGACATTTAAATCTGCACGGATTAAAACACGCTTACCTGTCAGATCCAGATCAGTTAATTTAATGAAAGCCATGAAGCAACTCCTTCAAGAATGTAGTGACTATAAAAAACGGTTTGTTAAAACTTGATTAAGAAAAAGACTTAACAAACAGTTCTGGATATAAACCTATCCGGAGCTGCTCCGGATAGGTTTTTTAGACTGTCTCTAATTGGGAATTTTTATTCGATTACCAGCCAGAGTAAAATTTTAACTGCGCAGCGTAGATAGAATACGTGAGCCGTCAATTTATTCCGACAACGCCGTAACCGGACAAAAAAGACCGCTTAGTCTTAGTTGGCAGCTACGTGCTTGGCAAACCGCAGCATATTACAGGTATAACCGTACTCGTTGTCATACCAGCTGACGACCTTGACGAAAGTACCATCGAGGGCAATCCCGGCCTCTGCATCGAAGATAGAAGAATTGCCATTTCCACGAAAATCCGTAGAAACGACTTTTTCGTCGGTGTAAGCCAGGGTATCACCGATACCAGGTGCTTCAGAAGCCGCCTTCATTGCTGCACAAATATCGTCGTAAGAGGCATCCTTATCCAGTTCAACGGTCAAATCAACGACAGATACGTCAGAAGCAGGAATACGGAACGCCATACCGGTCAGCTTGCCATTTAATTCCGGAAGCACGACACCCACAGCCTTAGCGGCACCCGTAGAGGAAGGGATGATGTTTTCCAGGATTCCACGGCCACCGCGCCAGTCTTTCATGGAAGGGCCATCAACGGTTTTCTGGGTCGCTGTTGCGGCATGAACGGTAGTCATTAAACCTCGTTTAATACCCCAGTTATCATGTAATACCTTGGCTACTGGTGCCAGGCAATTGGTAGTGCAGGATGCCGCAGAGATGATGGCCTGGCCCGCATAAGTTTCATGGTTAACACCGAATACAAACATAGGGGTACCATCTTTCGAAGGTGCGGACATGACTACTTTGGGAGCCCCTGCATCAATATGCTTCTGACAAGTCTCTTCAGTCAGGAAGAAACCGGTACATTCGAGAACCAGATCCACATTGATATCACCCCAGGCCAGATCAGCGGGATCTCGCTCAGCGGTCAGACGAATGGTCTTGCCATTTACCACCAGGTTGTTGCCATCAACAGCGATATCACCCTTGAAGTTACCATGCACAGAATCGTACTTCAGCATGTATGCCAAGTAATCAGCGTCCAGTAGGTCATTGATCCCCACTACTTCGATATCATCAGAAAAATCCTGTGAAATCGCACGGAATGCCATGCGGCCAATACGGCCAAAACCATTAATACCGACTCTAATCGTCATAATATTTTCTCTCCTAAGTTAACTTTATAGTTACTAATCAAGCTACAGAATTGACAGCTTCAACGACTTTATCAACCGTGAAACCGAAGTGTTCAAATAATTCACCCGCGGGTGCTGATTCGCCAAAACGATCGATGCCCACTACGGCACCATTTATACCGACATATTTATAC
>JAAUYK010010011.1_pt1 | contig 19841 bp, 16 predicted proteins | sample 7278021 | NCBI WGS metagenome assembly JAAUYK01 (sample SAMN14350223, study PRJNA611818) | marine sediment metagenome | isolation source: surface marine sediment (1.8m) | place: French Polynesia: Moorea | collected 2018-08
GTCTCGGCGACGGCGAACAATCCCTTCGCCAACAACACCCTGCGTTTCGTCTCCTACCTCGGCCTGGCGATGCCGAACTTCCTGCTGGCGCTGATGATCATGCTCTTCTCGACCGTGGTCTTCGGCGACAGCCTGACCGGCCTCTTCTCCAAGGAGTACCGCGACGCGCCCTGGTCGCTCGACAAGCTGATCGATTTCCTCAGCCGGGCCTGGCTGCCGATCTTCATCCTCGGCTGGTCGGCCACCGCCTTCGCGCTGCAGACCGTGCGCGCGCTCATGTCCGACGAACTGGGCAAGCTCTACGTCACCGCCGCCTCGGCGCGCGGCGTCTTCGGCCGCAAGCTGCTGTGGCGCTATCCGGCGCGCCACGCGCTCGGCCCGATCATCAACTCGCTCGGCTTCGACCTGAACCGGGTGTTCAACGAGCTGCCCATCGTCGCGGTCATCCTGACCCTGACCGAGATGGGCGCGCTGCTGCTCGAGTCCCTGGCGCGCTCCAACGACCAGCAGCTCGCCGGCGCCATCATCTTCATCCTCACGGCGGCGATCGTGTCGCTCAACTTCTTCACGGACCTGCTGCTGGCGATCATCGATCCGCGCATCAGGCGCAGCGTGGTGGGGGCCTAGATCATGGCGGAGCAGGCGATCGGCACCCAGGGCGTCACCCAAGAGCCGCTCGACGCGGCGGCTCTGGCCGAGCAGAAGCGCAAGGAAGCCTACTTCACGGCCAGCCAGGCCCAGCTGATCTGGGCCCGCTTCAAGAAGAGCCGCTCGGCGATGATCGCCGGGTCGGTCCTGATCATCCTGATCCTGATGGGCCTCTTCGCGCCCTTCCTCTCGCCCTACGACCCGACCATCGCCGGGCGCAACAAGGACTACCAGTTCGGCGCGCCGCAGATCCCCATGTTCTGCGACCACAACGGCTGCTCGCTGCGGCCCTTCATCCACGGCGTCGAGCGGACCCGCTCGGCCAAGACCAACTTCCGCTGGGTGACCCAGGTCAATCCGGAAGAGCGGCGCTACGTCCAGTTCTTCGTGCCGGGCTGGAAGTACACGATGCTCGGCATACAGTTCGAGACCCACCTGTTCGGCGTCGACGAGGGCGGCATCCACCTCTTTGGCACGGACAAGGGCGGCAAGGACATCTTCTCCCGGACCCTCCACGCGATCTGGACGTCGCTCGCGGTCGGCACCATCGGCATGCTGATCTCCTTCTTCCTGGCGCTGATCATCGGCGGGATATCGGGCTACTTCGGCGGCAGAATCGACGGCGCGCTGCAGATGGTGACCGACGCGATCAGAACCGTGCCGGCGATTCCGCTGTTCATGGCCTTGGCCGCCTTCGTGCCCGACGAGTGGAGCTCGGAGGAACGCTTCTTCTTCATCTCGATCATCCTCGGCCTGATTGGCTGGCCGACCCTGGCGCGGCGCATCCGGACCCACCTGCTGACCGAGCGGAACCAGGAGTACGTGTTGGCCGCCCAGCTCTGCGGCGCGCCGGCGGGGCACGTGATCCGGCGCCACCTGCTGCCGAGCTTCACCAGCTACATCATCGTCGACCTGGTGATCTCCTTCCCCTACATGGTGCTCTCGGAGACGGCGCTCAGCTTCATCGGCCTCGGCCTCAAGGAGCCGGTCAACTCGCTCGGCGTGCTGCTCCAGGCGGTGACCAACGCCGACGTGCTGCTGAACTACCAGTGGCACTTCATCCCGGTGATCTTCTTCGTGGCCATGGTGCTGGCCTTCGTCTTCGTCGGCGACGGGCTGCGCGACGCAGCCGACCCCTATTCGGACAAGAGGTGATGAGCAAACCGCTGATCAGCGTCGACAACCTGACCGTCCAGTTCCGCACGGACGAGGGCCTGATCACCGCCGTCGACGGCATCTCCTTCGACATCGCGCCGGGCGAAGTCCTGGGCCTGGTCGGCGAGAGCGGCTCGGGCAAGTCGGTCTCGGCCAAGGCCCTGATGCAGCTCAACGCCAAGAACGCGGTCTATAGTCCGGAGAGCAGGATCACCCTGAACCTGGACGAAGGCCCCGTCGACGTCCTGGCGCTCAAGAAACCACGCGAGCTCATGGTGATCCGGGGCGGCACCATCTCGATGATCTTCCAGGAGCCCATGGCGAGCTTCGCCCCGGCGATCACCATCGGCGACCAGATGGTCGAGCAGCTCCTGATCCACACCTCGCTGAACAAGCAGGGCGCCAAGGAGCTGTCGATCGAGATGCTGGCCCGGGTCGGCATCCCCGAGCCGGCCCGGCGCTTCGACCAGTACGCCTTCGAATTCTCCGGCGGCATGCGCCAGCGGGCGATGATCGCCATGGCGCTCTCGACCAAGCCGAAGCTGCTGATCGCCGACGAGCCGACGACCGCGCTCGACGTGACGATCCAGGCCCAGGTGATCGACCTGATGAAGGAGCTGGTCGCCGAGTTCGGCATGGGGATCCTGTTCATCACTCACGATCTCGGCGTGATCGCGCAGACCGCCGACCGGGTCGCCGTCATGTACCTGGGCAACATCGTCGAGAGCGGCACGGTCCGCCAGGTCATCAAGCAACCGGCCCATCCCTACACCCAGGGCCTGCTGCATGCGATCCCCAAGCTGGAAGAGCTCGACGAGCCGCTCACGCCGGTGCCCGGCGACATCCCCAGCCTGCTCGAACGTCCGGCCGGCTGCGTCTTCCACACCCGCTGCCCCCAGGCGATCGCCGGCAAGTGCAACACCATCGATCCCAGCGTCACCACATTGGGCGAGGGGCACGAGGCCGCCTGCCTGCTGGTGCAGGAACGTGACAGCGCGAAGGCCGCCGAAGAGGTCCCGGCATGAGCGATAGCCACCCTCTCGCCACCCCCCATATCTCCGCAAAGGGGCTCTCGGTCCACTACGGGCTCGGCCGTCAGCTGTTCGGCGAGAAGCTGGTGATTCGCGCGATCGAGAACGTTTCGCTCGACATTCCGAAGGGTTCCTTCTTCGGCCTGGTCGGGGAAAGCGGCTCGGGCAAGACCACGCTCGGCCGCGCCATCCTCAAGGCGGCTCCGATCAGCGGCGGGCACGTGAACTACAACGACGGCGAGGTCGACTACGACATCGCGGCGATCGACAAGCGGCAGCTGAAAGACTACCGCCGCCGGGCCCAGCTGATCTTCCAGGATCCCTACGCCGCGCTCAGCCCGCGCATGACGGTGCGCGACATCATTGCCGAGCCGCTCGAGGTCATGAAGCTGACCTCGTCGCGCGAGGAGACCGACCAGAGGGTGCGCGAGATCGCGGCCAAGTGCCGGCTCAACCTTGAGCACCTCAGGCGCTTCCCCCACGCCTTTTCCGGCGGCCAGCGCCAGCGCATCTCGATCGCCCGCGCCCTGGTCTGCCAGCCGAAGTTCCTGGTCGCCGACGAGAGCGTCGCCGCGCTCGACGTCTCGATCCAGGCCGACATCCTCAACCTGCTGAAGTCCCTACAGCAGGAGATGGACATCACCTTCCTCTTCATCAGCCACGACCTCAGCGTGGTCGCCCACACCTGCGACCATGTGGCGGTCATGTATCTGGGGCGCCTGGTCGAGACCGCGCCGACCCGCGAGCTCTTCGCGGCGCCGCGCCACCCCTATACCAAGGCGCTGCTCTCGGCGATCCCCTCGCTCGACCCGGACCATGGAGCCCAGGCCCAGAAGCTCGAGGGCGAGATTCCGAGCCCGGCCAACCCGCCGCCCGGCTGCAAGTTCCAGACCCGCTGCCCGCATGCGATCGACATCTGCCGCACGGCGGAGCCCAAGCTCGACCACTTCGGCCTCGAGCACGACGTCGCCTGCCACCGCTGGCAGGAGCTGGCCGAGCTGGAGCCCGCCGAGTAGCGTTCTCTATCCAAGCGGCGTGTGGTTGAAGCTCGGCATGGCGAGCACCTTTTCCGCGCCGCCGAGCGCCTCCAACTTCGACCTCTGTTCGGCAAAGGCCTGGGCGTTGACCGCCTCCGGGTCGAGCACGGCGTTCAGCTGGGCGAGGAGCGTGGCGCGCAGCTCGGCGTAGGCCGGATCCGTTCCCAGGTCGTTGCGCTCGCCCGGGTCCTTCTCCAGGTCGAAGAGCTGCGGCGGGTGGCCGCCGGCGTAGTGAACGTACTTCCAGGGCCCCTGGCGCAGCATGGTCAGGCCGGTCGGGCTGCCGCCGTCGTGGTACTCGCTGATGACGATGCGCTCGGGCTCGGGCGCCGTCACGAAGTCCTGGAGCGGCCGGCCCTCCCAGGGCTCGACCGCCGCGCGGGGGCCGGGCGCCACCGCCCGCTCGATGGTAGCCGCCAGGTCGTTCAGTGACACCGGCGTCTGGTTTACGCCGGCCGGGATGCCGGGCCCGGCCAGGATCATCGGCACGGCCACCGAGTTCTCGTACATCACCGACTTGGTCCAGAAGCCGTGCTCGCCCAGCATCTCGCCGTGGTCGCTGGTGTAGACGACGGTGGTGCGTTCCGCCTGCCCCGACCCCTCCAGGGCCTCCAGGACCTGGCGGACGTTGTCGTCGAGGAAGGAGCAGAGGCCGTAGTAGTTGCGCCGCGCCAGGACGCGGGCCTCGTCGTCCTCGAAGTAGTCGTCGTAGTCCCAGAAGCGGCGCATCTCGCGCAGCACGGGGTGGTCGAGGGCGCCGTTGCGGGGCGGCGGCACGTCCCGCCCGGCGTAGAGATCGAAGAACACCTGGGGTGCCGTCAGGGGAAAGTGCGGGCTGACGAAGGACACAAAGAGCGCCCAGGGCTTGGCGCCGCCCGGACTATCGCGCAGCCAGGCGCAGGCCCGCTCGGTGATTCGGCGGTCGTAGCGCGTGTAGTCGCTCTCGCCGGGCCCCAGCTCTCGGGCCAGCTCCACGGCCTCCGGGAAGGGCGGCAGGGTGTCGCGGATCAGGCTCTGGGACCAGCCCCGGCCGCCGTTGGCCAGGTACATGGGCAGCAGCTCCTCGCTGAAGCCGTTGTCGTCCGCGCCGGAGCGGAAGTGCAGCTTGCCGATGGAGACCACGTGATGTCCGCGGCTCCGGAGCCTGTGCATCCAGCTCTCGTGCTGGCCGTGGTAGGGCTCGGCCGAGGACCAGCAGCGGTGCCGGAAGACCGGTTGGCCGGTAGCCAGGCTCGCCCGCGCCGGGATGCAGATCGGCGAGGGCGTATAGGCGCGGGCGAAGCGCTGGCCGCGCGCCGCCAGGCGGTCGAGCGTCGGCGTCCGCGCCAGGGGGTGGCCGTAGCAGCCGAGGGCCGAGCGGGCGTGCTCGTCGGACAGCAGGAACAGCAGGTTCGTGGCGGCCATGGCGCGTGTCTCCTGCGGTTCACAGGGGAATGGGAAGTCGCGGGCGGGGCTCCTGGGCCTCGCTGACCTCCGCGATGATGGCGTACGCGTGCTGGAACGACTGGGCGAACATCAGTTTCTCGGCAAAGGTCATGCGCTTCACGACCTTTCCGGCTTCGTAGAACCAGTACTGCGGCATCAGGGGATTGATGAAGAGCTCCGAGCCCTCGGTCCGTTCGGTCGCGTGGTGGTCGCCGAAGGCGCCCTCGAGCGCGCTGACGATGGAGTTCATCACGATGCTCTTGTGCTCCGGCTGCTGCCGGTTGGCGAACGCGACGACATCGGCGAGCAGTCCGGCCTCCTCCGTGCCCGGCGTCAGGGAGATGCTGCCCAGGTAACCGCCGTCCCGAATCAGCTGAGCGGTGTTCTGCAGGAAGGAATGGTGCGAAACGCCGTGAAAATGGTCGATGCCGAAGCCGATGCAGGCCAGCATCGCCCGGTCGCCCGCCACGGAGTGCGCCGCCACGACGGAGACCGCGTCCTCGACGATGGTCCCCAGACCCGGTTCGTCCCCGAAGATGATGCTGTCCGTGCCGCCGTCGACAAGCAGAACCAGATCGATCCCGTGTTCGCCGATGATGTAGCGATAACCCTCGGCGACGGCGGCAGGGGCCGCCTTCTCGAAGGCGTAGATCGGCCAGGATACCCCGCGAAGCGCGAGCGACTCGTTCAACCATCGTTCCGGGAAGTAGCCCATGGGACTTGATTGACGGTCTATGCGCCAGACGGCGGGTGGAATCCTCTCCGCACCGCTATGAGGCAGGGCGGTAAAGGAAAGGTTCGCCAGGACGACCTTCTTCCCGGCCTTGCGCAGTGTTTCGGCGATCGGCACGCCGGCATAGACGTCGAAACCGCCGCCGCAGCCCGCAACGAGGACGGACTCCGCGCCTTGCAACCGCTTCAACGCCGGGATGGTAAGCACGGTCTTGCGGGCCGGTTCCTCGGTGATCGGGAGAGCCACACTAGTCCCCTTGGAGCTGCGCCTTCAACCAGGCGCAGAAGGTCCGGGCCGCCGGGTTCATCCGGCCGTCGCGCGGCCCCAGGAGGTAATAGCCCTCGCGCGCCGGCACCTCGCCCTCGAACAGCCGGACCAGGGCGCCGGACGCGAGCGGCTCCTCGACCAGGAGGTGATGAGCCATGGCCACGCCGAGGCCGCGCTGGGCCAGGTTCAGCGTCAGGACATAGGTGTTGCAGGCGTGGTTGCGCCGGCCGCGCAGCGCGGCCGCGCCCTGGCTCGCCAGCCAGTGCTCCCAGTCGTAGAGCAGGCCGCTCAGGTGCAGCCAGGTTTCCCCCGACAGGTCTAGCGGCTTCGTGATCCGCCGCGCAACGGCGGGCGCCGCAACGGGAAAGATCCGGGCCTGGGTCAGCAGCTCGCCGGTCTCGCCGCGCCACTCGCCGCGGCCGAAGCGAACCTCCACGCTGCCAGGGCCGCCGGTGAAGTCGGCTTCCCACATGGTGGTCGAGAGGTTGACCTCGATCTCCGGGTGGGCCGCGAGGAAGGCCGGCAGCCGCGGCGTCAGCCAGAGCACGGAGAAGGCGTTGTTGGCCTTGATCTCGACGGTGTTCTCCGGGTTCGGCCCGAGAAAGCGGGCGGTGCCCCTGGCCAGCACCGCGAAGGCTTCGTGCACCGTCGGCAGATAGCCCAGGCCCGCCTCGGTCAGGATGAGAGAGCGCGCCCGGCGCAGGAACAGCGGCTGGCCGAGGAACTGCTCCAGGGCCTTGATCTGCTGGCTGACCGCCGACTGGGTGACGCCGATCTCGGCCGCGGCGGCGGTGAAGCTGAGGTACCGGGCCGCGGCCTCGAAGGAACGCAGCCATTGCAGGGGCGGCAGGGCATTTCTCAGATTTCGGCTCCCTATCTCACCCACCTAGAAGTGATACATAAGTGAAACTTATGGATTGGGTCAAGATTAGTCGTTTGCAGGCGGCGCGTGGCCGGCGCTAGCTTCGACTCGAAACATCGCTCCGTGTCGCGAGGTCGCCATGGCCCGTCCGAACGTCCAACCCCTGCCGAACCGCGGCGCCCAGCCGGATACCGAGGCCTTGCGCCGGGAGCTTGCGGCCGCCTTCCGCTGGGCCGCGCGCTTCGGCTACCACGAGGGCGTGGCCAATCACTTCAGCCTGGCGGTGAGCGAGGACGGCGGGGACTTTCTGGTCAATCCCTACGGTCGGCACTTCTCGCGCCTCAAGGCGAGCGACCTGCTGCTGCTCGACGCCGAGACCTCGGCTGCCGAGACTTCATCCGATGGGGCCGCCTTCCGGGTCGATCCCACGGCCTGGTGCATCCACGCGCCGATCCACCGCCTGGTGCCCCGGGCCCGCTGCCTCCTCCACGTCCACTCGAAGTACGCCACCGTGCTGACCTGCCTCAAGGACAGCAGCCTGCCGCCGATCGACCAGAACACCATGCGCTTCTACGGCAAGGTCGCGGTCGACCAGGACTTCGAGGGCATGGCGCTGACCGAGGCCGAGGGCAACCGCCTGGCCGGGCTGCTCGGCGACAAGCCGGTGCTGCTGATGGGCAACCACGGCGTCATGGTGGCCGGTCCCACGGTCGCCCAGGCCTTCGACGATCTCTACTACTTCGAGCGCGCCTGCGAGACCCTGGTCACGGCTTACGCCACCGGCAAGGAGCTGCGCGTCGTCTCCGACACGGTCGCGCGCCAGACGGTCGCCGACTGGGAGAGCTACCCCGACCTTTCGGACCGCCACTTCGCCGAACTGAAGGCCATCCTCGACGAGGAAGAGCCGGACTACAGGAACTAGGTTGATGGTAAGGGGGTCTATAGTCGGCACCGTCACCCTTCGACGAGCTCAGGGTGAGGGTAAGCTGTTTCAACAAAGTTCCCTCATGCTGAGCCTGTCGAAGCATGACGGTAATCAAGAGGCTCGATAGGACCTGGACATGACCGATGCCCTAGCCACCACGCCCGCGAGCTCGGGTGTCGACCTGGACAACAAGACCCTGAAGCAGCTGATGCGGCGCAGCGACCGGCCGGGGCTGATCCACCTCGGCCTCTGGATCCTGCTGCTGGGCGCGAGCGGCGGCCTGCTCGCCGCCAGCCTCGGCACCTGGGCGGTCGTGCCGGCCATGCTGCTCTACGGCAGCGTGCTGACGGTGCCGGCCTACGCCTTCTCCCACGAGTGCGCCCACGGCACGGCCTTCCGGACCCGCCGGCTGAACGAGGCCGTGTTCTGGCTGACCTCGTTGATCTACATCCAGCCGCCGACCTTCCGCCGCTTCGCCCACGCGCGCCACCACACCTATACCTGGATTCGGGCCAAGGACGCCCAGATGCCCTTCGAGACACCGCTCACCCTGAGGGGCTGGCTCCTGGAGCTCTCCGACCTGGACCAGTACCGCTACGACTTCGGCCACCTGCTGCGCAACGCCGCCGGGCGTTTCGCGCCGGAGGTGGTCGACTTCACGCCGGCCTCGGAGCTGCCCAAGCTGCAGCGGGAGTCGCGGATCTTCCTCGCGGTCTACGGCGGCGGCGCGCTCGCCGCTCTGGCGGCCGGCGCCCTCTGGCCCCTGGTCTACCTCGTGATCCCCCGCCTGGTCGGCGGCGTGGTCATGCAGCTCTACACCATCATCCAGCACGCCGAGCTGGCCGAGGACCAGACCGACCTCACCAAGTCGACCCGCTCCTTCACGACCAACGCCTTCTCGCGCTTCCTCTACGCCAACATGTCCTACCACCTCGAGCACCACCTCTACCCCACCGTGCCGTTCCACGCCCTGCCGCGGCTGAACGCGGCCCTCGCCGATCAGCTGCCGGCGCCGAGCCGGGGCCTCCTGCGCACCAACCTCGAGGTGCTGCGGGCGATCCTCAGGCGCAGCCTCGGGCGCGAGCGCCTGCCGGTGGCCGGGACATGAGCGGCGACTGGCAGCCGGTCTGCGTGGCCGGCGAGATCGACGAGGAGGACGTCCTCGAATTCAAGCACGAGGGCCGGCGCTTCGCCGTCTACCGCCTGGCGGACGACCGCTACTACGCGACCGACGGGCTCTGCACCCACGAGAAGGTGCCGCTCAGTCGCGGCCTGGTGATCGACGACGTCATCGAGTGCCCGATGCACCAGGGCCGCTTTCACATTCCGAGCGGCGCGGCTCGGAGCGCGCCGGCCTGCATCGACCTCAAGACCTATCCGGTCAAGGTCGAGGGCGGGCAGGTCTACATCCAGGTCTAGGACGTGGTTGATCGTGCATCCAAGACAAGACAACCTCTCTCTCCCGTCATTGCCGGACTCGATCCGGCAATCCAGGGGCGGCCGGCAACTCTGGATGCCCGGATCACGTCCGGGCATGACAAACAGTCAGTGACGGAGCTGCCCGACCCGAAACCATTAATGGCGCCGAACCCATGAACGCCCCCAGCAAGCCCACGCAAGCGACACTCACCCTCGAGCAGGCCGCGGGCAAGACGCCGCCGGTGGTCCTGACCGATACCGAGGCCATGATCGACCTGGCCAAGCTGCGCCGCTACCGCCTAGGCCGCTTGCGCGCGCAGCTGGTCCGGCAGGACATCGCCGCCTGCGTGCTCTTCTCGCCGCTCTCGATCCGCTACGCGACTGGCGTGCGCAACTGCGCCCTGTTCCAGACCCATATCCCCGCCGGCTACCTCTTCGTGCCGGCCGAGGGCCCGGTCGTGCTTTTCGACTCCGAGCCGGGACGCCTGACCGCCGCCGGCCTGGGCACGGTCGACGAGACCCGCGACGATCTCCTGCCGCTCTCCTTCATGTTCGCCGGGTCGCGCTACGGCGAGTGGGCCGGCAAGTGGGCGGCCCAGATGGACGACCTGGTGAAGCGCTACGGCGGCGGCAACAAGCGCCTGGCCGTGGAGCGCGCCGGCGCCGGCCCGACCCTGGCGCTCGAAGCCCTGGGCATCGAGGTCAAGGACGGCTCCGACGTGATCGAGCCGGCGCGGGCGATCAAGTCGCCGGAGGAGATCCTCTGCATGAACCACGCCATCGCCGTGGCCGAGGACGGCATGGCACGGATGCGCGCGGCGCTGAAGCCGGGGATCAGCGAGGTCGAGCTCTGGGCCCTGCTCTGGCAGGCCAACGTCGAGGCCGGCGGCGACTGGATCGAGTGCCGCCTGCTGTCGTCCGGCGACCGGACCAATCCCTGGCAGCAGGAGGCCTCGAGCCGCCGGGTGCGCCCGGGCGAGCTGCTGTGCTTCGACACCGACATGATCGGCCCCTTCGGCTACGCCGCCGACATCTCGCGCGCCTACTTCTGCGGCCCCGGCAGGCCCTCGGCGCTGCAGCGCGAGCTCTACCGCCTGGCCCACGAGGAAGTGCACCACAACATCGAATTGATGCGACCGGGCGCGAGCTTCCGCGAGATCGTCGAGAAGGCCTACGTGCGGCCGGAGATCTACCGCGCCCAGCACTACCCCGTGCTGGCCCACGGCATCGGCATGAGCGACGAGTGGCCGGCGATCTACTATCCCGAAGACGCGGCCTACGCCTACGAAGGCGTGCTCGAAGCCGGCATGACGATCTGCGTCGAGAGCTACATGGGCGCCGTCGGCGGCCCTGAAGGCGTCAAGCTGGAGCAGCAGATCCTGGTGACCGAGTCCGGGCCCATCGTGCTCAGCAAGTTCCCCTTCGAGGACGCGCTTCTGGAATAGCGCGCGACCCCTCGCTCAACTGGCCCTCACCGCTCCACGGTCTTGCGGTAGAGGTGCCAGGTGGCGTGGCCCAGGATCGGCATGACCACGATCAGCCCGAGCAGCAGCGGCAGGGAGCCGATCACCAGCCCGGCGGCGACCACGAGGCCCCAGAGCGCGATCGGCACGGGGTTGGCGCGCGCGACGCGGAGCGATGTCCAGATCGCCGGGCCGATGCCCACGTCCCGGTCAAGCAGCAGCGGGAAGGAGACCACGCTGGTCGCCAGCACCAGGAGAGCGAAGAGGAATCCCACCCCCATGCCGACGACGATCATGGTCCAGCCAGCGCCGGTGGTGAAGACGTCGCCGAGGAAGGCCGCGAGCGAGGCCGGCGGCTCCGGTCCCAAGGTCTGCAGGTAGATCAGCTGCGCCATCCCCATCCAGGCCAGGAAGATCAGCGTGAGGACGAGGCCCAGAACCAGCACCGCGCCGAAGGCGGGCGAGCGCACGATGCCGAAGGCATCGCTCCAGCTCGCTTTCTGTCCCTGCTCACGGCGCCGGCTCATCTCGTAGAGCCCGACAGCCGCAACCGGGCCGAGCAGGGCGAAGCCGGAGATGATCGGGAACAGCAGCGGCACGAGATCGTAGTCGAAGGCGAAGCGGGCCAGGACCAGACCGCAGAGCGGATAGACGACGCAGAGGAAGACCACGTCGGTCCGGCAGGCTCTGAAGTCCTCGACCCCCTTCTCGAGAACGGCCCTGATGTCGGCGATCTCGATCCGGCGGACAGCGGGCAGCTCGGCCCTCGTGTTCGCCTCGCTCCCGCCGAGGGAGCGAAAGACCGATGCCATATGATGGGCCGCGTGGCGCAACTGGTCTGTGCTCCACTCGGCGGGATTTCTGATGGTGGCCATGGTCGTTCCTCCAGGTTGGGGTTGGAACGGCCGCGGTCTCCCCTTGCTTCAGCCTGCAGACAGGCACCTCGCGGGTTCCGCGGCCTGCCACGCCGAACATCCTACCACGGCGGGCAGAAGGCGTCTCTTCCCAACTCCCGACCCGGATACCGCGCGCGGCAGCGGCGCTAGAGCAGATCCGGGTTTGACTGAATCGCCATAGGCGATCCATCAAACCCGGTGAATCTGCTCCAAAACTAGGATGAAGAGCGGATTCACATGTTTAGTTGGAGACCACGAAGTGGTTCCATCTAAACATGATCCGCTCTAGACGGCCCGCCGCGACTCCCCGGCCGGCAGGGCGCTCGACGAGGCCCATATCTTGACCGGCTCGGCGCGGTTGCGCAGGTCCTGGGGCGCGGCCTCTTCGAAATCCGAGAGCAGGGCCGCGGCGGCCTCGGCGTCCTGGGCGCGCGCGGCGGTGACCAGGTCGTCGCTCAGCACCGTGCAGCAGCCGAGCTCGCGGGTCAGCCCTTCGAGCCGGCTCGCCACGTTGACCGCGTCGCCAAGCACCGCGAGCTCGAGCCGCCGGGCCGAGCCGATGTCGCCCAGCACGACCTCGCCGAAGTGCAGGCCCAGCGCGACCGCGATCGGTGGGTCGCCGGCGTGCTCCCGCTCCGTGTTCCACGCCGCCACGTCGCGCTGGATGGCGCAGGCGGCGGCCAGCGCGTTGACCGCGTCGCGCGGCCCCGCTTCGGGCGCGCCGAAGGTCGCCATGACGCCGTCGCCCAGGAACTTGTCGAGGGTGCCGCCGAACTCGAAGATGCAGCGCTCGATGCATGCGTGGTAGGCGCGCAGGGTCTCGACCACCTTCTCGGGGGCCGCGGCCTCGGCGAAGCGCGTGAAGGCGACGATGTCGACGAAGAGCACGGCCACCGGCTGGGTCCGCACCGCGCCCAGCGGCTTCTCCTGGCGCGCCAGTCGGTCGACCACGCTGGGCGGAAAGTAGCGGGCGAGGTTGGCCCGCTCGCGGGCCACGGAGATCTGGCGAATCACCAGGCGCCGCGAGCGCCAGACCACCAGAGCGAGCACCGCGGCAAACAACAGCATCACGATCACGTCCTGGATGCGCGCCTCGATATCGACGAATCCGGGCTGGAGATAGAAGAGCATCAGCTCTTCCGTGCTCGCCTCGCCGAGATCGGGCATGTCCGCCCAGGTCAGGGTGTCGGGGAGCGACACCGTCCAGAGCACGCCCAACGACCAGAAAACCGCGCAGCAGAGGCCGGCCCAGGCCATGAGGCGCGGCGAGTAGCTGAGCGCGACCGGCGCCAGGAACGCCATCATGTAGACGAAGTTGCCCAGGCGGAAGCGCATGGGCACCGGCCAGTTGCTGACGAAGGGGTTCGGTATCACCAGGGTGAAGGCGAGCAGCGCGGCGGCCAGAGCGATGAAGAGATAGGGCTGCCACGGCCGCGCGTAGCGGCTGATGCTCAAGCGGTAGTCGGTATAGAAGATGAGCGCGAAGAGCCCGAGGATCACCTCGTAGAACCAGACCCGCTGCCAGCCGATCTGGACGAAGAGCCAGACCGCGATGACCGCGAGCCCCGCCAGGATGGTGCGGGTCGCGAGCCGGCGGCCGGCGATCGCCTCGGCCTCGAAAGCGCCCTTGTGCTGCTCGGCGACCGGCGCCTCGAAGCCTTCCGCCGCATCCGCCGGAGCGTGCTGTGAATCCGCCATGCTGCAGCCTCCTCGCTCTCAGCGGATACCCGTCCCAAGACGTAGTGTCTATGCCGCCATCGACAATCGGTTGAAGGCCCGGAGTCTTGTTCAAATTCCCGTACCGGGCCGCGTGCAGACGCAAGAATTCCGCAATCAATCCGTCACGACCGCTCACTAGTCCGCGCCGCGCCAAGGAATGCATGTCCACTCGGGAAGAATCCTCATGAAGGGCTTGAGGCGGACCCTCGCGGGTTTCGTTGCGGTCGGCTTTCCCGCCGCATGGCACCTACGAGATCATCACCAAGACACCGACCCGCGACATCCTCCCGGACCTCGAGGCCCCCTCACCCCGGCCCTCTCCCCGCCGGGAAGAGGGAGGATCCGCGGCGAAGCCGTGGAGGGTGAAAGGCTTTTGTTCTCATCCTCCAGTCCTGGCTGGCGCCGTCGATGATTGCAGGCCGCCCTTGCGTTGCGATTGCTTATCAGTTCGATGAGGTCTTCGCGACCGCCGGAAGAAGAAGGACCGCGCTGCGCCGCTTAACCGAAGATTCGCACCTCTCGACTATAACAATAGGCTCGCTGGCCTTAGTAGCGCCGGCTTACAACTGTCTGGTGTGGGTCCCACTGCCATGCATCTCGGAACGCTTCTCGCAGCGGAAAAGCTGGTTCAGCCGGAGCAGCTCGACGAGGCGCTCGCCCGCCAGCGCGAGGCGGGCGGCGAGCTGGAGCAGCATCTCCTCGAACTCGGAGCGGTCGACCCGGAGCAGCTCCGCGCGGTGCTCGCGAAGCGGCCGCAACGTCCGAAGTCGGTCGAGGAGACCGGTCTCGGCCTGAGCTTCCTCCTGGGGCTCGCGCTGAAGAGCATGTACCTCAGCGGATCGGACTCTGCCGCGGCCCTGGTCGAGGAGCTCAAGCTGTCGCCGAGCATCGTGCAGAGCCTCGTCGATCTCATGCGCGAGCGCCTGCTGATCGAGCCGCTCGGCTCGGCGGCCAGCCCCGATCGTCCGCTCGATCTGCACTTCGTCCTGAGCGACACGGGCCGGGCGCGGGCAGCCGAGTCGGTCGAGCAATCGGAGTACGTCGGGCCGGCGCCGGTGCCCCTGGCCGCCTTCGAGCAGCAGGTCATGAAGCAGAGACTGGCCGACGAGCGGATCGACCGGGAGACGCTGACCGGGGGCATGTCTGACCTGATGGTTTCGCCGACGCTGGTCGACCGCGTCGGCACGGCCTTCAACGCCGGCCAGCCGATCCTGATGTACGGCCCGCCCGGGAACGGCAAGTCATCGATATCGCACGCCGCGGCGCGCTGTTTCCGGCAGCTGATCTATCTGCCGCGCTGCGTCGAGGTCGACGGCCAGGTGATCAAGGTCTTCGACCCGACAATCCACGAGGAAGTCTCGCTCGCGCCCGAGCGGAGCACGGGACCTTCGGTCGTGAAGCACGGCGTCGACGATCCGCGCTGGGTCTGCTGCCGCCGCCCGACGCTCTCGACCGGGGTCGAGCTGACGCTCGACATGCTGGACCTGAATTTTCACCCGCGCGCGCACTATTACGACGCGCCGCTGCAGATGAAGGCTTCGGGCGGCGTCCTCTTCGTCAACGACTTCGGACGGCAGCTCCTGCGCCCGATCGACATTCTCAACCGGTGGATCGTTCCCCTCGAGCACGGCCGGGACTACCTGACGCTCGAGACCGGGCGTAAGTTCTGCTACGCCTTCGACGTGCTCCTGGTCTTCTCGACCAACCTGCCGCTCAAGAGCGTCATGGAGGCCGACATCCTGCGCCGTATCCCCTATCGCATCGCAGTCGGGCCGCCGTCGCGCGAGGAGTTCGCGCAACTGCTCCAGCGCGAGTGCGCGATACGCCAGGTGGATCTGCCCGCCGAGACTCTGGCCTACCTGATCGACGACCTCTACATCGCCAGGAAGCGGCGCTTCGCGCGCTACCATCCGCGCTTCATCATCGAGCACGTGATCGCCAGCGCGAAGTACCACAAGCAACCGCCGCGCCTCAGCCGGGAGATCCTGGCCGAAGCGATGGAAGACCTCTTCACCGAGGCCTAACTTCCGGGCGGCCTGCGCCCCCGCGCCCTTCGCGGCCTTAACCGTTCGCTCATAACACAGGGACGTGAACCGGCGTGATCGCACCCGGTCCACCCCCTTCCGTACACTCTCGCCTTCGGACTCAAGAGGAGTCGTGGCGAGCCATGAAGCGTCAGAAGAACCGAAAGCGGCAGCCCCGCAAGCCGGCGGCCGGGGCCGCGGCCCAAGCGGCGGCGCCATCGACCGCGCCGGAGCGTCCGGGCCGGCGGGACTTCCTCCGGCGGGCCCGCAACGGCGCGCTTATCGGGGCCGGCGTGCTGGGCGGCGGCTGGTACCTGGTCGAGGACGTCAACGCCCACCGCCGGGAGCACGATCTCGCGCGTATCGGCGACGGCATACCGGCGGTGGTGCAGATACACGACCCCGAATGCCCCCGCTGCCGCGCCCTGCAGCGCGAGACGCGCCGCGCGCTGGAAGACTTCGAGCCGGGCGAGATCCAGTACCTGGTCGCGAACATCCGCACCGACGAGGGCCGGGCCCTGGCGGCCCAGCACGGCGTCGGCCACGTGACCCTTCTGCTGATGGACGGCGGGGGCAGGCGCCGCCAAACCCTGCGCGGGCCCAACACCAGCGAGGCCCTTAAACAGGCCTTCCGCCTGCACCTCGACGCGCTCAACCGCGGCGCCGCTTCCAACTAGGCGAGGCGCAGTCAGCGCCTGTTTGCCAGGCCCGGCCCTGACACCGGGGGCACGGCCCGCGCTTCCGCGCGCCTTGATCGACTGCGGCCTCACGCATTGTTGAGGCGGCCTTACCGAAACTTTAGGCGATCTTTAAGCGCAGCTTACAGAGCCGCTCCATCCTCTCCCGCGGTCGAGAAAGCCCGCGATTCGCGCGGGCTCAACCCCTGGGAAAGGAAGTCACCATGAGCAGAGTCGCCCGCTGGAGCCGGGTCGCCCTCGCCGCCGCCGGTCTGAACCTCGTCGCCGGCATGGCCTTGGCCGATAGCTTCGATGTCACGATCTACAATCTCACCAAGGGTCAGATCATCTCGCCGCCGGTCGTTGCGGCGCACGATCCTTCCGTCGCGATTTTCCGCGTCGGCGAGGAAGCCTCCGACGAACTGGCGGCCCTCGCCGAGGACGCCGACGCGGTGGGGCTCGTCGCCCTGCTGACCTCGGTCGGCGCCGACGTGGCAGTCGGCGCGGCAGTCATTCTGCCCGGTGAAAGCGCCACGGTCCGCATCGAGACCTCCCGCGGCAACCGGGTCCTCTCGGCGGTCGGCATGCTGGTCACCACCAACGACGCCTTCTTCGGCCTGAACAGCCTGCCGCTGCGCTCCCGGGCCCGGACCACCCGCGTGCCGGCCTACGACGCGGGCAGCGAAGAAAACAACGAGGACTGCGGCTTTATTCCGGGACCGCCCTGCGGCACCGAGGGCGTCCGCGATACCGCCGATGCCGAGGGCTTCGTCCACATTCACAACGGGGTTCACGGCATCACCGCGGACGGCCTGATCCCCGCGCGCGACGACTGGCGCAATCCCGTCGCCCAGATCACCGTGACGCCGGTGCGCGGCGGTGACGAGGACGACGACTAGCTTTTCCTCTGAGCTCCTGAACTATGTTGGGGGCGGCTTCCGGGCCGCCCCTTTCAGTTCCTGGCAGACAGCGCCCTGCTCCCTAATCGTGCTCGTCGTGGCCCTAGAGCAGATCCGGGTTTGACTGAATCGCCGGAGGCGATCCATCGAACCCCGTGAATCTGCTCTAAACATCGGATGTAGAGCGGATTCACATGTTTAGTTGGCAACCACGAAGTGGTTCCATCTAAACATGATCCGCTCTAGCGGCGGCGCCGGCCCGGTCACAGGAGAACGACGTGATCAGTCGCCTCACGGCCGAGGGCATCAACTGCTACGGCCGGCTCGACGCCGAGCCCGATGAGATCGAGGTCGCCGTCACACCCTGAGCGGATAGGGCGACAGCGATGGATTGTCACTCCCCGCAGCCTCGCGACAGCTCAAGGTCGCGGCGTTCGCTGGGGTAGAAGCGGATCAGGATGCGCCGCGGCATGAAGCGGCGGTTGATCCGCCGGGTCTTGTAGGACGGCACCAGGGGATCGAAGCGGACCGCCGGGTTGGGGTCGTCGAAAATCGCCGAGGTGGTGAGGAAATCCAGCCACGTCACCAGGACGGTCGTGGTCGGGAAGCGCCGGTACAGCGTGATGCGCCGGGGCTCGTTGTCGGGATTGCGTTCGATGCAGGGCTCCTCGGCGGGCCCGTAGGCCTCGTGGAGGGCGGCCAGCACAGCGGCGTAGTTGTTCGGGGTGACTTGGTTGGCGCGCCGCTCCAGCAGCACCTGCTGCAGCCGGTGGCTCTCCTTGTTCATCTGGAAGAAGACCGTGAAGCCGAGGCCGCCGAGCTCGACGTCGAACAGCGCCTTCTCGGCATAGGCCCCGCCGAAGTCCCAGCGCCCCGGCAGGTCCTTCAGCGCCCCGCCGAAGGCCTCGACGAGCTCGCTCTCGGTCATGCCCCAGCGCGCTTCGCGCCAGCCCTCGATATCCTCGGGCGCGGCCCGGGCAGACCCCGCCACGATGCAGCAAACGAGTAAAGCAAGAACGAGACGCATGAGCCGGCTTCTCCGCCACGCATCCACCAGGAGTCAGATTGGGTTCGGGCAGCCGGCGACAAGACCAGCTGGCGCTATCCCGTCCAGCCGATGCCCGAGGCGACGCAGTTGATCGAGAGCAGCAGCGGCAGGGAGTCCTCCTCGTCGCCCTTCCCGGCGCCGCGCTCTTCGCGCAGGGCGCCGAGCATCCGGGCTTGTTGCAGGCCGACGCGGTTGAGCATCGGCAGGCGCCTCTCCGCGCGCTTGCGGTAGGTCGGAAAGCGCGCCGCCAGCTCGGACTCGCCGGTCAGCGCCAGCACCTGGGCCGCGGTGCGGTCATATTCCCGGCGGATCATCGAGAAGATCTCCTGGCCGCGCTCGCGATCGGCCACCAGCTCCGCGTAGACGCCGGCCACATCGAAGTCGACCAGGAAGAGGATCTTCTCGACCTCGTCGACGATCAGGCGGAACAGGCGCGAGGACTCGAACATCCGCGCGAGAAGGGCCTCGCCGTCGGCGCCGCGCACCCGGAGGAAGGACTCGAGTGCGGTGCCGAGCCCGAACCAGCCGGGCACCAGCTGGCGATTCTGGCTCCAGCCGAAGACCCAGGGGATCGCGCGCAGGTCGTCGAGCGACTGGGCGCCGAAGCGCCGCCCCGGGCGCGAGCCTATCTTGAGCCGGACCAGCTCCTCGACCGGGCTGCCCTCCTGATAGTAGGCGACCAGTCCCGGGTGCTCGATCAGCTTGCGGTAGGCGACATAGGAGAGCCCCGAGAGCGCCTCCATGGCCTCGTCGAACTCGGGACGCAGGTCGGGCCCGGGGCGCTCGCCCAGGTCCAGGCTGTGGCGCAGCACGCTCGCGCCGAGCAGCTCGAGCTGGACCCGCGCCGCGCCTTCGTTCGCGTACTTCGCCGAGACCACCTCGCCCTGCTCGGTCAGGCGCAGGCGACCGTCGACCGAACCGGCCGGCTGCGCGTCGATCGCCCGCCCAGTCGGGGCGCCGCCCCGGCTGACCGAACCGCCGCGGCCGTGGAAGAAGGCGATGCGGATGCCGAGCTCGCGGCCGGTCTGGGTCAGCCGGGTCTGCGCCTTGGCCTGCTCCCAGTTCGCGCTCAGGTATCCGCCGTCCTTGTTGGAATCGGAGTAGCCGATCATGACCTCCTGCACGCCGCCGACGTAGCTCAGGCTGCGCCGCACCAGGGGCGTCGCCAGGAGCTCGCGCATGATCGCCGGCGCCCGCTGCAGGTCCTCGATCGTCTCGAACAGCGGCACGACGGGCAGCAGGCAGCACTCGGTCCCCTCCCGGTCGAGGAACAGCCCGGCGTACTTGGCGAGCAGGTAGAGGCCGAGGATGTCGGCCGCCGAGTGGGTCATGCTGAGCACGAAGGAGCCGATCGCCCGGCTGCCCATCTCGCGCCGGGCCGACGCGACCAGCTCGAGGAGGCTGAGCAGTTCCCTGGTCCCGGACTCCAGCGCGGCGCGGTCCGGAACGCCGTCCAGGGGGCGGCCCAGCTCGGCGCGCAGCCAGGCGCCCCAGGCATCGCTGCCGAGCTCGGGCGCCGCTTCGGCCTCGGGATGCAGGGAACGCCAGATGTCCGCCAGGGCGGCGTTGGTCACCGTGGTGTTCTGGCGCAAGTCCAGGCTGACCGTATGGAA
>JAAUYK010239857.1_pt1 | contig 19825 bp, 16 predicted proteins | sample 7278021 | NCBI WGS metagenome assembly JAAUYK01 (sample SAMN14350223, study PRJNA611818) | marine sediment metagenome | isolation source: surface marine sediment (1.8m) | place: French Polynesia: Moorea | collected 2018-08
CACCTGAGGAGGAAACCGTTTGTAAACTTTCGGATGGGCAGCTAGCAGCTATCCCGCCTGAATCTGCTCGGGATATTGCCAAACGAATCCGTGATGCAGCTGAAATGGGCGATGTCATGGCGATAGGTGCCATTGCCGAGGAGATTAAGGCGCTCTCAGATTCCTGTGTGCCCGTCAGTAACCGGCTTATTCAAATGGCGGATGATTTTGACCTGGATGCCATCCAAAAGTTAGCCGATGATTTGGATTCAATATAAGTCGAAAGATTTGCTTTGTTAAAAATTGGCTATAATGGGTTGATAAGCTGGAACTCCGAAATGCCTGTAATATGGTTCACATTTTGAAAGCAACAGGAAAGAAATATTTTTGTTCAGGTGTTTGCGTTCTTCATCAAGAGTATCAAAATTGCCCCCACCTTTTGAAATGATCAGTTCGGATCGGTTGACTTCTTCCTTCACTGCATTGGCGCACCTGTTCAATAGCGTGCCCGGCAAGGGTCCATCGACACCGTTTTCGATAACACGCACGGTGTCATCAAGGCCGATGGCCCGCGCATCGGTCATGGTTGCATCGTTAAGGGTGGGAACACTTCGGACAACGTAAACAATCTCGGCCGAGTGCAATTTTTTGATGGTCTCGATGAACAATTTGTCCAATACGATTTCGCCGGCATTGTCGCCAAAATATACCAGGTGATGGCTCATCTTTAACCGCTTTTCAAAGGCTGAAAAATTTTTACGCGAAAGGGGCGCTTCCAGTGCCCCCTCGATGGAATTTTCAAAAGCCGCCGAGGCATCTGCGACCATGAGGTCAATGGAATTTCCCCAAATAGCCAGTTTAACAGCCGTATAGAGCGGATCCGCGGACTCGTTGACCATCTGTTGGAGACGAGGATACAAATCCATTATTTTTTGGTTATGACATGATTTTGCCGATCTGAAAGGGTCGGGAGTGCCGAGTTTCTTAATTATTATTCGCCAGACATCCTCGATGACCTCAGCGCTGGTGGTGTTCCAGTTAAGGCCTCGAAGGGCAGGGGTCTCAAGGATGTCTTCGGTAAGCACCCGGATGGCGTTGTCATCAAGCTTCAGTTGGCGCAGGGCCGCGATGGACATCCTCAATATGCAGGGGACACAGTCGGCTTCAAGCAGCATGTGCAGATTAAAATCCCTTCATCATTTCCTTCATAATAAACGGAATTTCGATTCGGCCGGTGGGGGCCAGAATCCGGCTGCTGTAATCGGTGGAGTAATGTTTTTTCAGCGGCCGCACCATGTGTCTGAATTCCGAAGTATTGATGGCCCGGGCGATTTGCTCAATGTTGCGTCCAGTGCATTCGGCCAGCGTCCGGGGGCCTGAACCGATTGCCAGACGCCATCCAGCGGTTATCGGTACACCGAGGGCCTTCATTCCCGGAATGCATTCTTCTTTAACAAAACGGTAGTGAGCGTCCTCCTGGCCCGGTATGACGTTATAATATTGATTGAACTTCCAGGCGCCGGTCTGGATGCGATAGGGCTCATCGCGCAAACGGCCGCTGGAAACCCAAACCCGGTTGCAGTACTTGCAGACCACCTGTGAGAGTTTGTTTGCCAGGACGCGGTAATCACTGCTGGCCAGGATGCTCATCAGGTCCGCCTGGTTTTCGATGGTGGCCACCGCAGAAATTCGGGGGCCTTCGCCCACGGCCACGTAATATCCACCCAGCAATTTAAGGCCGAGGTTTTCGAGGCCCGGGTTGTATTCGTTGGTGACGAAGTCTGAATATTCGTCGAATACTCCGGGGCGAACATCCCAATTTTGAGTGAAAAGTATGGTCATTGGCACTCCTCTCCACAATTTCTTAATTGTGAATTCTTAGGATTGAAGATCCGCTTGGGGGCAGATTAATCACGCAAACACAAGCAATTATTTGGCTACATTTTGAAAACCCTGGTCATCAACTCCGCCAGGTATTCAGCGGTATCCTCTTTTTTCTGACTGAATTTTGCAGGCCGGGTTTGAACCCAATAGATATTGTCCGGAAAGGGCGGGTCAGGGGCAATAACCCACTCCATATCCTGGGGGGTGTCAAAATGAGCCTCAACCATTTTGGCAATTCGCACAATTTCTTCAATTTCCTCTTTGACAAGACACGCACAGGTCTGCTGCTCCTCGGGGACATTGATGATGCAGGTGCCGGTATCCTTGTATACGACCATCTTGGTTTTATCGCCGATGGTGCTGACGATTTCCCCGCTTTGTTTGTCGATGACAAAGCTGTCCGGCGTAATTTCACCGCTGACAACGCTTTCACCCAGGCCCCAGTTGCCCTCCACTACAATTTTAGACAGGTCGCCGGTGGTGGGCAGCACCGTTAGGGTGACTCCGGCACAGCGGGCCTCGATCATCTTCAGAACCGCCACCCCGATCGGGGCCTTGTCCAGTGCCATCCCCTGTTCCAGGCGAAAGGCGATGGCGCGGGTGGTAAAGGCACTGCCCCAGACCTGCACTACCTTATCGGCGAGATTTTTTTTTCCGCACACATTCAAGTAGGTTTCCATCTGGCCCGGCATACTAACCGCCCCGCTAGAGCGGGCGGCCACCGGTACGTCTTCACATATGGTCTGCTCACACAGACGGTCATAGTGGCTCCAGAGCTCTTGAATCATATCAGGCGGCATCGGCCTGGATTCAATTACGCCCCGGATAAATCGGCTGGCCTCGATCTGTTTATCAACTTTTTTAACCAAATCATCCTGGTTTTGCTCTAAATATTTCCGTACTTCAGCGCCTGCTCCGGTTGTTTCCATAAATTGCTCGTAACCATCGACCGATATCGCAAATCCAGGCGGAACCCTCATTCCCAGATGAACCATTTCACCCAGATTGGCACATTTTTTTCCCACCATGTCGTTATCCGTGGTGCGAAGCTCATCGAACCAGTAGATCCATTTCTCTGCCATGGTGATGTTTCCCTCCTCCACCGAATAAGAGAGTCCCGATTTCAGTTTCGTCGAAGACTCTCTTATCCGTGGTGTGCGCGTTATTTATCCAGAATATACACCGTCCCTAAATTGGCATCCACCTTAACCCGCTGGCCGGATTTGATCTTCTGAGTGCCCTCGAAGACGTTCATGACCACCGGGATACCATACTCGCGGCCGACGATCGCGGCATGGGAAAGGCTGGCGCCGCGATCCACGATCACGCCTTTGATCATGGAAAAAATTGGTGTCCAGCTCGGCGAAGTGGTGGCCGCCACCAGGATGTCTCCCTCCTCTACCAGGTGGAGTTCGTCCTCGGTCATAATCACCCGCGCCGTACCTTCGGCCATACCCGGGGACCCGCAGGTGCCGTAAAGGTCGGCTTTGAGTTCGGGCCGCACCTCCGGCATAGCGCCGACAACTACCTTGAGGGCGATGGGATCATTGGACTGCACCAGTACACCCATGGCCTGATCCAGATCGAATCCTTCCTTTAACAGGGCAGGCGGATTGGGTGTTTTTTGCCATTCTTTCCACTCTGCTTTGCGGCGATCGACGATGTAGCGCATATTGAACTGATCCGGAGCCAGAGCGGCCCGCCGGACCTCGTCGGGCATCAGGAAAAACATGTCCTCCGGATCATCAATTGCTCCGGCCTTGACCCAGCGCCTGCCTACTCCTAACGCGCTTCGCCGCATCACGGCATGGGTATACAGATCCAGGTAATGATCGTGTTCTTCACTGAAAATCCCGCATTTTTGGGCCAGCCGCATCAACTGCTCGAACCAGCCTCTTTGCTCCTCGGGAACCTTTGCAAGCACTTCTTTTTCGGCGGCTTCCCGTTTTTCGGCATTCTGCTGACGCCTTTCGTCGAGGTTGAAATCCCCGCCCTTTAAAAGGAACTGCTTGACATTGCCCAGCGCCGGGGTGGGGTCCTCCACCCAGGTCGGCAGATTGATTTCCGACATGCGCTGCATCCGCCAGCCGTCTTCATTCATAAAATCCATAAAATCCTTCATAAAGGCTTTGCCCTTCTCCGATGTGGCCAATGCGGCCGCGATATTGGCGGGCTCGTTTTCCAGAAATATATCCGCCAGACCATCTTCCTGGGCTCGTTTGGAACATTCCCACAGGCGGCGATCGACCTGAAAGACCTTGTTGTCAAAGCCCGAGACCAGATTGTGGAAAAGCGGGGATGTGTCATCGATACCGGCCAGTTCGCGGCACATATTTTCAAACAGGATATAGGCCGTATAAGTCCCGTACATCATGTACATGTGAATTTCCCACATGCGGCGGCAGGTGTTAATGGTCTCTTCAAAATTGTCCAGCAATTCTATGTTCGTGGCTTCATCCAGATCCAGAGCCTTGAGGTTTTCATAAAGCCCTAAAATCTCATCAACATAACCCTTCCACAAACCCTCGTAATCCTGTATAAAAGGCAGGATTTCCTTGCGGAATTTTTCCTCTCTGCGCTGTTTTTCCTCTTCGGAATTTACCAGCAGCAGAGTCAGGTAACCGCCGCCGTTCATAAATCGCCAGTCCCACCCTTTTACGGTCGGCAGACTCAATTTTTCGGCCCCGTATTGCATGCCGTGTCGACAGAAGTTAATCCAAAACCAGCCGAACATCGGTGTCCACGGCGGCACTGAATGGGTGCCGTCTAAAAACCAGGCCGGTGACTGCTCGAAATCCCGCTCGGGATCGAATTCCAAACCAGGAACACAATCATACATTTTCATAAAAGCCTCCTTTCTGTGGGTTATGTGTTTGGATTATAGACCGCAGGGGTACAATTAAGGAAATATTTGATCGTCCCCAGGGCCCATGAACTGTAAAACTCCTGACAAATGATGACGCCGTTTTAGCGCACCGCTTCTACCATGCGAAAGTGCTGCTCAGGTTGCCGTAAATGCTTTGATGCTTTCTGCCGCTTCTGGCAAATCCAGTGCCTGCAGCTGATCGATACCGGGGATACCCCGGGAGGTGTAACCCAGGGCCCGGTAGTATTCGTCCAACAAATGCTCCAGATTGGCGACCGTATGATCGGTGGCCGGACCGGCTTCCAGCAACGGTTCGCGTCGCATACGCTCGGGCAGGGTATCGTCCTTGCGATCAAACCCTTCCCGGACGTTGAAGCACCTCTCAAGGCTGACGATGCGCTCTCCGATTTTAAGCAGATTCTCAGCAGATCCGAAATGGTCTATGCCGGTGGCGGCCAGAAGAAGCCGGGCATACATGTCGGCGTCCAATCCGGTATTACCGAAGGTGCAGGCGATCAGAGAATCCTCGAGGGCCTGCTCTTTCTGAACCCGGGCAATCATTGCACCTTTGCCGGTTTCAGCCAGCGGATCTGCCTGGCCGGAAAATTCCTCCCGCGGACGGCCGTACATGTGGCTGCCGCCGATGTTGGAAGTTGCCATGCTCAGGGCATAACCCTTTACCCCCCGCGGATCATATCCCGGAAGCTCCAGGCCTTTGATATGCATCGCCAGGGACGGGGCATCGCCCCCCAGTTGCGCGGCGGCCCTTTGAACCCCTTCGCCCAGCAGGCGGCCGAAGCCCCGTCTTTGGCCGATTTGCTCGATTAAAGAAAAAATTGCTTCCTTATTGCCCCAGGCGAGCCTCAAACCCTCTGTATCGACTGGCGAAATCATACCCCGGGCAAACAATTCGCAGGCGAAAGCAACACAGACGCCTGTGCTGATGGTGTCGATACCATATACATCGCACATGGCATTGGCATCGATTATAAACTGCCGGTCCGAGAGACCGACCAGGGGGCCGAAGGCAAAAATGGTCTCGTATTCCGGTCCGTCAATCTGGGACCCCTTAAAAGGCCCGTGGTTGACAGCCCGCATACCACCGCAGCGGGTCATACAGTTGTAGCACCCGGCGCGTGCTTTTTTCAGCTCAAAGAACCGGTCGCCGGACAGCTCCTCAATGTTCGGGATACTTCCTTCCTGGTAGTTTTTGGTGGGCAGGATACCCATCATGTTGACGATTTTGGTGATGTAGGGTGTCCCGAGAGTGGTCATGGTTTGTTTGCGGGGGTGCTCCTTCAATATGTTGACCTGGGTTTTGACCAAATCTTTGAAAGCTATGGGATCAAAGGGAGACGGTTTTTTTGCCGGCACATTAATTGATACGGCTTTCAGGTTCTTGGAACCCATCACTGTTCCCATACCGCCTCGGGAAGCCGTGCGTTCGCCGGAATGAATGACCGCATAGCGGACTAAGTTTTCACCCGCAGGACCAATACAGGCTGATTCGGTGCGCTGACCGTGGGTTTCTTTCAACTGTGCCTGCAATCGGCGGTAGTTCAGCCCCCAGAGACCGGCTGCATCCAGAAAATGAACGCCGCCTTCGTCTAAGTGGATATAAGTTGGTGTGGCAGCCTTGCCTTCTATGATCATCAGATCATAGCCGGCATGCTTCATCCAGATCCCGAAATTGCCGCCGGTGACGGAGCGAAATACGGTGCCGGTCAACGGGCTCTTGGACATGACCATCCACTTCGAAAACCCCTGGAGACCTGTGCCGCCCAGTGCTCCCACAAGCAGCAGTAGTTTGTTATCGGGGGAAAGGGGATCAACAGCAGGTGCCAACTCGTCAAAAAGATATATGGCGCCAAGCCCCCTGGCTGAAATAAAGCGCTTGACATGCTGATCGGATATTTTTTCTTCGATAAAGTTCGAGACGTTGAGGTTAATTCTGAGGAGCTTTGCTGTAAGTGTGCTCATGGGCCTCCTTTGTAGACGGATCAGATGATAGATAGCAAACAAAAGATAGATTATAGACTGCCTATCAGCCTGACAGGATGTCTGCTTGGCGGAAGTAGACGCGAAGGCTTCAACCAGTCATCTGATTTTTGTTTTCTAACCTCTATCATCTGAAACACGATGAGTCGTGTAATTTTAGCAATGCGCGCATTTTAACCAGCGGCGGCGATCAGGTGTTGATATGCCCGGATGGCACGAGGATTTTACACCCGTAGCCGGAAACCATGTTGAGCAGCTTGCGGGTCAAAATCTGATAGTCCGGATTTTCCAGCATTTCACCGATGACGGCCAAATCCCCGGCACGGGTTTCGATGACCACGTAGGGTGTGGCCCCAACCGCAACGTTCCACTCACCCACCAGATGGATCCCCCATTGGGCCATCTTGCGGGTGTAAGTCTTTTTGAAGAACGAATCATATGCATAAATATCAGCGGCATTGATATTAAAGTGCTGATTGAATTTAAATCCCTGCTCGATTTCAATGGAACCCGATGCCGGCCAATTTCGTGGAACCAACAGTTTGGTTTGGTAATCGCTTACCAAGTGGAGCAGCGTTTTACGGAGCTCTTCAAACATCGGCCCCATGATCACTGACTCTATGTCCTCGAGTGAATCGGACACCCCCTCGGCAACAAAAAAGGGCCCCTCCCCTGATGCCGTGTGCCAGGCTGCAACGATCTGCATCAATCCGGTATCGTTAACCCGGGGGATAAAGTCTTGGGTGAAATAAGTGCCGAAATCGCTGTGGCATCCGTGGCGGATGTTCCAGTACAGGATGAGTTTTGCGGACATGGGAACCAACCTTAAATTTCTGAGAACCTGAATTGTATCGAGTCAGGCATCTGTTTAATCATCCGGTATAACACGGACGTTAATTTACTAACCCTGTAGGAACCAGTATTTTGCTTCCAAAATCGTCGACCAGATCAAAGATTTTCGATGTCAGTTCACGGTATTCAGTGCTCCCGATTGCCTGGAGAATCTGCTTTGCGCTGGCGCACGAACCCTCCACCACGATATTGGGCCCGGGTCCGATGGCCACATACCATCTGCCGATGATGTTTATGCCGAGATTTTCCATGACCGGGATATGCTGTTGTTCCATAAAGTGTATATATTGATCATAATTGGCAGTGTCGATGTTGTAGTGGTGGTTGAACCGGTAGTTGACACTGCTGGGGATCTCTTTCGCCATGTGCCCGGTGGTGGCGAGAATCTTAGTCTTGTAGTTTGTGATTAGGAAGTGAAGCAGGTGGTTTAACTTTTCGAACTCTTCCAGCATGAGGATTCGATTGATATCCTCCACCGAATTGGCAACGCTTTCGAAAATACAATAGGGACCTTCACCGGCGGCCACGTGCCAGGAGCCCACAATGCGAGTCAGCCCCATGTCTTGAATGCCGGGGATGTAGTTCTTGGAGGCAAAATGGTTGAATTCGTCCTCTTTGCCAGAAAGGATGTCGAAAAATTGTATAAATTTTGCCGTCATTTTCTTCTCGTCCCTGTCAATGCATGGCGCGGCCCCCATCCACCAACAACGTCTGGCCGGTCATGAAGTCGCTTTCCGCCGAGGCGAGAAAAACCGCAGTGCCGGTCAGGTCTTCCGGCTTTTCAAGCCGCCTAAGGGGTGTTTTGGAGGTGTCGTATTTGCTCACATCAGCCAGGCCTCGGCTGGCTTCAGTGTCGGTAAAACCAGGCGCCAGGCAGTTGATGCAAATATTATGCGGCCCCAGTTCCACGGCGAGTGCGCGGGTCAGACCGATGATGCCACCTTTTGAGGCCACATAATGGGCGAATCCGTGAGAACCCGTAAAAAAGACTTCAGATGCCAGATTCAAGATTTTTCCATATCCCTGACCGCGCATATAAGGAAAGACCGCCCGGGTCGCAAGGAACGCGCCCTTGACGTTCACTGTCAATACTAAATCCCACTCCTGTGGGGTGATTTCGTGAAACGGTTTACGTTTGATGCCCTCGTAAACCGCTGCGTTGTTAACCAGAATATCGATGCGACCGAACGCCTTGACCGCAGCTTCAGCCATAGCCTGCATATCCTCTGGGCTGGTTACATCAGCCTGAAACAGGTCTGCCTGACCGCCCATGGTCTGCACTTGTCTTACCGTCTTTTGCAGGTTGTCCGTATCTTTGCGCGTCACCACTAGCACTTTCGCGCCCTCTTCAGCCATTTTCAGGGCAAAAGCCCGGCCCAGCCCTTTGGCACCCCCGGTGATGATTGCGACCCTGTTTTTTAAGCGCATCAGTATTCTCTTCCTTTTTCTTCCCATATTTTTTGCAGGTTAAAATCTTCGGCAATGATCTTGAAGCAGTTGTAAGAACTGCCCCGACCGATCCCTCCGCATGAATGCAGGTTAGATGAACAGATATACATGTTATCGATACCTGGGATCCTATAATTCGATAGTTCCGGAACTGGACGGAACCGATCCTGCTGTGACAGCATCATGGCCCCTTCCACCCAGCCGCCCTCTTTCATGTCCAAATGACGGTAAGTCACATCCAGCGGCGTCTGGATGTTGTGCGCAATCACATTGTCCCAGGTCATGTTAGGGGCATAGATCTGCCAGTCCTTCAAGGCGCGATCTACGATCTCGCGCTTCATTTTCAGCCATTCCTTCTCGCTGAAAAACCGGCGCGGCGCGGCGAAGTCTTCGATCAAAATGGTATGCTTGCCTTCAGGAGCTCGGTTTACATCCCAGATGCTATCCGGCGCTGTAAGCCACAACATATGGCCCGGTCGTGCCATGCCCGTGGTGTAAATATCGGACATGTAATTGTAGGCCACGTAATCCACGTCCTTGGGGCCCAGGTAAAGCCTCGGCTGGTAGCCCAAATCCGGATTGAAGCTTTTGGCCTTGTAGTCCGGTAGTTCATGCAGGGCGACATTGCCCCAGAATATCTGGGCGCGGTCATAGTCGATGGTCTTCACACGGTGGCGCAGGCGATCCGAAATCTTATGGTCCCGCAACATCCGCAGCATGGTCTGAGGAACCCCCAGATCGCTCACCACCAGCTTGCGTGCCTCAATCTCCGCACCGTTCACCAGCCGGATGCCCACGGCACGTTCGTTTTCAACCAACACCTGGTCCACTTCGCTCTCCACAAAAAACGATCCTCCCATGGAAGAGTAGGAGCGCTGCAACGCGTGAGTGATGGCATGGGTACCGCCGGAAACAATGGAAGCCGATTCCAGAGAAAGCATCAGGCCCAAACAGTGCACCACCATGTACGCCCCAATAGTGTCGATGGGAAACGAACCCGAGGATGTGGGAATGGCGCGCATGAACAAAATCTGCATCTCGGGGCTTTCAAACAGGTCCCGCGCCACCTGAATGCCGTTCATGTGGTGCCACACCGGATCAAATCCGGACTCCTTATCCTCAAACAGCGCTTCCAGTGCATTGGAAACGCCCCAAGGTGTTGGTGGACTGTAACGGTACTGGCGAAACGCATCCCGCCACGACTTTTCATAACGCTCCACAATCCATTCGTATGTATCGGCGTCCCGCTTGGAGTACCGCGCGATCTCATTATAGGTCTTCTGAAAGTTATCGTTGGAAAAGCCCTCCTTACCCGTTACCGGATCCACCACTGGAAAAGCGGTGTAGCCGATAAAACAAGTCTCGTCGGGAAACACCATGGCCTCGTTTCCTTCGGGAAAAACATAGTGGAGGCCGAATTTTCTCAGGTTGAAATCATGATAGGCAGGATGGCCGAACATACGGGTGAAGTGGGCACAGGGATTTTGCAGGAAGGCCGGTGCCGGCAGCTCGTCACCACATGCTCCGCCCCCCACTTCTTGAAGCCTTTCAAAAACACCGGTTTCTAGCCCGGCGTGCTGCAGATAATTGGATATAATGGTGGCATGATGACCCCCGCCAACCACCACAGCATCAAAGCTCATATCGGCCATAATATTGCTCCTTCCTCAATATCTCATACGATAAACCCAACTGAGCGAGGCCTTTTCAGGTCTACCCTTTCAGTCTTGCCAGTGGGTTGGTTGTTTTATCGTCGCGTGCGCCGTTTTTTAAACTGGACAGCGGGCTATCTTTAGCGCCGCTCTCTTCAACCGCTGCAATGCCCTTGGATTCAACCGGTTGAGACTTTTCTTCCAGCTGGGACTTTGTCTCCGGGGCGGCGGCTTTGCCTCCGAACAATGAAAAGCGCCCGAAAACAATTGCCATCAGCGCCTTCCACAGAATCGACGGCCTCAATCCCATCAAGACGGCCCTGCGGATATCCGCCGGTTCCATATAGACCTTAATGGTCCAGTGCAGCGGTTCCGTGGACTCCATGTTCATTTGAAGGACTTGCTCGTCATCGAAATGGGTTTTCAAAAGGTCTTGAAAATGGGCTAGCATGACCGTCTTTCCCAGACCGGTGGATTGGACTTTCATGATTGCTCACCCCCTTAGATGAGACCAAGTTCTTCAGAGCGGATAATCATTTCCGGTTTTTTCCACCACTTTCTGATATCGTAGTCTTCAGCAATCCGGTTTACCGCGTTATAGCCATTGGCCATCAATATCGTGCCGCCGGGATAGGTGCAAGCACCGCATATGTATAAATCTTTGATCGGTGTAGCGTATTCGGCGCAGAGTTCGTTGGGTCGCAGATATCCCATCTGCAGGGGTAGATAGGCGCCCTGCTTGTAGGATCCCTCCCGCATGTCGACAAATTTGTTGTGTATGTCCTTCGGTGTCGTGATATAGCGCCACATGATGGTGTCATCATGGACGTTGGTCACATACGCACTCAATTTGTTCAAACATTGATCTGCAACCTCATCCCGGATGTTATACCATTGCTCGGCACCGCCATCGGCCAGGTTATAGGGCGCGTGGTAGGAGATCAGGCCGGTGTGTTTTCCGGTCGGCGCCTGGAGAGGGTCATGCAGGGTGGGAAAGCAGGCGTTGAAACCCGTATCCATCAGCGCCCCTTTGCGGACAGCGTCGTAATGGTCGATCAGTTCCTGGTAGGACTCGAAGCCAAAAAGATGAATAAAGGATTCGGCCACATCCGGATGGGTTTCCGATGTCCTGATATGGGGCCTTTCGGTCAGCGCCATATGCACATGGAAGAAGCTAGTTTTTTCCCACTTCCAGTCATTTACCCGCGTGACCAGCTCCGTGTCCAGATGCTCTTCACCCACCAGTTCTAAAAAGGTCTGGTGCGGGTTGAGGCTGCTGACAATGAACTTGTTGGCTTCATAATGGTAACCGTCCTCGGTTTCCACCCCCTTGGCCCGTCCATTCTCGATAACGATTTTGCTGACCGGTTTGGGGCCGATGATCATCCCGCCGTTTTTATAGATCACTTTGCTCATCACGTGGGCCAGGTGGTGGGTGCCACCGACAATCATACGGTAGTTGGCCGCGCGGTTGATATAAAGCGGCACCAGGAAACCCAGCCCCTCCAGATCGTAATCCAGGCCCCACATGCAGGAGGCATACAGGAAAAAGGTGCGCACATGCTCGTTTTCAAACAGCTCCTCCACAATGGCCTTGGGCGACATGGGCTGTATCGCTTGGAGATCTCGGCCGATCTCATGGGATTTCATTTTGACCATGGCCTCCATGGCAGGATGCGGGGGAGCATAGGTGGCAGGTGCAATGAATAGATCCATGTACTCTTTGAATTTTGCCGCGGCGTTCACATAGGTTTTGGCATCTCTTTCGGAGAATTGGGCGATGGATTTAGCCGTGCGCTCGGCATCCTGATAAATGCACAGGGTCCGTCCGTCTTGGAGGGAAAGCGACATCACAGGGTCGGGAAAGATGAATTTCAGGTCGTAAACCTCCTCCATATCGTGCTTGAAGTCCTGAAAAAACGGTGCGTAATCTACCATAGGAATATAGATAGCATGGGTATTGTGAATAAAGGACGGAATGGTGATTTGCTCGGAGCACAGACCTCCGCCCATCTCGAACCTTCTTTCCAGCAAGAGGATTTTCTGTCCCGCTTTTGCCAGATATGCGGCCGTGAGCAGACCGTTTGGCCCGGCACCTATGATAATTCCGTCATATTCAGCCATCTCCTCCTCCTTCTTCCGGCAATTCGGTGAATGAAAATCATTAATTTGAATCACATATATTGACTTTTGTTAGCTCTTTCTTCGTTGACATGTCAACCCAATTAAGTTTATATGCCTATAAGATTTTCGCATACCCACTCCGACACCGTCTATGCACATCAACCTGAACCAGTTCAGCGCTTTTTACCTGGCCGCCAGAGAAAAAAGCATCACCAAAACTGCCGAAGCGCTTCACGTTACACAGCCGGCAGTTGCCATGCAGATCAAGTCATTGCAAAAGAATCTCGGTATCCCATTTTTCAAAAAGAACGGCAACGAGTATCAGTTGACCGAGGCCGGTAAAACTCTTTTCAGCTATGCCGATAGGATTTGCCTGATTTTTGGGAAGTCGGCATATACCTTGAAAAGCCGAGAAGACCTTAAGCGGGAATCCCTTACTATTGGCACGACTAAAGACTTTGCGCGACACATCATACCGGGACTGCTTTTGCGTTTCCAGCAACGATTCCCTTCCATGGGGGTCTCTCTGAAAGTAGGGTGCTCCCCGGATATCGCCGAAGGACTGATGGCGTTCAAATACGACCGGGGGATTATTGGCAGGTTGCCGGATTTAACCAAATCGGGATTTTTCGCGCCTGATCGAGCCGTAGCGTGAAATTGGAGGCTAGCGGCGTGTCTCGGGATCTCTATAACCAGTTAGATTTAAAATTTTAAATATGTACGATGTCATTGTAGTTGGCGGTGGTCCCGGCGGTGCCGTCGCCGCACAAAGATGTGCTCAGGGCAAATTACGAACACTGCTTCTTGAGCGCAAAAAACTGCCACGCGATAAGGTGTGTTCCGGCATGGTAATGGGGCCGTGGGCCCGGGACATTATCCAGCAGGAATTTGGAACAATCCCTCCGGAGGTTCTGGTTGAGCCATGTCAGTTATCCGGCCATATGATGCATGTGCCCGGGATGAAATCCCAACGTATCATGTGCAACACACCGCTGGCCTGGAGAAAAGATCTGGATTTTTGGATGATTCAGACAGCCCGAAAAGCCGGCGTCGAACTATGGGAAGGTGCCAGGGTAAAAGAGGTGCATCAGGAGGCGGCCGTCTGTACCACTACACTGATGCATGGTAAGAAACTACGGGAGCTTAAATCAAGATTTGTTATCGGGGCTGATGGTGGTGCTTCAGCTGTCAGGAAATCCTTGTTCCCCCTGATCAAGGTTGCCTATTCTGTCCCGATACGGGAATGCTATGCGGGCGCACTGAACCTTGAAAAAGACTACTTCCACTGGTTTTTTCCGAAATTACGGCCCCGGCCGCGCTTTGCTCTTAACCACAAAGATGATTGCTTCCTGATTGAAGGCAGCGGCATAAAAGAGCTCAGGGACGAAATCAATCATATTTTAGCAAAATATGGTTTCAATCCCCATTCAAAACCACTCTGGAGAGACGGCTGTCAAATTCCACGACTCCATGAGGCCTTGATTTCAGGCGCATTTTCCCCGGCCAAAGGAAACATTTTGCTAATTGGAGATGCGGCCGGACTGCTGTTTCCCATCACCTTCGAGGGAATCGGCACCGCTCTTAAAAGCGGGATATTGGCTGCAGGATCTATTGCGCGGTCGATCAAAGCGAGCCGCGCGGCTGCTGAAATTTACCTGCGGGATCTAAAGCCGGTCTTGAAAATAATAGAAGGCTTTCACTCCTGGAATAAGAAACTGGAGCTTGAAGCCGCCCGGGAAGCCGGTGAGTTTTCAAAAACCTTAAAGGCGGCATATGCGCAGACGCTCAAAGTTGGATAATGGAAAAAAATTTGGGAATAAAAGCTGAACCCGATTCTGTTTACGACGCTATCTACAGAAAGGCCGTACCTTATCTGGATACGCGCCACAATGATATACACATATCGCTATCCTTTGAATTCGCCAGACGTTTGCTGGACCTTTACCCGCAAGCAGATGAAAAGATCGTCTTCCCGGCTGTTATCTTGCATGATGTAGGCTGGAAGATGGTGCCTGAGGAGAGGCAGTTAAAAGCCTTTGGGCCAGGGGCTAAAGACAAAAAGACGCAACGGTTTCACGAGACGGAAGGGGTGAGGATTGCGGAGAAGATCCTGACAGGTCTGAATTATGATCATGAAAAAATTTATGAAATCCTAGCCATCATTGATGGTCACGATACCAGAAAGGAGGCACTTTCGCTTAACGATCAACTGGTAAAAGACGCCGACAAGTTGTGGCGCTTTACCCCGGCTGGTGTAGATATTGATCATGCCCGGTTCGGCATTCAACGCGATAGCTACACGAAATGGCTTGACACGATGATAGATGATTGGCTCTTTACACCGGAGGCCAATAAAATGGCTCATGCTGCGTTGGCCGAGGCAAAGCGCATTTCGGGAGCAGAGAAAATATGAAAAAGCACGCGCAGAAAATAGGATCCGGAAAAGTTGGTCAATTTGATCAAAGAAACACCATGTTTTCCAGACCGCGAGATCCGGATTGGTCTGATTCCGAAATATTGGAGCTGGGCAAAAAGCATTATGGGGTGCGAAAATTCAAGGATGATGAGGGCTATACCCTGCTGGACTGGGCCTTTTCGATGGGGTCTTGGTATCTGGAGAGATGGTGGGGATTTGGTAACATGGTCGGCAATGAGGGCCTGTATGAATGGTATCCGGATAAAGCAGAAATCATAGCCCGAGACCGTATACCACCGGAGGGAAAGTGGGCTGTTTCAGACCCGGAAGAGATGACGCGCATTATCAAAAAAGCAGCCACATACATGGGGGCATCGTCGGTCGGCATCTGTAAGGTCGATCGACGCTGGATCTACTCTCATCGTTTTGATCCCCGCACTCTTGAGCACTCTGCCATAGATGAAATTCCCGATGCGTTTGAATACGCCATTGTCATGCTCCACGAGATGGATTACACGTTGATGCGGACGGCACCGGCTTACGGTGAAAATGCCGCTACGGGTCGGGGTTATTCAATGATGGCATTCATGGCCTCTTCTGTAGCCCATTTTATCAGGGATCTGGGCTATGGGGCCATCCCCTGTGGCAACGACACAGCGCTGAGCATTCCGATGGCCATCGACGCCGGTCTGGGTGAGCTCGGACGTCATGGCCTCTTAATCGCACCCCATTTTGGCCCGCGGGTACGGATCAGCAAGGTGCTGACCAATTTGCCGCTGGTACCGGATAAGCCCATTGAAATCGGCGTTAGAGAGATGTGCACGGTCTGCGGAAAGTGTGCCGAGGTATGCCCGGGAAAGGCCATCAGCTCTGACGATCCCACCACGGAAGGGCCCACGCTATCCAATAACCATGGGCTTTATAAATGGTATATCAATCCTGAAAAATGCTTTCAATTCTGGGTACGGAATAAGGGCGACTGCGCCAACTGCATCCGCGTCTGTGTTTTCAATAAGCCCGATACGCGGTTTCATAGTTTCGTCAGGTGGCATGTCAAGAACCTGCCCCGGTTCGACAGTCTATATCTGTGGGGTGACGATCTATTAGGCTACGGGAAAAGATTGAAAATGAGAGAGATTTGGAAATAGAAAACCGCCCCGATGTCATTGCAATGAAAAAGACTGAGACCAAGGCAACCATCTGCCGGATGTGCGATCATGGCTGTGGAATTGAGGTTGACGTTGCTGACAATCAACCGGTGGCTCTCAGAGGCGCCAAGGAACACCCTTACAACAAAGGTTGGCTGTGCGCCAAGGGCAGGGCAGCTCTCGATTTTTTTCATCATCCCAATCGGCTTGCAACTCCCTTGATCAAGAAAGAAGGTAAAGCGGTTCCAGTCGAGTGGAATCAATCCTTGGATTTTGCGGCGGATAACCTGAATCGGATCAAAGATCAGTTTGGTCCTGCAAGTCTGGCTATTTATCATGCTGAAGGTGTTGGGCATCAGGAAATCAAATATTATATGAAGCGCTTTGCCAATGTCTATGGCACGCCTAACTTTTCAGGGGTCGGATCGGTGTGCAATGCATCCCGAACCATGGCGGAAACACTTACTTTCGGCGGTTTGACCAAGCCGGATATTCACAATACACGGTTTTTAATTGTCTGGGGTGGAAACCCCCTGATATCCAACGAACCTTTCACGCCAGGGGCAATCAGCCGTCTCAAAAAAAGAGGCGGCAAGCTCGTTGTGATTGATCCCCGCAGGACAGAAACAGCTTCAAAGGCAGATATTCACTTGCCGATCCGGCCCGGACGGGATGAAATGCTTGTTTTGAATATTCTGCATGTCATATTGCGTGAAGAGTTATGGGATAGAGCATTTACGGCCGAATGGGTAAACGGATTCGATCAGTTCTTTGAAATGGTAAATACTGACCGCTTTTCGCCTGCTAATGGACAGGCTTTGACCGGAATCGCGCCCGATCTGGTTCGACAGGTCGCCTGGGATTATGCTCAGACAAAGCCTGCCGGAATTTTTACCGGCAACGGCCTGGAGCACCATAGTTTCGGGGTGCATACGATGCGTCTCGTGGCTATTTTAAAGGCCATTACAGGCAACCTGGATACTCCCGGCGGCGATCTTTTCACACCCCGACCTAAGTTGAAAGACATGACTGCGCCGTTGCCCAAATCTTCGATACCACCGGTAGGTTTGGAAACGTTTCCTCTTTTCTGCAAGGCTCGCAAGGAAGCCCATGCACTCAGTCTTGCCGAGGCCATTCTGGAGGAACGACCCTATCCCATCAAAGCCATGATCATTGCCGGCGGCAACCCGACCCTGGAGTGGCCGAATAGCCTTCGCACCCGCAAGGCACTCCAAAAGCTGGAATTCCTAATGGTGATCGATGTGGTTCGGTCTCCGGACACCCAGTATGCTGACGTGATTCTGCCTGCCTGCACCTTTTTAGAGAGGGACGAACATCGGGTGAATGTTTACCAAAACCTTTCCTGTATCACCTTGAGGAGAAAGGTAGTGCAACCCGTGCAGGGTCTACCTGATCAAATGATCTGGGTACGATTAGCTCATCATATGGGATTTGGTGAGTATTTCCCCTGGCAGGACTGTGAAAAAGGTATTGATTACTTGCTCCAGGAACTCGGTATTACTTATCGGGATCTCATCTCTAATGGTGGAATCTACGAATATGAAAAACGCACATACAGAAAATATGAACACAATGGCTTCTCTACCGCGACAGGTAAAATTGAAATCTACCCCTCACAGCTTGAAAATTTCAAGCTGGATCCTTCACCCGTCAGGAAAAACGTGGGGAAGGTCATTGAACACAGGAAGGAATTTCCACTCTTTTTAACGACCGGCGGGAATCTTCCTTGCTACACTCACTGGCAATTTCGCGATATTTCTAAACTGAAAAAGATGTCCCCCGATCCGATTTTCGAAATCCATCCAATGACCGCGAATCATTATGGTATTTCAGAGGGTGAAATGGTCGAGGTGCGGTCACCCTTTGGGAAAATTCGGATACAGGCTTGCGTTACCAGCAAGATACACCCGGATTCAATACATATTGCGCAGGGCTGGGAAGAGGCTAACGCTAACGAGTTGACTGGGACAGAAAATGCCGACCCAGTCTCGGGGTTTCCCAATCTTAAGTCCATGCGATGTAATATCCAGAAACTGTAATGAAGAAACGATGTGGACCAGATTGCTCAATGCTGGGCATAATTTCTGGAAATTGTTGCGGTTATCTAAATGAAATAATCAGTATCGGTAATTTTTCGGGTTAGCAAATGCCATTTGAAAAATTTAAATTGATGGACAAAATCAGGGCAATACGACAATATGTTGCCCCTTTCAATTTTAGCTATACAGATTCTCAAGCCATACCACAAACAAGGTACTTGCTGACCTGTTGTGGGTGATGAGGAGATACACCATCTTCAGGTATAAAGCGCTTCCATTAATGCGCGATAATTTAAGGCCAGTTCATGCGAACAGAAAAATTTGACAACCCTCCAACTATTTCCTAGTTTTACTGAATAGTTAAGTTATATAGACCACGTGTGCACAAACGGATTTCATTCAAATCCTGGCGTTTCCACCCTGGGGGAGAAATCGGGGTTCAAGGATGGCGGCTTGCACATCGTTTGAGAATAGCGAACAAAAAGTTAAGTCATTGAAAAAAGCACTTTGCGACTGTCGGGAAAACAAAAAAATCTCCCAGCATAATGAATTAGACTATCGCAGTCTGGTTGAAAACGCCAACGAAGCCATATTGGTTGTTCAAAATGGCAGCTTTCAATATGCCAATCCCAAAGCCGAAGACCTTTTTGGATATTCCCAAAAGGAATTGGCCGCCAAACCGTTGGATATTTTCATTCATCCAAAAGATCGCGACATGGTGATGCAACGTTATGAAAGGCGACTTAAAGGTGAAAAACTTCCTGAAATTTATCCCTTTAGAATTGTCAATAAAGATGGTGCCAGCGTTTGGGTGGAGCTGAAAGTCAAATTGTTTGCCTGGAGTGATCAACCAGCAGTGCTGTGTTTTATGACCGATATTACCAAGCGGAAAAAAGCAGAAGAAAAATATCGACGTGTGCTTGAAAGTCGATTTGAAGGTTATGTCCTGCTGGATGAGAAACGCATCATCATTGAAGTCAATAACGCCTTATTGGAAACGTCAGGATATCTTTCCGATGATTTTATCGGATGTCCGATCGAGAAATTTTTCGACAAAACCTCGGTTGATTTTTATTCGGCCAGTCTGGATCATTTTAGTTTTGAAGCCCTGTTTCGTGTCCACGATGGCCGACAAATTCCTATGCTGTTTAGCCGCAGCACTCTAAAAGATGAAAATGACAAGATTACCGGCTATATGTATTTCCTTACGGATTTAACCGATTTAAGGGCAACACAAGAAGCGCTTAGAAAGGCCGGGCAGCGCTTTCGCAACATGTATCAAAACGCTGTGCAGGGCATGTTTCAAAGCAGATTATCCGGTAACCTGATCAGTGTAAACCCTTCTTTTGTCCGGATTCTAGGATATGATTCCATTGAAGAAGTGCTGGCGCTCAAAG
>JAAUYK010035666.1_pt1 | contig 19799 bp, 15 predicted proteins | sample 7278021 | NCBI WGS metagenome assembly JAAUYK01 (sample SAMN14350223, study PRJNA611818) | marine sediment metagenome | isolation source: surface marine sediment (1.8m) | place: French Polynesia: Moorea | collected 2018-08
CCGAGCGAGATCTCCGTCGCGATGTTGGCGAGGCTGGGGGCCTTGCCCGCGCTGACGAAGTGCTCGATCAAGACGGCCTTGCTGTCTTCCTCGAGCACGATGAGGTTCCGCGGGTGGTGGGAAACGGCGCCTTGGTCGCTGTCCGAGAGGTAGATTACCTCGATCGGGGAGTCGATGGCGACGCCGCGCCCGACCCTCAGGACCAGGCCGTCCTGCATCATGGCGGTGTTCAGGTCTAAGAGCGGCTGATCCGCCTCGGAACCCAGCTGGCCGAGAAACTCCTCGACCGAGCCGCCGCCGTCGCGCAGGTGGTCGGCCAGGCTGCCAAGGCGCACGCCCAGGGGCAGGCGGGTCACCATGGAGAGGTCGGGTCGGAAGCGGCCGTTGACGAAGACCAGGCGGTGGTTGCTCGCCCCGGCCGGCAGCAGCGATGGGAGCCGGTCCGGTCCGGGCCGGTCGGTCGCGGCCGGCGTGAAGGCGAGCTTTTCCAGGGGCCGGAGGTTGGTGTACTTCCAGGCCTCCATCTTGGGGTTCGGCAGACCGGTCGCACGGAAGGCGCCTATTCCGGCCTCGCGCAGATCGGCCAACCAGGGCAGATCTCCACCCGGCAGCGCGCCCTTCAGCGCGCTGTACTGCTCGGTGTAGGGCAGGGCGGAAGGCGCGGTCATGCAGCCACCTCGTCGCTCGGCACGAACTCGGCGTAGCCCTTCTGTTCGAGCTCCCGCGCCAGCTCCTTTCCGCCGGAGCGTTGAATCCGGCCGCCGGCCAGAACGTGCACATGGTCGGGCACGATGTACTCCAGCAGCCGGTTGTAGTGGGTGATCACCAGCATGGCACGCTCAGGGCCGCGCAGCGCGTTCACGCCGTCCGAAACGGTTTTCAGGGCGTCGATGTCGAGGCCGCTGTCGGTCTCGTCGAGGACGGCCAGGCTCGGCTCGAGCATGGCCATCTGGAGCATTTCGTTGCGCTTCTTCTCGCCGCCGGAGAAGCCGACGTTGACCGCCCGCTTCAGCATGTCGTCGGCGATGCCGAGCTCCTTGACCTTGGCGCGCATGACCTTGAGGAACTGCATGGCGTCGAGTTCGCTCTCGCCGCGGTGGCGGCGCACCGCGTTGACCGCTTCCTTGAGGAAGGTCGTGTTGGCGACGCCCGGGATCTCCACCGGATACTGAAAGGCGAGGAACACGCCTTCGGCCGCCCGCTCCTCCGGATCGAGGCCGAGCAGGTCCTTGCCCTTGTAGAGCACCTCGCCGCCGGTCACCTCGTAGCCTTCCCGTCCTGCCAGCACGTAGGAGAGCGTCGACTTGCCCGAGCCGTTCGGGCCCATGATGGCGTGGACTTCGCCGGGCGCGATCTTCAGGTCGATGCCCTTCAGGATTTCCTTGCCCTCGACGGTGACCTGCAAATTCTTGATCTCAAGCATAGAACTTTTCGTCCTTCTCAGTTCGTCTCGGTCGGCCTCAGCCGACGCTGCCTTCCAGGCTGATACCGACCAGCTTCTGGGCCTCGACCGCAAACTCCATGGGGAGCTGCTGCAGCACCTCTCGGCAGAAGCCGTTGACCACCAGGGCGACCGCGTCTTCCTCCGCGATGCCCCGCTGGCGGCAGTAGAAGAGCTGCTCTTCGCTGATCTTGGAGGTCGTCGCTTCGTGCTCGATCTGGGCGCCCCGGTTACGGCTCTCAATGTAGGGCACGGTATGGGCGCCACACTGGTCACCGATCAAGAGCGAGTCGCACTGGGTGTAGTTGCGCGCCCCGGTCGCCTTGGGCGAAACCTTGACCAGGCCCCGGTAGGTGCTCTGAGAGCGGCCGGCCGAGATGCCCTTGGCGATGATCCGCGACTTGGTGTTGCGACCCAGGTGGATCATCTTGGTGCCGGTGTCTGCCTGCTGGCAATTGTTGGTGATAGCGATGGAGTAGAACTCGCCGACCGAATTGTCGCCCTGCAGGATGCAGCTCGGGTACTTCCAGGTGATCGCCGAGCCGGTCTCGACCTGGGTCCAGGAGACCTTTGAGTTGCGGCCCCGGCAGGCGGCGCGCTTGGTGACGAAGTTGTAGATGCCGCCGACACCGTTCTCGTCGCCGGGATACCAGTTCTGCACGGTCGAGTATTTGATCTCGGCGTCGTCCAGGGCAACCAGCTCGACCACGGCGGCGTGCAGCTGGTTCTCGTCGCGCATCGGCGCGGTGCAGCCCTCGAGATAGCTCACGTAGGAGCCCGCGTCGGCGATGATCAGGGTGCGCTCGAACTGCCCGGTATTGGCGGCGTTGATCCGGAAGTAGGTCGAGAGCTCCATCGGGCAGCGCACGCCCTTGGGCACGTAGACGAAGGACCCGTCGGTGAAGACCGCCGAGTTCAGGGTCGCGTGTTTGTTGTCGGTGTAGGGAACCACGCTGCCGAGATACTTCTTGACCAGCTCCGGGTGCTTCTGCACGGCCTCGGAGATCGAGCAGAAGATGACGCCGACGTCCTCGAGCTTCTTCTTGAAGGTGGTCGCCACCGAGACGCTGTCGAACACGGCGTCGACCGCGACCCCCGCGAGCCGTTCCTGCTCCTTCAAGGGGATGCCCAGCTTCTCGTAGGTCTTCAGCAGCTCAGGATCGACCTCCTCGAGGCTCTTCGGCCCGTCGGCCGTCTTGGGCGCGGAATAGTAGTAGGCGTCCTGGTAGTCGAGCGGCGGGAAGTCCACCTTGGCCCACTGCGGTTCCGGCATATCGAGCCAGTGACGGTAGGCCTTGAGGCGCCACTCGGTCAGCCATTCGGGCTCGTCCTTCTTGTCGGAGATGAAACGGACGATGTCTTCGCTCAGCCCCTTGGGCGCCGTATCCGCCTCGATATCGGTGACGAAGCCGTACTTGTACTTCTCGGTGACGTCCTGAACCTGCTGGACCGTTTCGACCGTTGCCGCCATGCCGTCCTCTACTCCTTGCGTATTTGCCTGAAGCGCAGCGTCTAGTGCGCGTTGGTCACGCCGCAGGGCGCGCCCTTCTCGACCTCGTCGAACACCATGCCGGGTGTCGACATGTCCTCCAGTGTTACCTGTGACAGAGCGTTTTGGATCGCCTTGTTGACCTTGTCCCAATTGCCGCGCATCGGGCAGAGCGACGCGACGTCGCAGTGGCCGTTGCTCCCGTCCACGCAAGCGGTCAGCGCGATCGGGCCTTCCAGGGCCTGAATGATCTGCGCCACGGTGATCTCGTCGGCCGGGCGGGAGAGGGTGTAGCCGCCCGCGGCGCCGCGCTGGGAGGCAACCAGGGAATCCCGCGCCAGAGCGTTCATCAGCTTCGAGACAGTGGGCAGAGGCACCCCGGTTTCTTGGGCGATCTGCTGAGCGGTCCGAACCCGGTTGCCGGGCCGAGCCATCTGTGCCATCACCACCACCGCATAGTCGGTCAAGCGATTGAGACGAAGCATTGGCGTTCCTTAAATCATACCGAATTGGTATGGTTTCGTAGATATCGGTTTTCCGGCTGAAATCAAGCTTTTTCGAACCGAAGCGGCGCTGAATCCGGGAGGATTCGTCGAACGCTCACCTCCGCGCGTTCCAGGGACACCGCTGGCCTCCTCGAACCCTTTCAAACGCTTGTGATCGCTAGTGATCCCGACGTGCGGCCGGCGGCTGCCATACTTCGGCTGCCCGATTGGGGGGAGCTGCGACAGGAGAAGTTGAGATGCAGTCGAGGAAGAGCAAACTGCTTTCGTCCACGGTGGTGCCCTTCGTCATGATGGCCGGTGTCGCCGTCGCGGGCATGGCGGTCGCCCCGGAGGTGGCCGCGCCACCCGCACGGGCGGCCTGCAACCCCTGCGCCGTGAAGAAGAGCAATCCCAGCGCCGCCGCGGCCTGCAACCCCTGCGCGGCGGCAAACCCGTGCAACCCCTGTGCTGCCGGCAATCCCTGCAACCCCTGCGCCGCCGCCTGCAACCCCTGCAATCCTTGTGCCGCCGGAGGCGGGCAGGCCAGCCTGAAGTGCGCCGTTCCACGGCTTCGCACGGCGGCCCTGTCCAACCCCTGCAATCCCTGCGCGGCAGCAGCCTGCAATCCGTGCAATCCCTGCGCGGCGGCCAACCCCTGCGCGGCAGCGGCCTGCAATCCGTGCAATCCTTGCGCAACGGCCAACCCCTGCAGCCCCTGTGCGGCGGGCAGTCCATGCAGCCCGTGCAATCCCTGCGCGGCGGGCGAACCGGCGGAACTCACCACGGCCGAAGCCGTGGCCGCCTACGACTGCCTGATCGGGGACATGCGGGCCGCCTACGCAAAGTCGAACGACCGCAACGCCGTCAGCTACGCCTCTTTCCGGCGCTACAGCACGCAGCCCTACGTATCGGCGACACACGGCAGCCGCTACGTCCAGAACTTCGCGAACGACCAGGCGCGCAACTATGGGCTCTTCGAGAACGCGGGCACCTTCCGGCCCGGCGCCGTTCTCGCCAAGGACAGCTTCCAGGTAAAGGGCAACGGCCAGGTCGCCATCGGCCCCTTGTTCGTCATGGAGAAGATGCGCGCCGGCTTCAATGCCGAGAGCGACGACTGGCGCTACACCATGGTCATGCCGAACGGCTCGGTCTTCGGGACGACCAAGGGCAAAGGCGCGCAGAAGGTTCAGTTCTGCATCGGTTGCCACCAGTCGGTCACGCCGGAGCAGGACAACGTCTTGCTGTTGCCGGAGGAATACCGGTCGAACTAGGAAACCGGCCAAGCCCTCTTGCGACTAGTCGCCGAGAATGGCGCCGGTGTCGCCGGCGGTCTCCTTGCCGGGCAGGACGGCGTGCAGGACGATACCTATGATGGCCGCCAGGGCCATGCTGGAGACCTCGGCGAAGTCGCCCAGCTTGAGGGTCGCGCCGCCGATCCCGATCACCAGGATGACCGAAGCGATCAAGAGGTTGCGCTTCTCGCCGAAATCGACCTTGCCCTCGATCATGGTCCGCAGACCAGATGCCGCGATCACACCGAACAGCGCAATGGCGACGCCGCCCATCACGGCCATCGGGATCGATCCGATGAAGGCGGCGACCGAGCCGACGAAGCCCAGCAGCATCGCCAGGACCGCCGCGCCCGCGACCACCCAGACGCTGAAGATGCGGGTGATCGCCAGTACGCCGATGTTCTCGCCGTAGGTCGTGTTGGGCGGTCCGCCGAGCAGGGAGGCCAGCATGGTCGCTAGGCCGTCGCCGAGCAGCGACCGCTGGAGGCCCGGCTTGACCAGGAAGTTGCGCCCGACAACGCGGCTCACCACCACCTGATCGCCGATGTGCTCGGCGATCGTCACGATCGCGACCGGCACCAGAAGGGGAAGGACTTCCCAGGGAATCCCACCGGTCGCGGCGGTCAGGCCGGAGAACAGGGCCACGAAGTCGGGCACCGCGAAGAACGGGGCGGCGGCGACCGGTCCGAAGTCGACGAAGCCGAAGACCAGGCCGACCAGGTAGCCGCAGATGATGCCGAGGAGGATCGGCACGACGGTGAAAAAGCCCCTCAGCACAATGGAGAAGGCCAGGACGCAGGCGAGCGTGAAGAGCGCCAGGACGAAGTGTCCCAGGCTGTAAGCTCCACCGCCCGCGGTGTTGGTGGCCATGCCGATGGCGACGCTCGCCAGCCCGAGGCCGATCACCATGATGACCGGCCCGACGACGATCGGCGGCAGCAGGCGCAACAGCCAGCGCACGCCGAACAGCTGGATCAGGACGGCGACCACGAGATAGACCAAGCCCGCGCAGAACGCGCCGAACATGGCGCCGGCGACGCCCGCCATCTGGGCCCCCGCGACAATCGGCGCGATGAAGGCGAAGGAGGACCCGAGGTAGACCGGGATCCGGAAACCCGTGACCGCCATGTAGAGCAGGGTGCCGAGCCCGCTGCTGACCAGGGCCACCGCGGGACTGAGCCCGGTCAGGATCGGCACCAGGATGGTAGCCCCGAACATGGCGAAGAGGTGCTGCAGGGAAAGCACCAGCCAGACGTGGGGCGCGGGGCGTTCGTGGGTCGCAAGGCCGTCCCGGCCTGCGCTGGTCGTCGTCTCGATCGTCATTGGTCTTTGACCCCAATTCTTGTCGGTTCGCAGCCGCTTCGCCCCGGAGCCCCGCCAGAGATTATAGGGCCGGGCGAGCGGCCTGTCGCCGGTCGGCGCGGCGGCGCCGGCTCCGCATTGTCGAGCGGGCGGCTTTGTGGGAAGAATCAGCGTCTTCGGTAAGGAAGTTGGCAAACGCTCGGAATTCAGTAACAAAGGCGCGCTACTACTGCGCGTGGCATCGCCATTCGGCTGGAGCCCCGTGAGGCTTGAGATGACCGGATCGAAACGCCCAAGTAAGCACATCGTTCTCACCTCCCACCCGGGCGGTGGCCAGAAGCCGGTGCCGATCACCTGGGCCTCCGCCGATCCCAAGGCCCGCGGGCCGGTGATCGGTTCCCTGACCAATCCGGGGCAGCGCAACGTGATCGGCGCCCACGCGGGCTCCTACGCGCTTTATCGGGCGCTGGCGATCGCCGCCGGGAGCCTCGATCCCCTGCACAAGGCGGATCTGACCAACACCGCGCCCACCGAGACCATCGGCCCCCACCCGCAGTGGTCCGACGCCGACAAGATTGTCTCACTCGACCCCTTCGGCCATCTCGCCGGCGAGGTGTTCAAGGATCTGATCGATCAGGGTCAGGACATCCGCCCGACCATCGCCGTCACGCGGGCCCGCCTGACGGTTCCCGAGATGAAGGAGCTCCTGCGTAGCGAACGGCTCAAGCCCGACGGGCGGGTGCTGCTCGAGAGCGGCGAGATAAACTGCATTAAGGCCGCCATTGAACCGGTGTGGTATCTGCCGGGGATCGCGCGCCGCTGCGGCGTCAGCGAGAAAGACCTTCGGCGCAGCCTGTTCGAGCATACCGGCGGCATGTTCCCGGAGTTGGTGACCCGCTCCGATCTTCAGGTCTTCCTGCCCCCGATCGGCGGGCTGACGATTTATTGCTTCGGCGACCCCGGCGCAATCTCCGATCCGGCCCGCAAGCTGGCCTGTCGGGTGCACGACGAGTGCAACGGCTCGGACGTCTTCGGGTCCGACATCTGCACCTGCCGGCCCTATCTCGTGCACGGCATCGAGATCTGCGTCGAAATCGCGCAGCAGGGCGGCGCGGGGCTGATCGTCTACAACCGGAAAGAAGGACGCGCTCTGGGCGAGGTCACCAAGTTCCTGGTCTACAACGCGCGCAAGCGCCAGGAGGGCGGCGACCGGGCCGATCAGTACTTCGAGCGCACGGAATGCGTCGCCGGGGTCCAGGACGTCCGGTTTCAGGAACTCATGCCCGACGCGCTCCACTGGCTCGGCGTCACCAGGATCGATCGCTTCGTTTCCATGAGCGATATGAAGCACGACGCCCTGACCCGCCAGGGCATCGAGATCGTCGAGCGCGTGCCGATCCCCGAGGACCTGATCCCGGTGGATGCCCGTGTTGAGATCGAGGCCAAGAAGGCGGCGGGCTATTTCACGGAAACGGCAGTGCCAGCCGAGTCCGACTTGGCGCGGACCAAGGGCCGCGGCCTTACGGATTACTAGGAACACCTTGGAGACCTTGACCGATCCGCGCGCAGCCGCCGCCTGGCTGCGCACACCTGCGGCGATCCGCGCGCGCTGCCGAATGGTGTACGACGCCGCCGAGGCCGGTGCGCTGCGCCACTTCGCGCTCGATTCCGGACGCCTCGGTGAGGCGGCGCGCTACGTGCTCGAGACCATGAGGGAGCGTTATCCGGCGCTCGACGTTCCCTACCACAGCCGTTGGCGTCACTTCGCCGTCGACGGCCGGGACCGCTGGTTGGAACTTCGGGATCGTCTGGCCGAGACGTCACTCGACGAGCTGGCCCGGATCCGTATCGACCTGGCGGTGACCAGCGTGCTGCTCGACGCCGGCGCGGGCGCCCAGTGGCGCTACCGCGAGCCCGGGTCGGGCGCGCTCCACGCGCGCTCGGAGGGCCTCGCGCTGGCCAGTCTTTACGCTTTCCAGGACGGTCTGTTCTCCACCGACCCGGCGCAACGATACCGGGCCGACGCCGACGCCCTGGAGGAGATCACGACCGAGGCGCTGGGTCGCTCTTTTCAGGCCGACGCCGGCAATCCCCTGGTCGGCCTGGAGGGCCGAGCCGCGCTGCTGCGACGACTCGGTGGCGCACTCCGCAACCGGCCGGATCTCTTCGGCGCCGAGCGGCCGCGCATCGGCGCGCTGTTCGACTTCTTGAAGGCGGCTTCGGGAGAGGACGGCCTGCCGGCCGCAAGCATTCTCGACACCCTGCTCCAGGCCCTCGGGCCGATCTGGCCCGGCCGGCTTGCCATCGACGGCGCGGTCCTCGGCGACGTCTGGCCGCATCCGGCGGCCGCCAGCAACGACCTGACCGACCGCCTCGTGCCCTTCCACAAGCTCTCGCAATGGCTGGCCTATTCCCTGGTCGAGCCTCTCGAGGCCGCCGGCGTGACGGTCACCGGACTCGACGACCTGACCGGCCTCGCCGAGTACCGCAACGGCGGCTTATTCCTTGACCTCGGAGTCCTGAGGCCCAAGCATGACGATGTCCTCGGCCGCAGGCACGCCGCGGACAGCGAGCTTGTCGTCGAATGGCGGGCGCTTACCGTCGTGCTTCTCGACCGCGTCGCCGAGCAGATTCGGGCGGACCTGGACCTGAGCGCCGCCGGGCTTCCGCTGGCGCGGGTGCTCGAAGGGGGCACCTGGAGCGCGGGACGCAGGATCGCCCGGGAAAAGCGGTCCGACGGGCGGCCGCCGATCGCGGTAGAGAGCGACGGCACGCTTTTTTGAGCGCAGGGAGCGCGGTTCGGAGGAGGTAGCATGGGACACGCGGTTACCGTGGTCGATCATCCCCTGGTCCAACACAAGCTGGCGCTCATGCGGCGCAAGGAGACCCCGACGGCGACGTTCCGGCAGCTGATGCGGGAAGTCTCCCTGCTGCTCGCCTACGAAGTCACGCGGGACCTGCCGCTGACCACCGCCAACATCGAGACGCCGCTGGGGCCCATGCGGGCGCCCAAGCTCGCGGGCAAGAAAATGGTGCTGATCTCGATCCTGCGGGCCGGGAATGGCCTGCTGGAAGGCATACTCGACCTGGTGCCTTCGGCCAGGGTGGGCCACGTCGGGCTCTACCGCGACCCGGAGACGCTGACCGCCGTCGAGTACTACTTCAAGGTTCCCGAAGGCCTGGGCGAGCGTCTGGTGATCGCCGTCGATCCGATGCTGGCGACCGGCAACTCGGCCGCCGCGGCGCTTTCGCGGATCAAGGACGCGGGCGCGACCAACATCAAGTACGTCTGTCTCCTGGCGGCCCCCGAGGGGATCGCCGCCTTAGCGGCAGAGCATCCGGAAATCCCGATCTTCACGGGGTCGATCGACGAGCGCCTGAACGATCACGGCTATATCGTCCCCGGCCTGGGAGACGCCGGGGACCGCCTCTACGGCACCAAGTAGGTCGATCAGCCCGGGAGCCGGGACCGCAGGGCGCTGATGCGCCGGCGGGCGGTCGCGAGCTGCTCGGTCGAGAGCTTGCTGGCGGCCCAGTCCCGATTTCGGGCGGCCCAGTGGGGATCCGCGATCGCCCAGGTCTCGCGCTGGCGATGGGCGTAGGTCGATGCCGCCAGGGTGAACCAGACATGGGCCGAGACATAGTCCCGGTCGAGCCCGATACCGTTGGCATACATCAGTCCCAGGTTGAACTGAGCGTCGGCGTCGCCACCTTCCGCGGCGCGCCGGTACCACTCGGCGGCCTCGTCATAGCTCTGGCGCACGCCCTCGCCGCGGTAGTACATGACGCCTAGCTGGTACTGGGCTTTTGGATCGCCGTCTTCGGCGAGCGGGCGCCAGACGGAGAGCGCCCTGGAAAAGCTCATCCGGTAGTAGGACTGCAAACCATCCTGGAAATCGGCCGACGCCGACATTGTTGGCACCGGCTGCGCCAGGATGGCGAGGAGGACGACGAGCAGGCTTTGGCGGCGGCACATGGCGCAGTAGACGGGCGATGATTTCGAGACCCGGGCAGCCTAGCGGTGCCTTGGTTAATCAATGGCAAACCGCTTCAACAGGCGGTTAGGACCGCGAGTGATCAGAATCTCAACCTCTTGTCCACGGTCGCTTAAGCATGTTCGTTCAGCCCATATAAACGTGCTTGGCGTAGTTTTTTCGCCAGCCAGGCAGGCTCACGAGCGCCCAGGTAGGGCCACTTTCAGCCCCTGACCTCCCGACAGCAGAGTTTGATTGAAACAGGATCGCCCAGAGCGATCCATTCGCGCGCCTTCTAGGACAGCACCACCGCCAAGCCGAGCAGGGCGAGGGCGCCCATATGGGCAAGTCCGATGAGGTTCGACATGTTCATGGCATTGACCTCCAGCTTGGCGTTCCGGGCCGCTTCCTGGCCGCTCCGGATAATTGATCCGTCGGCGGTCGCGGGACCATTGCCGAAACGCCTTGTCAGACCACCGCAATTTGCATGGCTGGCGCTCAGGAGCCGACGTCGTCGTCGTAGCCCCGCCGGCTGCTGTAGAAGATCAGGAACATCAAGCCGGCGCCCAGGAGCAGGCTCAAGACGACCCCGAGAACGAGGGCCAGGATCCCGTGGGGACTGATGTCGACTTCGGCCATGCTGGTCCAGGCGTAAGCGACGACCGCCGCCGTCGCCGCCAGGAGGCCGCCCAGGATGCCGATCAGAACCAGCAGGCGCATCGCCCTTCAACTCTCGAATTCGCAGGGGACCGGAGGCCGATAGCCCCGGTCCCGGAGCACATGGGCACGGAACACGAGGCTGCCAATATTTCCGTTGCCCTTTTTCCGCCAGACGTTATAACACGCTCCGCTCTTCTCAGGGTGCTTTCCGCCTGTCGGCACCTCATGCGGCTGTGGCGGAATTGGTAGACGCGCAGCGTTGAGGGCGCTGTGGGGGCAACCCCGTGGAGGTTCAAGTCCTCTCAGCCGCACCAACGGCGCCGGATCACCGGGCTGGAAAGCACACCCCAAGGAGCCGCCCGCGGCTGTGGCGGAATTGGTAGACGCGCTAGCTTCAGGTGCTAGTGGGCGAAAGCCCGTGGGGGTTCGAGTCCCTCCAGCCGCACCACACTAAAATTCGGTGACCTTTGCACCGGCCCCGCCGCGCCCTATGCTCCGCGCAACGAGGGGGCAGGTCCCAGCGCCGCGAGTCTCGACGACTTCGACAGCGACGATGCCCGACCGGCAAGGCTTGTTGGGGGGAGAGCATTGTGTTCGAAGGCTTTGAGCAAAGAAGAGTTTCAAGCAGCGAGACCGAGATCAATCTCAGGATCGGCGGCTCGGGGCCGCCTCTGCTGCTGCTGCACGGCTACCCGCAGACCCACGTAATGTGGCACAAGGTCGCTCCCGGCCTTGCCGAACGCTTCACCGTGGTCGCCGCCGACCTGCGCGGTTACGGCGACTCCGGAAAACCGCCGGCGGGCGAAGGCCACGCCGGATACAGCAAGCGGGCGATGGCCCGCGACCAGGTCGAGGTCATGGCGGCCCTCGGGTTCGAGCGCTTCGGCGTCGCCGGCCACGACCGGGGGGGCCGGGTGGCCCATCGCATGGCGCTGGATCACGGGGAGCGGATCGAGAAGGTGGCCCTGCTCGACATCGCGCCGACCAAAACCATGTACGAGCAGACCGACAAGGACTTCGCGACCGCCTACTATCACTGGTTCTTCCTGATCCAGCCCTACGACCTGCCGGAGCGGCTGATCGGCGCCGATCCCGGGTACTTCCTCGATCACAAGATCGGGCACTGGAGCCGGGAACCCGGCGCCTTCCCGGTAGAGGTCGTGGCCGAATACAAGCGCTGTTTCGCCAACCCGCAGACGATCCACGCTACCTGTGAGGACTACCGGGCGGCGGCCAGTATCGACCTGGAGCACGACGCTGCCGACCTCGCCAAGCGTCTCACCTGCCCGCTGCTCGTGCTCTGGGGCCAGAAGGGCGTCGTCGAGCGCTGCTTCGACGTCCTCGCGGCCTGGCGGGAGCGGGCGGAATCGGTCCAGGGACGAACACTGCCCTGCGGTCACTTTCTGGCGGAGGAGGTGCCCGAGGAGACCCTGGCGGAGCTCTTGGCCTTCTTCTAGAAGGTTCCGCCGAACCGGTTAAACAATTTGCACGGTTTTGCCGTAACCTGCTTCAGCACCTATGTTTATGGTGGAGGGGCGACATGCCCGGTCGCCACGAGCGTTGAGGACACATGAAGCAAAAGCGGGAACGGCAGTTCGGGTTCAAGGCCGGGGGGCCCAAGGTAAGGCGTCCACGGACGCCGAAGAACCTGCGGCCGAGCTTGGCGGCGCGCCTTCGAAACTACTTCCTCGCGGGTATCCTGGTGACGTCGCCGGTCGGCATCACCTTCTGGATCGCCTGGAACCTGATCGAGTTTGTCGACGATTCGGTGATGCCCCTCGTGCCGGTGGCCTGGAACCCGGAAACCTATCTGCCCTTCAGTCTGCCCGGCATCGGCCTGATCGTGGCGGTGATCATCCTCATTCTGATCGGAGTGGCGACCGCCGGCTTTCTCGGCCGGATCATCACCGGCCACAGCGAACGCCTCCTGGCCCGCGTGCCGGTGGTGCGCTCTGTCTACAGCGCCACCAAGCAGATCCTGGAGACGGTCCTCGCGCAGAAGTCCAACGCCTTCCGCCAGGTGGCGCTGATTGAGTATCCCTCGCGCGGCGTCTGGGCCGTCGGCTTCGTGACCGGCGAGACGGTCGGGGAAGTGCAGGCCCTGACCGACGACACCACGATCAACGTCTTCATCCCGGCGACGCCCAACCCGACCACCGGGTTCCTGCTGTTCGTCCCGAAACGCGATGTCCACGTGCTCGACATGACCGTCGAGGAGGGCGTCAAGCTGGTGATATCCGGCGGGATCATCACGCCCCCTGCGCCGGGAGAGGCACCGAAGACGGTCACCATTCGGGCGTCGGACCTGGAGCCCGAGGAGTCCAAGAGCCGACCGAAGCGCCGCTTCAGCTTCGCCGCGCGCCTGCGCAACTACTTTCTCGCCGGCATCCTGATCTCCGCCCCGATCGCGATCACCTTCTGGCTGACCTGGAAGTTCGTGTCCTTCGTCGATGCCCAGGTCGACCCCTACATCCCCCTCTGGTGGCATCCGGAAACCTATCTGCCCTTCGACATCCCCGGCCTGGGGCTGATCTTCGCCCTGATCGGACTGACCTTGGTAGGCATGTTCACGGCCGGCTTGACCGGGCGCATGCTGATGCGCAGCGGCGAGCGCGTCCTGGCCCAGGTGCCCGTGATCCGCAGCCTCTACAGCGGGGTCAAGCAGATCCTGCACACCATCCTGTCGCAGCAGTCCACGGCCTTCCGCAAGGTGGTGCTGTTCCAGTATCCGCGCCCCGATGTCTGGGCGATCGGTTTCCTAACCGGCCAGGCCGATGAACGCATCCTGGACAAGACGACGGCTCCCGATGTTCTGAATGTTTTCTTGCCGACCACGCCGAACCCGACCTCCGGCTTTCTCCTCTTCGTGCCCCGGGAGGAGGCGCAGGAGCTCTCCATGACCGTGGAGGAGGGCCTCAAGATGGTAGTCTCCGGCGGCATCGTCACCCCGCCAGACCGGCGCAAGGAGAAGCAGGCGGACGAGCCGCAGCCCGAGACCGGATCCCGGCAGGATACCCTGGAGCCGGCCGAGCCTGCGGAATAGGCGCGCCGCTTATCCCGACCTCAGATACTTGATCGCCTGGTCCCGCTCGAAGAGGTAGAGCAGGACCCTTAGCGCTTCGCCGCGCGGACCGGTGAGCCCCGGGTCCTTTTCCAGGATCAGGCGGGCGTCGTCGCGGGCCATGGCCAGGAGGTCGCCGTGGACCGCCAGGTCGGCCACGCGGAAGGTGGGCATGCCGCTCTGGCGGGTCCCGAGCACCTCTCCGGCGCCGCGCAGCCTGAGATCCTCTTCGGCGATGCGAAAGCCGTCGTCGGTCTGGCGCATGATCTCGAGGCGGGCGCGGGCGGTCTCGCCGAGCGGCGCCTGATAGCAGAGCAGGCAGGTCGACTTGCCGGCGCCGCGCCCAATCCGGCCGCGCAGCTGATGGAGCTGCGCCAGGCCGAAGCGCTCGGCATGCTCGATCACCAGCACCGTTGCGGCCGGGACGTCGACCCCGACCTCGATGACCGTCGTGGCCACCAGCAGATCGACCGGCCCCTCGGCGAAGGCCGCCATCGCCGCGTCCTTGTCCTCGCCCGACATGCGGCCGTGGACCAGTCCGACGCGGCGGCCGAAACGCTCGGCCAGGACGGCGTGGCGGTCCTCGGCGGCGGCCACGTCGATCGTCTCGGATTCCTCTACCAACGGACAGACCCAGTAGCCCTTGGCGCCGCGGTCGAGCGCCCGGCCGACCGCCTCGACCACGTCGTCGAGGCGCTCCAGGGGCAGGACCCGGGTATCGACCGGCTGGCGCCCGGCGGGGCGCTCGGTCAGCTTGGAGGCCAGGAGGTCGCCGTAGGCGGTCAGCATGAGGCTGCGCGGGATCGGCGTCGCGGTCATGACCAGGATGTCGACGGCGCGCCCCTTGGCCCCGAGGGTCAGGCGCTGGTGGACCCCGAAGCGGTGCTGCTCGTCGATCACCGCCAGGCCGAGATCGTGGAACGCAACGTCCTCCTGGAAAAGGGCGTGAGTGCCGACCGCGAGACGAGCCTCGCCGCTGGCCAGGCGCTCCAGCGCCTCGCGCCTGGCCTTGCCCTTGCGGCGCCCGGTGAGCAGTTCCACGCGGAGGCCAGCGGGCGCCGCCAGGGCGCTCAGGGTATCGTGGTGCTGGCTGGCCAGGATCTCCGTCGGCGCCATCAGGACGGCCTGACAGCCCGCCTCGACCGCGGCCAGCATGGCGAGCAGGGCGACCACGGTCTTGCCGCTGCCGACGTCGCCCTGAAGCAGCCGGAGCATGCGCTCCTCGGCAGCCATCTCGGCCAGAATCTCCTCCAGGGCGGTTTCCTGGGACCCTGTGAGGCTGTAGGGCAGGGCCTCGATCACCGGCCGCCGGAACCTGCCGTCGCCCACGATAGAGCGGCCCTTGCGGCGCCTCTGGCGCTCCCGGACCAGGCCCAGGGCGAGCTGGTTGGCCAGCAACTCGTCGTAGGCGAGCCGCCGGCGGGCGGGCACCCCGGGCTCGAGGTCGGCGGCCCCGGCGGGCTGGTGGACCCGGCGCAGGCTCTCTGCCCAGGGGCGCCAGCTTTCGCGCTGGACCAGGGCGGGATCGAGCCATTCCGGCAGGTCCGGCACGCGCTCCAGGGCCGCCTGGACCGCCTTGCCGACGACCTTGAGCGACAGCCCGGCGGTCAGGGGATAGACCGGCTCCACGGTCATCAGGGTGGCGCGGTCAGCGGGCCGGCCGATGTGATCCGGGTGGGTCATCTGCAGGCCTTCGTTGAAGAGCTCGAGTCGGCCGCTGACGACGACCTCCTCACCGACCGGCAGGACCTTGCTGAGATAGTCGCCGCGGGTGTGGAAGAAGACCAGCTCCAGCCGCCCTGTCCCGTCGCTGCAGGTCACGCGGTAGGGCCGGCGGGGCACGCGGGGCGCCTCGTGTCGTTCGACGCGCAGGCTGAGCGTGGCGACCCGGCCCGGCAGGGCTTCCGCCAGGCTGGGCGCATAGCGCCGGTCGATCAGGCCGGTCGGCCAATGCCAGCAGAGATCGAGAACGTGCGGTCCGGCCAGCCCCTCGAACAGCTTCGCCAGGCGTGCTCCGACGCCCGGCAAGGAGGTGAGGGGCGCGAAGAGGCCGAAGAGGATTTCCGGGCGCAAGACTTTTCCCGCTGAGGCACGGTTGTGCGGTCAGCAGGATCGCCGGACAGACGGGATGGAATCAAGGCGGACCGGACGAGGTCCGGCGGCCGAGTTACCAGAGGAAGAAGATCAGGACCGCACAGAGGCAGAGCTGGATCGCCTGCGGCACGGTGATGGCGCGGCCTTCGGGCCGATCGGGGATGAAGTCGTCGTCGTCCGCACTGGCGCGACGGGCCTTCTTGCCCGGGAAGTGGATGTCGGGCTTGATCGACGACTCCTGGTCGTCGTCATAGACATCGTCGCCGTAGTCCTCGATGTATTGCTCGACCGCACGGTTAAGGAAGTCGAGGGCCTCGACCCTGCGCTCCCGATTGGCCGGAATCGGCAGCGAGAGCTCCAGCGTCTTGACTTCGTCTGGCGCGCTTCTGGCAGAAGTCAGTCTTTTTGTGCGGGTCGACGACATTGGAGCATTCCATCACATTTCAATGAAGATTTGACTAAAACCGCTCCATTGCTTTCCCAAGTTCGAACAAATTTGCGCATTTGGATTGTTCTCCCGAGAACATCTCATGAATATCCCCAGGGGCCATTTTTCCGCATTGCAATAGTAACACGCAGAGCCGTGACTGGTTCTAGAAATACGTGAAGAAATTGTCCGTTTACCATGAGATATAGAAAAGTTTTATTTCAAATTTTGCCGAGTCCCTTGACCGGACAGGGGGCTTTCGATTTTGCGCCGCCGTGCTATGTCTCTGCGCGCAACTGGGAGCCGAGCCCCATGACAACCGACGCCGCACGACGCAAGAGGCTGCGCTACCGCGCCGCGCACCGCGGCATGAAGGAGTTGGACATTCTGATCGGGCGTTTCGCCGAGAGCCATCTCGGGGACTTCGACGCCGCCCAGCTGGATCGCTTCGAGCAGCTGCTCGAGGTGCCGGAACCCATCTTGTACGACTGGATCACCGGCAACGCGGAGCCCGCGCCGCCTCACGACCACGACGTCACGCGCCTACTGCTGGCCTTCAAGCTCCACACGCCGAACTCTTGAGACTGCTGCCGGACATCGCCCTGAGACCGGGTGACACCCTGGTTTCCAACGCTCCTGAGGGTGTCGAATCGGTCTTTCTGAGCCAGTTCTGGCGGACGGGCGGAAGCGACCGGCCCGGTCCGATCCTACACGTCGCCCGGGACGACGCGCAGATGGCCCGGATCTGCGAACTGCTCTCCTTCTTGAGCCCGACTTGCGAGGTGGCCACGCTCCCAGCCTGGGATTGTCTGCCCTACGACCGAGTCGGTCCGCATAGGGACATCGTCGCCCGGAGGATCGATACTCTGACCCGGCTCTGCGCCGGACCCGCGCCGGATATCGTCGTGACCACCGTGAACGCCGCGGTGCAACGGGTTCCGCCGCGCAGCGCCTTCGAGGGCCGGAGCCTCGTGGGCCGCACCGGGGCACCGCTGAGCCAGGAGGAGCTCAGGCTGTTCTGTGTCGGGAACGGCTATCAGCGGGTCGAGACCGTGAGCGAGCCGGGCGAGTTCGCCCTGCGGGGCGGCATCGTTGACGTCTTCCCGCCCGGCGAGCCCGAACCGCTGCGTTTCGACTTCTTCGGCGACGAGCTCGATTCCTTGAGGCGCTTCGACTCGCTCAGCCAGCGGACCATCGAGCCGCTCGAAAGCTTCGCCCTGAAGCCCGTCAGCGAAGTGATCCTCGACGAGGCGTCGATCTCGCGGTTCCGCACGCGCTACCGCGAGGCCTTCGGCTCGGTATCCTCCGAGGATCCGCTCTACGAGGCGATCTCGGCCGGACGGCCCCATCCAGGGATGGAGCATTGGCTGCCCCTGTTCTACGACGGACTCGAGACGGTCTTCGACTACCTGCCGGACGCGGCCGTCACCCTCGACCGCCAGATCGAGGAGGCGCGCAGGGCCCGGCTCGAGAACATCCTGGAGTTCTTCGACTCGCGCGTATCGCTGCAGGACGCCAAGGACGTCGGCGGCTGGCCCTATCGTCCCCTGCCGCCCGAGGCGCTCTACGTCGATGGCCAGAGCTGGTCGGCCTGTCTCGCCGGCCGCCGTTCGGCGCAGTTCTGGCCCTTCGCCGCGCCGTCGGGGAACGGTGCGGTCTTGGATGCCGGCGGCCGGGCGCCGCTGGACTTCTCCGAGGCACGCACGGCGGCGGACCACGGCCTGTTCGACCAGCTTCGCGCCCGCGTCGAGGCCGAGGCCGGGCAGGGCAGGCGGGTGCTGCTCGCCGGCTACAGCCAGGGCTCGCTCGACCGCCTGACCGGGCTGCTCAAGGACCACGGGCTGCGGCAGACCAGGGCGATCACGACCCTGGAGGAGCTGGACCGGGTCGAGGAAGACGGTCTGGCGGTAACCGTGCTGGGTCTCGAGCGCGGTTTCGGCGCCGGCGCCCTGACGGTGATCACGGAACAGGACATCCTGGGCGAGCGCTTGGCGCGGCCGGCGGCCAAGCGGCGTCGGCCCGAGAACTTCCTGACCGAGGTCACTACCCTGCAGGAAGACGATCTCGTCGTGCACATGGATCACGGGATCGGGCGCTACGAAGGGCTCCAGACACTCGCCGTCTCGGGGGCGCCGCACGACTGCCTGCGGCTGGTCTACCAGGGCGGCGACAAGCTCTTCGTTCCGGTCGAGAACATCGACGTGCTCTCCCGCTTCGGCTCCGAGAGCGCCGGGGTCGAACTGGATCGGCTCGGCCAGGGTCAGTGGCAGGCGCGAAAGGCGCGGGTCAAGGCGCGGATCAAGTCGATCGCCGACGAGCTGATCAAGCTCGCCGCCGCGCGCGAGCTGAAACATTCCGACCCGATCGCCCCCGAGGCCGGGCTCTACGACGAGTTCTGCGCCCGCTTCCCTTTTCCGGAGACCGACGACCAGCTGCGGGCGATCGAGGACACCCTGGACGACCTGGCGGCCGGGCGGCCCATGGACCGGCTGGTCTGCGGCGATGTCGGCTTCGGCAAGACCGAGGTCGCGTTGCGCGCCGCCTTCATCGCTGCGATGACCGGGCGCCAGGTGGCCGTGGTGGTTCCGACCACTTTGCTGGCCCGGCAGCACTACCGGACCTTCCGGGACCGGTTCCAGGGCCTGCCCGTGCGCATCGCCCAGCTGTCCCGCCTGGTCGCGGCGAAGGATGCCGCCCGGATCAAGGACGAACTGCAGCGGGGTCAGATCGATATCGTGATCGGGACGCACATGCTGCTGTCCCAGTCGATCGCGTTCCAGGACCTCGCCCTGCTGATCGTCGACGAGGAGCAGCACTTCGGCGTCAAGCAGAAGGAGCGCCTGAAGCGGTTGCGCGAAGACGTCCACGTGCTGACGCTGACCGCCACACCGATCCCCCGGACGCTGCAGCTCGCGCTCTCCGGCGTCAGGGAGATGAGCCTGATCGCCAGCCCGCCGGTCGACCGCTTGGCGGTCCGCACCTTCGTGCTGCCCTACGACCCCGTCATCGTGCGCGAGGCGATCCTGCGCGAGCACTTCCGCGGCGGGCAGGTGTTCTATGTTTGCCCGCGGATCGAGCACCTGCCCGACCTGCAGGAGCGCCTCGAAAAGCTGGTGCCCGAGGTCAAGATCGCCACGGCGCACGGCCGCATGGCCCCCGGTCCTCTGGAATCGGTCATGAGCGCCTTCGTCGACCGGCGCTTCGATCTGCTGCTGTCGACCAATATCGTGGAATCCGGTCTCGACATTCCCAACGCCAACACCATCGTGATCCACCGCGCCGACATGTTCGGCCTGTCCCAGCTCTACCAGCTGCGCGGCCGGATCGGCCGCTCCAAGCAGCGGGGCTACGCCTACCTCACCGTGCCGCCGGGCCGGCTGCTGACGGCGGCGGCGGAACGGCGGCTCCAGGTTATGCAGACCCTGGATACCCTCGGCGCCGGCTTCACGCTCGCCAGCCACGACCTCGATATCCGCGGCGCGGGCAACCTGCTCGGCGAGGAGCAGTCGGGGCAGATCAGGGAAGTCGGCATCGAGCTCTACCAGCAGCTGCTCGAGGAGGCGGTCACCGCCGC
>JAAUYK010036152.1_pt1 | contig 19777 bp, 13 predicted proteins | sample 7278021 | NCBI WGS metagenome assembly JAAUYK01 (sample SAMN14350223, study PRJNA611818) | marine sediment metagenome | isolation source: surface marine sediment (1.8m) | place: French Polynesia: Moorea | collected 2018-08
CAAAAAAATAGACTTTCATATAAAATTATCGATAATATTCAAGGAGTTAGGCGTGATTAATTATATTCTGTCCCAAATACAAGCGTGTTTGCGAACACCTTTAATGACAGGAAAGATCCGATGGGTCTTTCTATTGATGGCCTTATGTGGATTGTTTGGTGGGCTCCAGCCTTCAAAATCGCTTTCGCAGGCATATATCGGGTCTGCAATGCTGCATGCAGCTCAAGCAGCCCCTTCTTGGGCATTATGGCCGCATGAAAAAAGTGATCTGAAACCCGATAAAAATGTCATTTTTGGCAAACTTCCCAATGGATTCAGATACGTTTTAATGGTAAACCGGGAGCCTTCTGATCGTGTGAGTATGCACCTGAACATTCAGGCCGGTTCTTTTCATGAAACCGAAGATCAACAGGGTTTGGCGCATTTTCTTGAGCACATGCTGTTTAATGGCAGCACGCATTTTCCGCCCGGTGAACTGGTAAAATACTTTCAGCGCATTGGTATGCAGTTTGGGCCGGACGCCAATGCGCGTACCGGTTTTTTTGAAACTGTCTATGACATTTTGCTGCCCGAGGGTGATGCCAAGAGTCTGGCTGAAGGCTTACGGGTGTTAAAAGATTACGCCGAGGGTGCTTTACTGCTTGAAACGGAAACCGATCGTGAACGTAAGGTCATATTAGCCGAAAAACGCACCCGTGACTCCGCCGATTATCGAACCTTTGTGTCTTCGATAAATTTTCAATTCCCGCAGGCGCGGGTTTCACAGCGGTTGCCGATCGGTGTGGAGTCCATTTTACTTAGCGCCACCAGCAAGGATCTGCGCGATTATTACGACACGTGGTATCGACCGGAGAAAATGGTTCTGGTAATGGTGGGCGATTTTGATGCCGACCAAGCCCAGGAACTGGTTAAAAAAACGTTTGCAAACCTTATCGCCCGGGCACCCAGGATGCCGACACCCGATTTTGGAATAATTCAACATGAAGGTATTCAGCCTTTCTATCACTATGAAGCGGAACTGGGTAATACCTCAATTAGTATTGAGGCCATGCAACAGGAGGAACCTCAAGCCGACTCGGCCGCATTGCAACGCAGGCTGTTTTTGCAGGACATGGCCGACCGCATTGTGAAAAACCGGCTGGATGCCATGGTGCGCAGCGGAAGCGCGCCGTTTACGTCGGCCACGATCAGCTCCGGTCGCTATTGGCAACAGATTGAATATGCCGCCATTTCAGCCGACAGCAGTCCGGATAAATGGCAAGATTCGATGCAAACGCTTGAACAAATGCTGCGACAGACATTGCAATACGGATTTAAGCCGTCCGAAGTGAATAGAGTTAAAAAAGATTTTCTAGCTGAGTTGGATGACGCTGTTAAAAAGGCACCGACCCGTAAAAGCCAGCGCCTTGCGCGCCAAATTATTCGGCACGTAAATAATGGTCGCGTTTTTCTTTCCCCCCAACAAGACAAAGAGCTGTTCGAACCTGTGATCCGTTCCGCCACTCCGGCATCCCTACACACCATTTTCCAAAAATCATGGGCACCGCAACATCGGTTGCTTTTCGTAACCGGTAACGCCAGAATCGAGTCGCCCAATCCTCAAAACATTATTCTGGCCGCCTTCAAGTCGAGCCAAGCCGTAGCGGTGGCGGCCCCCACCGATTTAAAAGCGGTTCAATTTCCGTACCTCCCCGAACCGAAACGTATGGGTAAAATTACCAGCCGCCAAGATATTGACGATTTAGGGCTCATCCAAATCGATTTTCAAAACGGGGCCCGCCTGAACCTGAAAAAAACCGATTTTAAAGCCAACCAGATTATATTCAATCTCAATTTTGGCAGCGGTCGCTCGACACAGCCGCTGCATTTGCCGGGATTGGCCCAATTTAGCACTGCCGTGATTAACAACAGCGGCACCGGTACATTGAGTTTGAATGATTTGCAGCGGGCGCTAGCCGGCAAAAAAACAGGCCTTAAGTTTGAAGTCCGTGAAGACCGCTTTCAGTTTTCAGGCAACAGTGTTTCTGCCGAAACCGAACTGATGTTCCAATTGCTTTACGCTTATCTGGTTGATCCTGGATACCGTAAAGAAGCCCTCCAATTGGTTTTGCAGCGCTTTAAACAGAACCACGACGAGTTGACACGGACCATCAGAGGGGCATTGGCACTTTACGGCAACCGCTTTTTGGCCGGTGGTGATAATCGGTTCGGCCGGCCTTCCCTGGAAGCTTTTCAAAAACGGACCCTAAAAGATGTGCGGGATTGGATCGGTCCGCTGTTAACCGGAAATGATCTCGAACTTTCAGTGGTGGGCGACATTGATGTTGATAATATCATTAAACTGGCCGCTACCTATTTGGGCGGTTTGGAACTGGCCCCTATCAAACCCGCCCCAAGGCGCGATGAACAGGTTCATTTCCCTGTCGGACAGGTCTTGGATCTTAAGGTCGATTCGCGCCTTCCGAAAGGAATGGTGGTACTGGCCTATCCCACGGATGATTTTTGGAAGATTGACCAAACCCGCAGGCTCTCCATGCTGGCCGAGATCTTTTCTGACAGAATGCGCGTGCAGGTGCGTGAAAAACTGGGCGCCGCCTATTCACCGTATAGTTATAATTGGTCCAGCCGTGCCCATGGCGGCTTTGGTGTTTTTCGAGCGGTGGTTGAAGTGAATCCTGCCGAAGCCAACTTGATTATATCGGAATTAAAACAAATCGCCGAGGGATTGCGTGCTGCGGAAATAACGCCGGAAGAGTTAAAACGCGCCTTGGAGCCGACCTTAACCGGTATCAAAGACATGCGGCGAACCAACAACTATTGGCTTAACAGTGTCTTGGCGGGCTCCAGGCGTTATCCGATGCAACTGGATTGGAGCCGAACCATAGAGAAAGATTACGCATCGATTTCCCCGGAAGATATTGCGGCAATAGCCCAAAAATATTTGCAAAACCAAAAAACCGCTCAGATTGTGATCACACCCGGCAATCAGCAGGCCGATGCAGCATTCAGAAACCAGCAGGCCGTCCGATAAAGACGCTTGTCTCCGGATGTACCCTATTGTCGTTTGTGACGGTATGGATTGCAGCGGGTAAACGAGCCTATTTATCGGGATCGGTCCCCGGTTTGTCTTCCTTTGCCATTAACGCTTGCGGGTCGGTCATCAGATTCTTAAATTCCCAATCTGATATGATATAGGTCCAGGGTTCAATGCGTTGATTAAGTCGGGCTGCATTGGCCGCCGCATCCGGCTTGGCAGTCTCTTCCTGTGATGGCTTTTGGCTTTCAGAGCTCGGGGGTTCGGATGCCACGCCTGTTTCCGGGGAACGATAATCAGCGCGTATCTTCAGATAATACTGATCCGTTTTACCATCCACACTTTTGCCAGGATAAACCGAATAAATGGTGCCGTCATACAGCTGATATTCGATGCGGCGGGACGTGTCGATGCCGGTTGCCGCGGGATCAATATTCGGATCGGCGACATCCTGTACACTGAAAAATGACAAGGCGCGTAAAACTTCATCAATCTTGGCGGCGTCTATTTTTTGTGAAAATTGCGGCTGGATTAGTTTGGCCGCAAGACTTTTTGCAGGGCGCTGCAAAATATACACCGGATCGGTCTGTGAGGGAATATAGGCGCGAACCTGCTCGATCTTCTCGGCGTCAACATCTGTGATTTGCTTGTTCATCCAGTCATCGGTTTTCTTTTTAATGAAGCGAAATTCTTTATCTACCAGATAAATCTTATCCTGCGCCGCTGGCCTGACATAATGACCGCCGGATCCGGAGGATGCTTGTCTGGCTTTGCCTAAAAGCAGGTCCGCCATGGTATTGGCATGCGTATCTTGAATAATTATGCGCACGGCGGTGGGACTATCACTGGTGGGTGCGTCGACGGGAGAATGCAATTCCAATCGTGTCAGCCTTTCGGGGGTCACATCGAAGCTGCGGCCAATTTTCAAATCCTGAAGTTTACCGACCAATTCACTGAGTTTTGTAAAATCAACGGGAAAGTTATAGCGATTGCTTACGACCCAACCTTCAGCGGTTCGCTTTAATTCGACGGTATCTTCCGTACTGGCAATCGTAATGGCACCTATGTCATTGACCGACAACTGATCGATCAGAAGGCGGCCCATTTCACTAGATTGTGAAGCCGATTGTTGGCCTTGGATCATATAATAGGCCAAGGCGCCAAGCAAACAGACCGTCACCAGCAGTATGATCAATGTTTTCGATTTCATAAATCTTAGTCCTATGCAAAGCTTGTGGTTGTCTTTATTAATATAGCGTTATGATGTTGGATGATATCACGATCAGCTTGGGCCTTGGGACGCGAAAGGGTCGCCATTTACATAAGATCGTCTATTTATTTAATGGCGTTTGGCTTTTGCGGCGTTTGTGCAGCCCATAGGCAATGCCGACGATTGCAACCAAAAAGGGCATTAAAAAAATATTGGCAAATTTTACCTTATTGCCCAAGGATTCTATCTCAGACCGAAGATTGCGGCGCACAATCTTTAACTCCCGGTTAATCCGCACTTTTTCTTCTTTGAATTTGCGAATCTCTGCTTCTTGTTCTTCACTCAACAGAAATTGTTGCGAAGCATCTTTCTGTTTTTCCAGGGCTGAAATTTTTTGGTTGGTCTCTTCGACTTTACGCAACAATGTTTGTTCTTTTTCACGCCAACGATCCTGGGCTTTGCGTTGCAATACCTGAACCCTTGTAAACGGCCGGTCAAAAGTGCCCCGGGAGCGAATGCCAATGAGTTCGGGGTTGCCGGATAGGACTTCGCAGGCATTGAGTAAAAAATTGAGATTATCGTTAAAGACCCGTGAAATATTGAAACCCAAAAAGTTTTGGTTTTCCACATAGTGACCGTCGAAGAGAAAATCGGCATCGGCAATGACGATGATCGTTCCGGGTTTCTGACTTTCGGTTAAGCGAGTGGAATCGGTGGCAGCATCCGCTTGATTCTGATTGGGATCTGGGGTGGGATTTTGTATCTGGTCATCGGTTGCTGGCGGGCCGTCGGGGAAACTGGTTTTGAAATTGCCGCTAATTTTCGCAGCTAAATCGTATTTTTCAGATGAAGGCACAAAATCCTTGCGGATTTCACCAACACCAAACCGTAATTTGAAAGTTTCTTGCATGGCTGAGTTGACACTCGAAACCAAAAGCGGTTCATAGGTTAAATCGGTGGTGTCATTCTTTTTAAGGCCGCCGGCCACCGGCAAAAGCATGGTTTCCAAATCGGATGTAATCATATCCTCACGATTAAATGCGATCGGTGTTGTCGATATCCAGAAGGGATTGTTTTCGATCCGATTGTCCTGGGTGCGCAGCCGTGTCGCGAAACCGAAATCCGCTACGGCTTTGGTGGCCTCCATGGTAAAACCCCATGATTTAAATAAATTCTGCAGATATGACGCTTTAACCGGACCCGGACTGCGATCCATGATGGCAAACGGATCGATGCAGACAATCAGCCGCCCACCCTGCAACAAATGTTGATCCACCGCGTATTGCAGTTGATTGTTGAGATTTTTAGGGTGCAGCAGCAGCAACAGATCGAAGCCGCTTTCAATCTGTTTGGATGATGGATTGATTTCCTGTACATCATAGGTTTTGCGCAATTCGGTAATAAAAAACCACGGCGCCATGGCTTGGGTGGGATTTTGCATATTAAAGGCCATCGGTGAGGCACCGAAAATCGGCAATCCGCTAATGATACCGATTTTGGGTTTTGTGGGCGTTTGCACCCGCGCTATAATGCGGGTGATGCTGTATTCCAATTGTTGCTCGGCAGATGGATCCAGCGCCGCAATGGCTTCCTCCTGATCACCCGCCACGGCCACTAAACCGAGATAGATGCGCTCACCGGAGGGCAGATCAATGCCCTCAATCCCGAACTTTTGGGCCCATTCTTCCTCTTCGGAGTCGATTTTGGGGTCATATACTTCTACGGCGACCTTACCACTGCTGAAATATTCATACTCTTTTAAAAAGTCGATCATCCGGCGGGCAAAGTTTTTAATTGAGACAGGAAGATTGACCACATTTTTACTGTAGAAAACTTTAATTGTTACATCTTCTTCGAGGTCCGCCAAAATATTTTTCGAGTTATCGGAGAGGGAATATAAATTTTCTTCCGTTGTGTCCCAGCGTAGATTGAGCCCCGCAAAAAGAAAATTAACCAGCACCATGAGCAGTAAAACGACTGCCAAGCCACCAGCTGATAATAAAAATTTATTGAAACCTTTAAGTGTATCGGCCATTTTTGAATGTCTCCATCAGGATGCTTTACGATTGTTTAGAATAACGCCATTGGCGAACAGCATAAAAATAATGACGGAAATATAATAGAGTACATCTCGAAAATCGAGAACCCCTCTTTCAATTGAAATAAAGTGCGTCAGAAAACTGAGTTCGGCAATAAGATTGACAAACCACACCGGCGCCCACCCGGAAATCACGGCGTTAACCGGCGCGTATCCCGCCAGAACAAAAAACAGGCAAACGGCCACCGCTACGATGAAACTAATAACCTGGCTACGGGTGAGGGCCGACGTCATCAACCCTACGCTTAAAAAGGCACCGGCCATTAAAAAACTGCCGATATAACCACAAAAGATGGCACCCAAATCCGGGTCTCCCAGATAAGCAACGGTGATGACCAGGGGAAACGTCAACAATAGGGCAATGCCGATAAAAACCCATGCTGCTAAAAATTTGCCGGCAATGACCTCGCTCATTCTAACCGGCAAGGTCAGGATTAATTCGATGGTGCCTAAGCGTCGTTCCTCGGCCCACAACCGCATGGCGACAGCGGGAATCAAAAACAGGAAGATCCAGGGGTGCCATTGGAAGAATGGTCGCAAATCGGCTTGTCCGAGTTCAAAGAAATGACCTATATAAAAGGTAAAGAAACCGGTCAGCAGTAAAAAGATAACGATAAACACATACGCCACCGGAGACCCGAAGTATCCGGAAAGCTCTCTTTTAAAAATTGCACTGATGTTGCGTGACATTTGGTTCATGGCTTATTCCATTTTTTATTTATAGTAATGGCCATCAAAACATCTTACGAAAGCACGCCACTTACGGCATGATACGCTGGTATCGCTTAACAGGGATCGCCTTTGGCCAATTTTAACCGCCGCCGGTGATGGTTCGAAAGACTTCATCCAGTTTGCCCTGTTCCACAAACAACGATTCAATTTTATAAGCGCTGTCCTGCAGCACATCCATCACTTTAGCGGCGATGAGTACATCCTTCTGCTCAGGGTATATCCTTAATGTGAGGTGCTGATTATCCTGACCGATCACACTGGCGGACTGGACGCCGTCCAGCGCCTGCAAACGAGGCAGCAGTTCCTGCGGATCGGTTGCCGCTAAGGTAAGCGATACCGCGCCGTGCACGGAAGACTGCGCGCGCAGAGCGTCCGGTGTATCATCGGCAACAACGACCCCATTGGCAATAATGATTGCGCGTGTACAGACCGCATCCATTTCCTCAAGGATATGGGTTGACAGGATGATTGCTTTACGGGCGCTCATGGCTTTGATCATCATGCGCACTTCATGTTTCTGGTTGGGATCCAGCCCGTCGGTGGGCTCATCTAAAATCAGATATTCGGGATCGTGCAGGATACTTTGGGCAAAACAAACCCTTTGTTTGAATCCCTTGGATAACGTATTGACGGTTTGGTAGGTCACCTCGTTTAAGAAACACTTTTCAAGTGTTTCTTCGATCTTCGCTGTGCGTTTTGTTCCGGAAAAGCCCCTGATCTGGGCACAGAAGTCCAGATACTCAAATACGGTCATATCAGGATAAACCGGTGCATTTTCAGGTAGATAACCGATTTTTTCCCTGGCCGCGATCGGATGCTGCAAAATATCCGACCCGCCAATGATGGCTGTTCCGCCGCTGGGGGGGATAAATCCCGTTATCATTCTCATGGTGGTGGATTTGCCGGCACCATTGGGGCCCAAAAAGCCCAGAATTTCACCCTTGGCGACGTTAAAGGAAATATCGTCGACAGCTTTTTTGATGCCAAAGAATTTGGTCATATTTTTAACTTCAATCATTGGTGTGGTCCATTCCCTTTATATAGTGGTTTGGGTAATCATTTCTGTCAAAATTTACAGGAAACGCTAGTGCCGGAGATGGAATGCTTGGGCTGGATTGATTCTAAGAGCCATACAGTTTTTCATGCGTTTGTCTGAAATTAGACTGAACCGTCGGAACCGCAAGGCGGCCTGAAAGGCGTTCGGTCGAATTTTTCTAAAATTTTAGCGACGAAACTTAATTCTATTTATAAAAATTGTCAAGAACCTTACCATCCTAGCGACCATCCGGTGGTTGCCCAAAGAGATCCGATCTGATATTGACAACCAAATTTTTGCCCGCATATCGCATGCAAATTTTAAAATTATGCCTATTATTAGTTTTACGCAAAATGCAATATGACGGTCGATTCTAAGCTGACAACATCCAACGGCGTTTCATGCCGGCGGCAGTTAACATGAATGCCGCTAGTCTTTATTAAACTATTTATTTAGCAGGTCCCATCGGACAAACCGAGGTCACATATTTTTTACAGCGCCGTTTCGCGCTTAACCGAATGCACACAGAGCAAACCATGACCAAACGGAACTGCCGCATTGAAAGGAAGGGTGCATGAGTCCTTCGCAAAAACAGGAAGGCCTGGTTGACAGTCTCTGGAAATTTTTGGCATCGGTAAAGCTAACCATTGTGCTGCTAATTACCCTGGCCTGCGCATCAATTTTCGGAACCTTGATTCCTCAAAATGCCAGCCCGGCTGAATATATCCAAGCATTTGGGCCAATACTCTATCGTATTTTTTGGGTGTTGGATATTTTTGATATGTATCACTCCTGGTGGTTTCAGTTCCTTATCCTGATGCTGGCCATCAATATTGTGGTGTGTTCCTTTGATCGCCTATCGGCAACCTGGCAAATCATTTTTGCCAAAAACCCCAAGTTTAATCCTGAACGTTTCCAGCGATTATCCAATAAACAAGAATTCAATGAAACTGGCTCCGCCCAGACATTAAGCCAGGTATATTCGCCGATCATTGCCAAATATTTCCGTTACCAGACTGTTACCAACTCGGGTAAGGGGACTTACCTTTTTGCCGAAAGGGGGCGTTGGACCCGACTAGGCGTATATGTGGTGCATCTCAGTGTGGTGATTCTATTGATCGGTGGGTTGATTGGATCCATTTTCGGTTTTGAAGGTTTTGTCAACATTGCCGAAGGTGAATCCGCCCAAACGATCCGGCTGCGAAATGTCAATCAGGTCCGCGAACTCGATTTTGTCATCCGCTGCGATGATTTCGATGTCAGTTTTTACGAAACCGGAACACCCAAGGAATTTCGCTCTAAATTGACCATTATTGAGGGCGGCCAAGAAGCATTAACCAAAGATATCATCGTTAACGATCCGTTGCGCTATAAGGGCATAAGCATATATCAGGCCAGTTACGGAAGTCTCGCCCCGGACCGTATGACCCTTAAATTTACCAGCAACGCCAGCGGCATGGCTTACGAGATACCGGCCAAGGTTGGCGGGACCATAGATATCCCCGAAGCCGGCGGTCAATTTACGGTTACGGAATTTCAGCCCCAAGCGGTTTTCAGAGGAACCAATTTAGGTGAGACCATCGTCGGCCGCCTGCAACCCAAAGGCGATACATCTCCAGCCGATATCATGTTGCCGGTTCGGTTTCCCAGTTTTGACAAAATGCGTAAAGGCGATTGGGTGATATCTGTGGGTAATATTGAACCGCGTTATTACACAGGCTTGCAAATCGCAAAAGATCCTGGGGTTTGGGTGGTTTATACCGGCTTCATGCTGATGATTGTGGGTTTTGTAATCACTTTTTTTCTGTCTCACCAGCGAATCTGCGTGGCTATTTTACCAAATGACACCGGCAGCTCTGTGACGGTTGCCGGCATGGCCACCAAAAATAAGCTGGGAATGGAAAATCGAATCAGAAAAATTACCGCCAAGTTATCCGTAGCCCGAGTGTAACGGAGCATTCAATCGTTTGAAAGGACTTATCATGAGCAGTTCACAAATTCTTTCTCTTGTTACCTTTATATATGGTCTGGCCGCATTTCTCTATCTGGTTGCCTGGATCTTTAGGCAGGATTTGCCTGGGAAATTGGCGACCTGGGTCGCTTTGACCGGCGCTGCTGCCAATACGGCCGGTTTAATTTTGCGCTGGGTTGAATCCTATAAATTGGGCATCGGCCACGCACCACTTTCCAACCTCTATGAATCTTTGATTTTTTTTGCTTGGACGATTGCCTGTTTTTATCTGGTGATCGAGCGGATTTATAAAAACCGCACCATTGGTGCATTTTCAATGCCGCTGGCCTTTTTGGCCATTGCCTATGCCTCGCTTTCACCCAACATAAGTGACCGTATTCAACCTCTGCTGCCGGCGCTCAAAAGCAATTGGCTGATCGCCCATGTTATCACATGTTTTATCGGGTATGCCGCGTTTGCCATTGCGTTTGGTGTCAGCATCATGTACCTGTTCAAACAACGCGCTTCGGGCGATCAACTTCAGTTCCTCCAACGCCTACCGGAAATCAGGGTGCTGGACGAACTGACCCATCAGCTAGTGATGTTTGGATTTCTTTTCCTGTCAGTCGGCATTATTACCGGCGCCGTCTGGGCCAATTCCGCCTGGGGTCGCTATTGGGGGTGGGATCCGAAGGAAACCTGGTCTTTGATCACCTGGTTTATCTACGCCACGTTACTGCATGCCAGGCTGATGCGTGGTTGGCAAGGCAAGCGCATCGCCTTTCTTTCAATTACAGGTTTTATGGCTGTTTTATTTACATATTTCGGCGTAAACCTGCTTCCTGGACTCCATAGCTACGGCGCCATGGGGTAATGATTTCCCTTGACAAAACACACCTTATAAATGTAATCACTATCCCTTATTGGTTTCAACACAGCCGGTGCATCGGCACAATTTGCGTGTGCTTCGGTGAACGTGTGTTCTTTCCCCGACAAGAACTAACAACCTTTGTATAATGGAGTTTCCATGAGCACTTCAGATGATCAATCGAAAGAAAGTCAAGAAGTGGCGGCCGCCGAAAAAACTGATCTTGAACCGATTGAACCCGGACAGAGCTCTGTCGGACATGTGGTTCTCTTTTTTATTGTTGGTTTCGTCGCCAGTCTGGTCCTTGGTTGGGTGATTTTTCCGAAACTGCTATATTCCACGAAGCCACAGCCGTTTAACTATAGCCACGCGATTCACAACGAACTGGTCGATGAAGGCTGCGAAAGCTGCCATTATTTCCGCGAAGACGGCTCTTTTTCAGGCATTCCCAGTCTTGAGTCCTGCGTAGAATGTCATGAGGAAATGCAGGGCGACTCGGAGGACGAGGCGATCTTTATGGAAGAATATGTGGCTAAAGATCGTGAAATTCCTTGGCATGTCTATTCCAGGCAGCCCGATTGTGTCTTTTTCTCACATGCCGCTCACGTCAAGATGGGCAAGATGGACTGTGTGACCTGCCATGGCCATATCGGCGAATCGGATCAACTGCCGACCTATAAAGAAAACCGCATCAGCACATACAGCATTGATATCTGGGGCCGTAATATTTCAGGCATTAAGCGAAACAGCTGGGATCGAATGAAGATGAATGATTGCGCCAATTGTCACCGTGAAAACGGTGTTAATCAGCGCAGCGTTCAAACCCGCAAGGGCGGCTGTTTTGTTTGCCATAATTAAATTGTTGTTTGGTTGCATCCAATAATGGCTGAAGAAGATTTGAAGCAAAGTCGTTTTTAGGTTGAAGGGAAAGATTTATGAAGATCGCACGCAGAAGTTTTTTGTCATTCCTGATCGGGGGCGCGGCCGGGACCGCCCTAACGCCTCTGCCCTGGAAACTAACGGATGACTTATCCATTTGGTCACAAAATTGGCCATGGACGCCTGTTCCGCCCAAAGGTGCCGCCAACCAGGTTAATTCCGTTTGTTCACTTTGCCCGGGTGGCTGTGGTATAACGGTACGTAAGATCGATGAGCGGGCTGTAAAGATCGAAGGCATGGACGGTTATCCGGGCAATGACGGTAGCCTTTGCACCCTTTGCCTGGCAGGCCTCCAGCTTTTGTATGGCCCTTCTCGGGTGCAAGCTCCCATGAAGCGGGTTGGCAAACGAGGTGAAGGCCGCTGGCAAAAAATTTCCTGGGAACAAGCGCTCGAGGAAGTTACGGCTAAGCTTAGCGATTTGAGAGCCGCCGATGCGCCTGAAACCCTGGTGGCCCTTCTGGGATCTGATCGCGGGACCGTCCCCCAACTTTTCAACCGATTTCTAACAGCTTACGGATCTCCCAATTTTTTCCGCACCCCTTCGATTCAAGACACCTATGAGCTGGCGCTGTTTCTCATGCATGGCACCCGCAGCATGGCCAGTTTTGATATTGAAAATTCAGATTTTGTACTCAGTTTTGGCAGCGGTATGATTGACGGTTGGGGTTCTTCGGTGCGTATGTTTAAAGCCAAGAGCAAGCTGCGTGATGCCAACGCAACGGTTTGCCAAATCGAGACCCGACTCTCAAACACGGCCGCAAAATCCGACAAATGGGTTTCAATTAATCCAGGCACCGAAGCTGCTTTGGCCTTGGGATTGGCCCATGTCATCATTAAAGAAGCCCGCTATAATCAAGATTTTATTACTAATTATACAAACGGTTTTAATAAATTTCAGCAGTTGGTTCTGGAACAGTACAGCCCCAGCAATGTGACCATGGTCACGGGAATCGACCCGGAAACCATCACTTCCCTGGCTCGCAGTTTTGCCTCGGCGCGTCATCCGCTGGCAATCTGCGGACGCGGTCAGGGCGCCACCCCTGGCAGCTTGAATGAATTTATTGCTGTGCATGCGCTAAATGCACTGGTGGGCAACATCAATCAGAAAGGTGGCATCTGGGCGATGCCAGAGCCGGATTATATTGAATGGCCGGATGTACCGATGGATGCTGTTGCTGCCAACGGAATGCAAAAGGGCCGTATGGATGGCGCCGGAAGCCAGAATTTCCCACACTCACGATATCTGCTCAACCGGTTGCCCGATATGATTAATTCGGGCGAAGCTACCATCGGCGCTCTCATGGTAATCGGTTCCAATCCGGTTCACACGCTTCCAGACACGCCCAAGGTCCAAACCGCATTAGACAAAATTCCCTACATTGTCAGCCTTTCATCATTTATGGATGAAACCACCCAAATGGCAGATATCATTTTACCCAACCATACCAATTTTGAACGTTACCAGGATGTTCCGGCACCTGAAGGCCTGCCGCAACCGATTATTGGCCTATCTCAACCTATCGTCGAGCCGCAGTTTAACACGCGCCATGCCGGCGATATCATCATCCAGTTGGCGCAATCTCTGGGGGGAAATGTGGCTGAAGCACTTGCCTGGGGCGACTATGAGACATGCCTGCAAGAGACGTTGGGTGATAAATGGGATATGCTTAGCGAGCAAGGATTTTGGGTCGACGAATCCTTTAACATTGGGGCCTGGGGTGAAGCCTTTGAAACCGACTCCGGGAAATTTGAGTTTACCAATGCAGCGATTAATAGGTTGCCGTTATTTAATCCCATCAATTTAGACGGTAGCAGTTCGGAGTATCCGCTGGTGCTGCTTCCCTATGATTCCATGCGTATATCCGCTGGTCATATCGGCAATCCAGCGTTTCTCATGAAAACGATTGAAGACACAGTTCTCAAGGGCAATTCTGGATTTGTGGAGATTAATCCGCAAACCGCAGCATCTTTGGGACTTGCGCAAGGTGCCAAAGCGATAATTTCGACACCCACCGGAAGTGCCGAGGTGCGGGTACACCATTTTGACGGCATCATGCCGGGGGTTATTGCCATGCCCAGAGGGCTGGGCCGCACCGCCTTTGATAAATATGTGGCCCACAAAGGTATTAATGTGAATGGATTAATTGGTGCGGTTGAAGATCCGGCATCGGGTCTTGATGCCGCATGGGGAACCAGAGCCAGCCTGACCAAAGCCTAAAGCGAATATGAGGTTCAGATGAAAGAGGCAAACAAGCACAGTGAAATGCAGAAGTTTGGAATGGTTATCGATTTGGATAAGTGCACCGGTTGCGGCGCATGCATGGTAGCGTGCATGGCTGAAAATAACGTGCCGTTTCAAGAAGATGAAACGGATCCGTTGCTGAGTGTTAAATGGATGCGCGTTTATAAATTGACCAATGGCAAGCCGTATCCTGAAACCGACATCTGTTATCTTCCCAGACCCTGTCAGCACTGCGAGGGCCAGCATGAGGGGCATTCGCCCTGCGTATCGGTCTGTCCGGCCACGGCCACTGATTATGATATGGCCACTGGGATTGTCAGCCAGATATACACCCGTTGTTTTGGATGCCGCTATTGCATGGCGGCATGTCCGTATCACGTGCGACTCTTTAATTGGTATGATCCAATCTGGCCCCCCGGCATGGAAAAAATGTTGAATCCCGATATCTCGGTGCGTATGCGGGGGATTGTCGAGAAATGCAGCTTCTGTTTCCATCGATACCAGCTGGCCAAAGATCAAGCTTACGTTGAAGGCCGCCGTGAAATTGAAGAACACGAATATCAGACGGCGTGCACCCAGGCCTGTCCAGCCGATGCCATTGTATTTGGCGATTTGAATAATCCGTCGCACCTTGTCCACCAATTGGCGCAACCGGATTTGAAACATCATGGCAAACCCAAAAATCCCAAAGCATTTCGTTTGCTGGAACGGTTGGGTACCAACCCGAAAATCTATTATATGTCCAGCAAAAAGTGGGTTCGTTTGGCCGGTGATAATTACACCCGTGAAGAGTTAAACAAGAAAAGAACCTAACTGCGGAGATATGACCGATCACCGCATTTTTTATCTTAACCGATTTGAACAGTGAGGAGCTTTTAAATTATGGATTCTGCATTGATCCCTGAAGGTGTTAACCGCTGTCCCATCTGGAAATTCTTGCTGGCAATTGCAATTACCAGTGTGGTGCTTCTGTGGGGCGTTTACGCCATGCTGCTCATCTACATGAAAGGCCTCAACCAGACCAACATGAACAACGCCTATGGGTTTGCGCTTTGGATCTGGGCCGATTTGGCAGTGATTGCCCTGGGTGGTGGCGCCTTTTTTACCGGACTCTTACGATATATATTTGGCCTAGATGAGTTAAAAAATATTATCAATTATGCGGTTTTAATCGGGTTCATCTGCTACAGCTCCGCCCTTTTGATTCTGGGCATCGATGTCGGCCAACCTTTGAGGGGTTGGTTCATTTTTTGGCACGCAAATGTGCATAGTATGCTCACGGAAGTGGCATTTTGTCTGACCTGTTATTTCATGGTATTGACCATCGAGTATATACCGCTGGTGTTAGAGAATCGTCAGATCGATCGGGTTCCTTTTTTTCATAACCTCAGCCACAATATGCACGAGATCATGGCCGTGTTTGCCGCTACGGGTGCCTTTCTGTCATTTTTTCATCAAGGTTCGCTGGGTGGTGTTTCGGGGGTTCTTTTCGGTCGTCCCTTTGGCTTTCGCGAGCACGTACTGGTGTGGCCTTGGACCTTTTTTCTGTTTACCTGGTCAGCGGCGGCCTGTGGCCCCTGTTTTACGATTTTGATCACCAAAATTACAGAAGCCGTCAGTAAAAAAAGGCTGGTTAAAGATAACGTATATGATCTCCTGGCTAAAATTGCCGGCTGGATGCTCACCGGTTATGTGATCGCCAAGATTATCGATACCATATATTGGGCGACAACCACGGTGCCATCCATGGGCTTTCATTTCATGCAATTCTATTCCAATAATGCACTGTATGGCCCATGGATTTTAATTACCGAAGTTATCATTTGCGGCGCTTTACCGGCGTTGATTTTGATTAATCCCAAATCGCGCCAAAATCCGAAATTGCTGGTTATTGCCGTTACCTTAGCAGCCGTAGGCGTTAGTCTGAACCGGTGGGTGATGGTACTGCAGGTGCTGGCGGCCCCGGTTTTAACGTTTCAAGAATGGGTCCTTTACTATCCAAGCTGGCAGGAAGTGGCCACAACCATCTTGCCAGTAGCCTACGGCGTCATCATGATCTTGATTTCCTTTCGATATATGCCGATTTTTCCTCAGGAAAAGGAATTGAATCCGATCGAGCCACCCCTATCTACCGCAGCGGTTGAAGAAACTGAAGAAGCGCCTGCAGAAGCAGCTGAGACGGCCGCTGAACCGGAACTGAAACCGGCCGAAGCATAGGCCGTTTGAGGAGGTAAACGATGTTACCGTTTTCATTTGAATGGGTTTGGGATATGGGTCATTATGTCTTCCACGGTGGATTGTGGTACGCGCTGTCGATCCTAGGTATGGGTATGACCTACTGTATTTTGAAAGCGGCCTATGACACGGCCAAAGGCAAAGGCCGCCATCACCACTAATTGACACACAATTCCCGTTTCGGATAAAGCGCTGACCGTCGTTACAGGCGGGGGTTGGCGCTTTTTTTGTCAGCCGCCAGGTATTAATATGGATACAATTGTCATCGAAGGTCAACACGATTTAAAAGGGAGTGTACACATTGGTGGCGCCAAAAATGCAGCGCTACCGATTCTGGTCTCTTCACTGCTGTCCGACGGCTGGAACACCTATACCAATGTACCAGATTTAAAAGATATTCAAAGTATTATTGCATTACTGAATCAACTGGGTGCGCAAACGGAAGTGGAACAAGACTGTGTGCGCATCAATGCCTCCGGATTGAATGTCTTTGAAGCGCCCTACGATCTGGTCCGTAAAATGCGTGCATCGATATTGGTGTTGGGCCCTTTGGTGGCGCGGCTTAAAAAAGCGCGCGTTTCTTTGCCGGGCGGCTGTGCCATTGGGGCCCGGCCGATCAACCTGCATTTAAAAGGACTCAAGCAATTGGGTGCCACCATTGAATTAGAACACGGATACGTCGAGGCCTCCGCCGACAGGCTGCGCGGCGCGGATATTTATTTCGATGTGGTTTCGGTTACCGGCACCGAAAACCTGATGATGGCGGCAGTCCTGGCAGATGGTGTCACGGTATTGCGCAATGCAGCCCGGGAGCCGGAAGTGGTCGCGTTGGCCGAAGTTTTGACACAAATGGGCGCACAAATCGAGGGCGCCGGCACCGCGGTAATGACCATCAAAGGTGTTTCCTCTTTAAGTCCGGTAACGGTTAAAATTATCCCTGACCGGATTGAAACCGGCACCTTCATGGTTGCCGCGGCACTGACCGGCGGTGATATCACAATCCTGGATTGTGAACCTGAGCATTTGGGCGCAGTGGTGCATAAACTCCAAAGCACAGGTGCAACCATCGATATTCAGGATCAAAGTATGCGTGTCCGCGGTTCCGGCGAAATCAAAAGTGTCGATATTAAAACCCTGGCCTATCCCGGATTCCCCACCGATATGCAAGCCCAATTCATGGTACTCATGTCGATTGCCAGCGGCACCAGCGTCATATCAGAAACGATTTTTGAAAATCGTTTCATACATGTCAGCGAGTTGCGGCGTATGGGGGCTGACATAACGGTATCCGGCAACACCGCCACAGTCCGTGGCGTTGGTAAGCTCTCCGGGGCACCGGTAATGGCAACCGATTTGCGGGCGAGTGCTTCACTTATTCTTGCAGGCCTGGCTGCCGAGGGCACTACCGCGGTTAGTCGTGTATACCATTTGGATCGCGGGTATGAAAAAATCGAAGATAAGTTTTCCCATCTAGGTGCGGCCATCAAACGGGTCAAATGAATTATACCAGGGTTTTTTATCGCTATCCGTTTGGGATTCTGTGTGAGCCCAATGCCGTTCATTGATCGACTATGAAATGACCGTCTCCTTTTATTCCCGTCCAATAATACCCCTGCTGATGGCACTAATTTGCGGCATCGCGCTGGGAGTGAAATTGCCTGGGTACCAACTCGGGATGCTGCTTTTGATGCCGGTTGGCTTGAGTGCAATGGTATATCGGATTGTCAACCGCCAAGCCTCGCGCTGGTGTCCCCTAATGTTGTATGTCTTGCTGGGCTATCTGTCGGTTCAACCATGGATGGCGCCCCGCGAAAATCCTGACCATATTCGTTCCCATTTAAAAGCCCAATTCTGGAACATTTCCGGCACCGTTGTTGAGCGTCCGAAGGTTTGGGGCAATCGTCAAAGATTGATCCTGGATGTATGGCAACTTAAAGATGCCCAGCACACAATTTACGCCAAGGGGCGCGTTCAAGTAACGGTTTATGGGCGGTATCCAGTGATTGCGCTTGGTGATAATCTGAGATTGCGAAGCCGTTTAAAGCCGTTTCGAAATTTTAATAATCCGGGTGCTTTCAATTACGAACGCTATATGCACTTTAAAGGAATTTGGGCCTCCGCCTATGCGCCTGCCGATAAGATTGTGGTTGAAAAAGAAACCGCGCCCAATCGCATCCCTAAATTCGTACTGCTGATTGAAGCCATTCGTGGCAAGGTGGGCAATTTTATCGTCCAGAGAGGTACTAACGCGGCCAACAGTGTACTGCAAGCGTTGCTAATTGGCGATCGTGGCCGCATACCCGAATCGGTAAACGAAGCTTTTTATCGAACCGGAATCGGTCATCTTCTCGCAATTTCCGGTCTGCACATTGGTATTGTGGCGGCGCTGGCTTTTTTTATCTTCTCAAGACTTTGTCTCCGTCTAAAATCATTGCTTTGGTCGGCACGCAGCAAAAAGGTGGCAGCGCTGGCTGCCATTGTGCCGGTAGTGGCATATGGTCTTTTAGCGGGAATGTCGCCTTCCACCCAGAGGGCGGTCATCATGGCGATCCTATTTTTGCTGGCATTTGTCTTTGAACGTCGCCATGATATCTGGAATACGCTGGCCATTGCAGCATTGGTAATTTTGATCGTTCAGCCCACAGCCCTTTTTTCCATTTCGTTTCAACTCTCGTTTATGGCAGTGGTATCTATTCTTTATGGCCTGTCGCAGACCTTTGCCGGGCAAGACCGCTTAGCGACACCCTGGGGCCGTCTGGGGCAAAAACTAACCATTTGGCTGCTGGTCTCGGTTTTTGCGATTTTAGGTACCCTGCCGCTTGGAATGTACTACTTTAACCGAATTTCAGTGATTGGTTTGATTGCCAATGTATTGCTGGTACCCATCATCGGTTTCATGGTCGTACCCCTCGGACTTATCGCCATATCCTTTTTACCGCTGTCCAGCCAGTTGGCAATCTGGATAATGGAGTGTGCGGCGCAGGTGCTAGCCGCCGCACTTGAATTGATTCACTATTTGAGCGATTTTGCAATGGCAGCTCTGCCTACCTTTACGCCGACGGTTTTGGAAATAGGGCTTTATTACGCGATATTGGCGGGCGTATTGAATTTTTTGGGGAAACGCATGATCATCCCGGCTGCGGTAGCTTTGCCGCAAACCTCTTCAACTCAGGCGGAAATGACAGATAAACCAGACAGGGACACCCCCATACAAATATCGGCAAAACGCCCCAACATTTTTAAGCTGCCAGCTTGGTTCAAACTCTACGGTCGTCCTTGGCATTACCGTAATGCGCTTTTTATTGTGTTGATCCTGGTGATGTTGTTTGATGCTGGTTACTGGCTTCACCAACGCTACTGGCATCAGGATTTACGGGTGACGGCGATTGATGTCGGCCAGGGAACGTCGTCACTACTGGAGTTGCCGGGGG
>JAAUYK010123294.1_pt1 | contig 19762 bp, 16 predicted proteins | sample 7278021 | NCBI WGS metagenome assembly JAAUYK01 (sample SAMN14350223, study PRJNA611818) | marine sediment metagenome | isolation source: surface marine sediment (1.8m) | place: French Polynesia: Moorea | collected 2018-08
GAGAGAGAGAGAGAGAGAGAGAGAGAGAGAGAGAGAGAGAGAGAGACCGTTTGCTCGCTCGCTTGCTTCATACGCGCACGCACGTTCAGACTTTTTCTGAGTGGCTTCTTCCCTCGCGTCCGCCCGTCCGCGCCGCCCGCCCTCCCGTCGCTCTTACGTGCTCTCATTTATACTACGTTCGCGTACGTACGTGTTGGCTAAGTATTTGTCAATCCCATGTGCGCGCACGTACGACTCGTGCCGTGAGATATTAAGCGGCGCGCGGCTCCTGGTCCTGCAATATACTGACCCGGCTGGCAAGAGAGGTCGGTCGGTCGGTCGGTCGCGGCCACGCTCTACAGCGTGGACCCGCGCGCGCGCGGAGCTCTCCAGCTAGCCGGCCGCATTGCCGAGATCGTATTTCTTGTCCACGCAGCAAGCGAGCGAGCTATATACTGTAGTACTGAATACTCTGCCGTGGCCTTGCTTGCGGATATACATACGTTCCGTACTTGCGCGCGCGTTCAGCAAACCAAGCCGGGTTTTTTTTGTTAGATCTACTCGGACGTTCAATTGAAGGGCTTGAAGGATGCCAGCCGTTGCGTGCTCTAGTACGTAATTAGTTGTTCGCTGCTTCCATATGCACTATTGTTGCTTGGCTGCAGCTACGTACGCGTACCTACTACCTAAAGGATTAATATATACGGGCTATAACCATATTCATCTTTCGGCGCTCACTCAGATCTAGTAGTTTGTCCCTGTGGACGTTATCTTCACCGCTTTTACCTGTCCCAAATCGAGCAGAAACAAACCCATATACGTCGCCTCAAAGTGAATCACTCGGGGTTAAAACATACCCGTGTATTATATTCTCTGACGAGGCACGCTTCCGGACTAATATCACACTTCCCTTACCGGCTTTCTACGTATACTCGGAAGCTCGCTAGGCAACGGCGAGCCTATATTGGTACGTACTAATGGCGCCTCTTTTGAGCTAAGCGAGCTTTCCAGCTACGATCGAGGGGAGCTAGGTGGGTGAGCGCAATCTTGTCTCCTGGAGACTTTCACCAAGGCGTTCATTTGGATCTGCATTGGACGGCTCATATAAGCCGTTATGAAGCGAACCAGAGCTTTTAATCTAGCTAGAGTATAGACCGCGCGCTTAGCTAGGGCTTTCTTTTCCCAAGACCGATGCTGCCAGGTTGCCGGACCCGCAGCATGTACGTAGTATAAGCCACCGCAAGCCGCTCGGGAACCACGTATAGTACGTATATGTAGTGTATGAAAGCCCACACCGCGCACCGCCGATACTCAATTTAATCATTGTTTGTCCAAGGAGCAGCGACGCGGACCCCGCGTGGTAAACATTGGGAACTGCTTTTAGAATACTTCAACATAAGTTAAGACTGCGTTTACGATATCGATAGAAGCTTCACGTTATAGCAGCTAGCTTGAAATCTGCTTGAAAATTAATTATTGAAGAATCGAAGGCAGGGAATCGCCGCCGCCGAGTAATGAGTTCAGTCAGGTGCAGAAGTAGGTTACTATGTTAGTTCGTATACTCCTTGTAAAGCACATATTACACGTGTACAAGAACAACCTAGCTAGTAATGCGTTTTTGGCCTCTACAATTAGTCGAGCGATGAAAGTCCAAGTTAGGTTTAATTAGGGAAAGTAGGCGGAAGTTGGGTATACATTAAATTTCTACATCACATTAGCAGGTTCTTATAAGACAGAAGAATCATTCAGTTGATCTGTTTTTCGATATACTCTTAACAATGGAGCTGGCGTGCTTTTTATGTCGCGCACGTTGCAATCCCGAACGGCAACGCTCATCGATGTAGCCGAGCCGACGTACGCCCTCCCCGATGGCCAGTCAGTCAACAGCTAGGTGACGCTGCACAGGTGTCCGGGGCTGAAGCACAGGTGTGCACTATACGGCATAGCGGGAGTCAGGAGTACGTACATGCATAGCAGCCGGAGTGCAGAAACACTCATACGACGAAAAGTTATACGTACCTATATATATATATGCTAGCTAGGTTGGCCTTCGGACCTGAACAATATATGCATTCTACGGCCGGACGACATTCTTTTGGTCCACGCACAATATGCACGAGATCGATTTTTACTCCCCATATCCGGCGCGACAGGTGCTAAAAATTGGACGCGCGTGTGTAGGCGTGATATATGCAATAATACGTGTATGTATATTTTTACATGCGGAGCATTCATTGCCGGGTTAGATCACATATACGTATAAACCTGTGCCTACGTAGCAAGATGTACTATCCGATATCGTGCGCAACGACCGTACTGCATACGTCTGAAAAATGAATAGCCCTCTCTTTTAATCTCTTGCTAATCTGACTATCAAAATATTATAGCGGAATAGAAAAGTGCTCGAGATATACGTAGTTGGAGTGATCAATTTTCAATGAATCCATCACACTACCTTGCATCATATTCCCTATCCCTATTTCAGATTACTTCAGCTAGAAATGTGTATGTAATACGTACATAGGGGTGTACTTGTACTACGTACAGTGCATAAAGGGTAGAAAGTCAGACGAAATAAACTCATCACTGCTTCCCCTATACTCGTCTCGACGGTCGATTATTAATTTATTATGCTAATGATTTTCAGAGATAGAGTCGACGGGAATAAATTCTCCCTAAACATTCTGGCCCCAGCTGTAAAAAATAATTTTGGTTGCCACTTCATCCGATGCGCCATTCTGAACCGGCTATTCGAATTAATTCGATAGAATTCTTCTTAGCCTGGTTTTTCTTGCGCAGCTAGATTACTACAGTACAGTCAGTAGTATTTGCCTGCCATAAAATCACACACAGCACAGTTTGAGGCTAGCTACACACTACGTACACGTACCTCTCTGTCTTTTGTGTTCGCATATCAACGACATACAACATAATCCATGATTCCTCTTCAAAGTAATCAAAATAACTTTATTCTATTCGAGGCAAACATAACGATGCGTTTCATGGGATTCAAGTATAAGTCATACATGCTCAATGTGTAAACCTAAGCTCATCTAAACCCTTGTGTGTCGTAGCGCCGGATACTTGGAATTTTCACTCTCTGGCCATGGTTCCCTCACTTGGGCACGTAGGGCGTGATTAGGTGCTCGGAGAAGGCCTTCACCTGCTCAGTCCCGCGCACCTCCCGCTCCAGCAGCGGCAGCTTCACGATGTGAAAGTCCTCGTACAGGTCGGCGATCTGGTCCAGGTACTTGGCCTGGATCTTGCACCTGGCCTCGCACATCCCGCACCCCGTCTCGCCCGGCTTCTTCAGCAGCAGCTGGTTGACAACGACGTTGTGCGTGTCGATGCCGCACTTGGTCAGCTCCTGAATCAGCCGCTCCGTCTCGTAGAGCGAGAGGAACTCGGCGATGCACACGCACACGAAGGTGGTGGCGTCGGGGTCGCGGAACTGCTCGTTCACCTGCCGGATCACCGGAAGCATCTCCTCCAGCTTGCCGGAGAGCAGCTCGGGGTTGAGCGCGTCGCTGCCGCCGAACATCCGGCCCATCTGGGACAGCAGCGGGGAGACCTGGTTCTTCAATCGGAGTAGCTTCGTCAGCCCCTTCTCCACGACGGCGGGGAAGGAAAGCAGCCTAAGGGTGTGGCCGGTGGGCGCAGTGTCGAACACGACCACCGAGAAGTCCATCCGCTTGACGAGCTTCATCACCTCGGCGTAGCTCATGGCCTCGTCGATGCCGGGGAAGGCGCTCATCAGGTCCTGTATGACGCCCCGGGACATCCGCCACGCCTCGCTCCCCTCTCCTTCGAAGTACTCCTCGGGCAGGTCGTTGATGCCGGCGTTCGGGTCGATCTCCATGGCGGACAGGTTAGAGAATCCCTCCACCTTGGTCGGCACCTTGGTGAACTTCTGGCAGAAGGCGTCGGAGATGTTGTGCGCCGGGTCTGTGGAGATGATGAGCACGGACTCCCTGACCTTGGCCAGCTGGACGGCGATGCTGCAGCTGCAAGTGGTCTTGCCCACACCGCCCTTGCCGCCGACGAAGATCCACCGGAGGCTCTTCTGGTCGATCAGGTTCTGCAGCGTGGGCTCCAGGGGCTCGAGCAGGTCGTCGCCGTCGTGGTCGCCGAGGTCGATGTTGGCCGCGGCCGCAGCGGCCGCCGTGGAAGAGGACATGCTGACAATTGGTCTCAAATGCCTTTATTTGATTGGGGCTAAAATGGATGCAATTCACAGCTACACCCAAAAATTATTCAATGACAAGAGAAATGTTGTTTCATTAGTGTGACGTCGGCACAGCACAGCAGCAGCTGCAGAAGCAGATGCAGAACAAAACAGTCCGGTCCGGGGAGAAAGAATTACTCCATGAGTATATGAAGTGTAGATTAGTTGGCCCCTTTAGACTTATAGCAACTTAATACCATTTAATAATGCAATTTTTCACGCCTTGGTAGATACCTAAGTAGGAGTGAAGTGAACATTAGCGGGCCAAGAGCTGTGATAAGAAAGTCGCGTGGACTATCAATTTTCCATGACACTTATCGCAATTTTGTCGTCTGCAACCACTCGCTAATTCAGAGATGCCGGGTTCGACTCGCAATTTGTAGTAATGTCTGCGACGGTGCGACCAGAGCAGGTTCTGTCTGGCCTGGGACTTCTCCTTGAACTAGCCCAAGATCAAGGTGACGTCGGCCAATGTACATCAAACAATGTAGCACTAGCTCGATTAATTGCCTGCGGCCTCTGAAAGCTTATTTAAGCAAAGCGGCAAGCCGAGACACCGCGATAGTGTCAAGAGGCGTTGACATCGATCTTGGCTGCGGAAGAGAAGAGTTAAGGAGACTGTCACTGTACCAAACAGGTGTTTTTTTCGACTCAGGTTGAACCTTGGAAGGAAGGGTTGAGCACGGAAGATGGGCGCTATGGTCAACGGCTTCGGCGTTCACGACGACAACGATGACGACGATGGTGGCGGCGACGACCAGCGACGGGACGCGAACGCGGACGACTTCGGCGACTTCGAAGAGGCTGAGGGGGGGTCAGAGGAGGACGAGGAGGGGGCGGGGTCGAACAAATTCGAGGAGATTCCCGGCTTCAGCCCTCCCCTCTACATACAGCGCTACGAGCGGATGGCCGAGATCCTGGGCGACTCCCGCTACGCGAACCACATGCTCAAGGTGATGGACGTCGGGTGTGCCGAGTGCAAGCTCGTCTCGCGGCTAAAGTCGTTGCCCAGGGTGAGGGAGATTATCGCCGTCGACGTGGACAGGGAGGTGCTCACGGTGGACTCGACGCTGCGCAACTGCGAGCCGCTCGCCTACGACTACCTGGCACGGAGGCCGCACTGCCCGCTGGACATCATCGTCATGTGCGGGAGCGTCGTCGAGCCGGACCCGAGGTGGACGGCAGGGGACGTGGACGTCGTCACGGCCATCGAAGTGTAAGAATTTAATTGAAACCCAAGAGATTCACCGCCAATTTTCCGTTGCAGCATCGAACACCTGGTGCCCGACGTCCTGTCCGGCGTGCCGGCGGCAATCTTCGGCGCCATCCGGCCCAAGCTTGCCGTGCTCACCACGCCCAACTCGGAATTCAACTTCCACTTCGGCCCCGACTTCGAGGGCTTCCGGCACTGGGACCACAAGTTCGAGTGGACGCGGCAGGAGTTCGCTGACTGGTGCGCCGGCGTGCTAGACGCCTACCCCGACTACGATGTTCGCTTCGACGGCGTCGGATACGTGGGCGACCGGCGGAACGGGCCCTGCTCCCAGATCGCCGTCTTCGAGAGGAGGGACTTCATGGAGCGGGTGCGCAACGGCGAGACCGTCGAGCCCCCGGCCGACGCCGTCCTCGAGCGGTACAGGCTGATCGGGGACTACAGCGAGGATCTTGACGGCGCCTTCACGGCGGAGACGCTGCACCGCTGGACGATCCCGAGGAAGCCTGCGGAGACGAGGTCACCGGACGAGCTAGCGCACGACGAGATCATGTACTACGCGAGACAGATGGCTTACGACAGCCAGGAGTGGGCGGAGGACAGGGAGGCAAGGATCCCCCTACAGACGATCATGGACTTCGACAGAGTGAGGGAACTGGGACGATCGATTAATGACCTAAGGTACGTTTTAACATTTCATTAGTACCTCCAAGTAATACATATGCGTTATGTTCAGTTCTGCGCTACAAGGGAGAGGCGTCCGCGTTGAAGAAGACTCAACGGCAACGGGGAAGAAGATCGTTTTGGTCCTGGCGCCGCCGGAAGAGGCAGAGCCCGAGTTAAATGAAGACAGCGATGGTGAGAATTTAGGGCGCGGTTTAACCACTGATGTTCGATTATACGTAGAATCACTTATCTTTTAGATGAACCTGCAGAAAACGTACCTGTCCAGGCCGAGGCCGAAGAATCCTGGGACTAATCAAACCCGTATATATCATTGTGATAGATATACTCGTTGTAATTTACGTACGTGAATGAGGAAGAAATATTTCTCTACGTATTATGGTAGAAGGTGCCAATAATCATTTGGTAAAGTAACTCACTCCGTCTGCCAGCATGTTTGTTAATAGCTATAGCAGTGCCAAGTGATGCCTTATCAAGGTGGGATATGTTCCCAATTATTGGACGAAAATATTTCGCGCTATAAATTCTGTACGAGTGGAGCACAGAGCTCAAACTAGATTAGAGAGTACTGGAGATAAAGCCGCGGACAAAGGCGCGAATTTCACTATACTAGCTGCACCGCCCGAGGTCGATCTGGGCAATTAAGATAAAAGACGCTACTTCGGCTTTTACTGCCGGGGGCAAATAAGTAGGGCGAAAGCAGGAACGAGCGACGCGACGGGCCCGCGGCTGGAGGGAGTGAAGGAAGCCCATGCCCTGCCCGCTCCCAACGTGTTAAATGTTTACCTCTTGACCTGACAGCTCCGCCCGCCGCCCACTTGCGTCCGGATATTTATTTGAAGAACTTTCTCCGCCGCCCCGCTTTCCAGCTCTGTATAGCATCCGCAAGCTCATTGCACTTGCCTTTTGCCGATATTCGTCGTGCGGCAGGCAGCCCGCCCCGCGGCGAATATTCCCAACTTCTTTGCCTGACTCTCTCCCATCCGATCACCCATGCCGTGATGTTTACCGTCAGTCGCCGTTTTGAATGTCGGCAGCTAGCTGCCTTGCGTCGCCGCCGCCGTCGCCGTCGCCATCGACTCGATAGCGGCGGCTGCGGCGGCGGCAAAGCAGGTGCGGGAGTGCGTTGGGCCTCCCTCCGTTGGACAGAGCGAGAGAGAGAGAGTCAGGATTGGAGCGTGCGCAGTGCCAGTGCTTGGAAAACACTGGACGACAAGATAGAGCTGCAGAGCGAGCGACCGAACTACGTAACATAATACGTACGTACTACCCTGCATAATAATAGTGTCGTCGCGCCCCACTTACAAAACTTCCACTTCCTACATACTCGTAGTTCCGCGACGCGCTGTGCGAAACGCGCGAAAACTGTGCCGGCTGACGGTTGCGCAAGAAAAAAGGCTACCGGTGCCGAGCAGTGGAGTGGAGTCGATAGATTCGGAAGTTCCGGTCAGACAGTCATCATGTGTGTCACGGGTGCTCGACGTAGAAAGCCGTTGCCGCCGATGACACACTTGTAAAGGCGCCTCCGTCAATAAGAATCTCGCCGCTTGCTTCCAGCGCGCGACCGGCCGGTACGTCATCTCATGAATGATCTCCTGATACACGTGCTCCTTAGCTAAAGCAACGAGCATGGCCACTGCGTCCGCGACTGAGAGCGTGGCCATCGCCGTCGCCGCGGAGGAGTCGCCGACGGTGCCCAAAACGCCCGAGAGCGCCACCGTCTCGTCGTCGGGCAGCCGGTCCAAGATCCCTCTGGCCTTCACGCAGTCGGCGACGGGGCCACAGCTGAGACTGCCGCCGCCCCCGGAGGTAACATTTGACCTCGTAGCCAACGATCGGTTGGACGGTGCCACAACCGCGCCAGTGTTCCAGACCGAGCGGTCGCGGGGCTTCTCTTTCGGCGGGGGCATGGTCGGCGGCGCGGGCGGGCGGTCGCAGCAGAGCAACAACGTGAGAGACAGCCTGCGACGGTACAAGTACGTCAGACAGAACACCGTGAGCGGGGACCCCGAGGTGCGGGAGTTCCCGCGCGCCTTCACCCGCGCCATCTCGCGAACCTACACGCTCACCTCCACCGCCAGCTCGTCTATTCCGGTGGAGGAGTGGAGGCCGATCTTCGACAAGCTGGACGTCAGCCTCGACGGGAAGGCGGACGGGAGGATCCCGGCAGAGGAGTTCAAGAAGATGCTCTGTGACGACCCACTATGGGTCGAGACGGTACCAAAGGACGTGCAGGAGCACATCCTGAACAACGTGGACAAGAACGGAGACGGAGCGATAGACTTCGAAGAGTTCCTCGAGCTGGTGAGCGGCCGCGGCATGGGCTTCGGCCGCCGCAAGAGGAGGGCCTTCCGGGAGCTTCTCAAGCAGACGGTCGAGTTTATCGTGCCGTACAAATATTCCTACCAGAACCAGTACTCGTGCTCACCGCCGCCGCTCTTCATGATGACCATATCGCTGCTTCAACTGGTCATCTTTGCCTACAACAGCGCCGTCATGTACAAAGAGCTCAATTACATCGGACTCAACGGCCCCGTGCCATTCTGCTCGCGCCTCATATACAACCCCGACAAGAGGGAGCAGGTAGACTTTCTGTCTGACTCTTTCTAGGTTCAATTTATTGTTATTTAAAATGCATTTCTCAAGGACGTACTCGGACAAATTGCCAATAATGTTTTCTGTCTATTTGGAATTCAGGTTTGGCGCTACGTGACCTACATGTTCATCCACGCCGGCATCTTCCATGCAGCTTTCAACATCCTGGTTCAACTAGTACTGGGCATCCCCTTGGAAATGGTTCACGGTATTGGCTGCCCCGGATCTTGCATGTTGGATCAGAAATTAAGTTGATCTCTTCCAGGCTGGTGGCGAGTCATGCTGGTGTACGTGTCCGGTGTGATCGCCGGCAGCCTCTGGACGAGCATCTTCCGCCCGACCGTCTTCCTCTCTGGCTCAAGCGGCGGCGTCTACGCCCTGATCACTGCCCATCTGGGCACGGTCATCATGAACTTTAGGTTTGTGCGACGTAATTAGCATCGCCGGCAAAAACCTCACGTCTGCTGATATCTTCTCTTCCAGAGAGATGTCTTGCCCCTGGTGCCGGATCCTGGTCGTCGCTGTGGTGGCCCTCACGGACTTCGCTGTCTACATCTACGACGTGCACGTGGTGGGTCACAGCGCGCCAGTCAGCTACCCTGCGCACATCTCCGGCGCCATCGTCGGCCTCCTCGTCGGCATCGTGTGCCTCAAGAACCTGAGGTGGGAGAAGTACGAGCGCATCATCTGGATCATCAGCATCCTGGTGTTCTCCGTGCTCATGCTCATCGCGATCGTCTTCAGTATCGCTGTGCCCGAACACTTCACCGGCGTCGCGGTCAGCGGCATCGGGTGCATTTCCCAAGAGGTCCTCTAGTGAAGTGAAGGAAGGTGGAAACGCTTTTAACGTTCCTACGGTGCTACCAACCACTTGTTACCTGGAGTTGTAGATGACCAAGAAAATTAGTTACTCTTGTGTCATTTACACAAAGAGAAAGTTAATCGTATTGCGTTCGCGTCAGAATTACACTATCGTGAATATCGATTGATCCGAACTCACCCGCCCCACGATTGCTCTCTATATGCGCTCATCGGGAGAAGAGCAGGTTGGAGAAGGCAACCAAGGCCAATAGGAGGAGGAATCCGACAGCTAGGAAAAAGTACTTAATGCAGAGGAGGACAGTCTTCACGATCCGTTCCATGTCTGCACCACGTTGTGTGGGGAAGCGCGCTGAGATAAGCGAAGACTCCTCTCTGGCCGCGACGCTCTTATCACCGATCGCATTTCAAACACGGCCCGACTAAAGTATTACTTGCGACAACTCACACATGCACACGTACGCGTCACGTCAACACATTCGCATTCGGAGATTGTGCCGCCGGTCGTTCGCTCGCACTGCGTCAGCTCGACTTCCTGTACCGACCAACGCTCGACCTTCAATCTACGTAGAAACTGAAGCGTAAAATTTATTCCACTTGAGTCGATTAATTTATTGTTTGTGGTAGGCAGATAGATACTGATGGCGTCTCACCTTGTGAACCGTTCGTTCGTGGTACATGGTTAGAACGTGGTACGTCTTAATAATACGGGGAATCCTCACAGGATCTCACTTGTGCGCCCAAAATTGTGTCATCTTCAGAACTTGAGTGGATAAGGTATACGGTAATGCACTATGTACTTGCGAGAACAGCAGGTATGAATATCATTTTGGGCGCAATACAGCACCCACCCATCACGCGGTCCATCCAGTGGCACACTTGCTTTCCGACCAAATACCCAGAAATCGATCACAAAATGTCTCACAATTTTGACTACCCGAGCTTGAGTGGAAGCGGCGCGCTGATTGTGTTCCCCTCAGTCATGTGCCTCATTTCCGTCCGGACCACGGCGGGAAGCTCTGACAGCATCTGCGCCAACCGGGGCGCGTCCCACCGGGGCCTCACCTCGGCCTTCGGCTCTGCCGAGGCCGCCGCGCCCTCCATCAGCTCGTCGTCGTCGTCCTCGACGTCCAACACGCGGATGGATGACTTGCTTTGCGAGGTCGACGCCGCCGCTTCCGGTTCCGTCCGCGCCAGCTCCTTGATGACTGCGATCATGCAGAGCGTTCTCAGACTGGGCTGCAGGTCGAGAACGTAGAGGTCGTTGTGGTCGATCAACCGCTGCTGGTCGTCGACTGTTTCGTGCAGCAGCTCCTCCTGCTCCTCAGTGAATTGGATCGGCGGCCCGTCGTAGGGACTCGTGCCGCCGAACAGGTAGATCTTGGATCCGACGAGGCACATGGCCTGCCTGCGCCGGGGCATAGGGCCGTGTCCGTGGGGCTGCACCTGTCGCCACGTCCATGTTTCCGGGTCGAGCAGCCAGAGGTCGTTCATGTGCTCGTTCAGGCGCCCGTTGTAGCCGCCGAAGATCATGAGCTGGCCCCTGTGGTTGATGGCGGAGTGGGAGCGGCGACCCTTCGGCCGGGGGGACGAGATACGGGGGCAGAACCACGTGGACGAGGTGGTGTCCTGTTAATGAAACACATTGCGTAAGACACCGAGTTTGAGTGTATGAGTTAAGGTTAATTTACCAGATAGCTCAGTTTGTTGGAGTAGATTTCCTGGCCGTGCTGGTACATGCCCGGCATCTCGCTCCTGCCCCCGTAGATATACATCCGGTCTCCGATGGCGGTCGCAGAGTGGAAGTCTCTGTACTGGTACTGCGGCTGTTCTCCCTTGCAGTGCACCAGGGACCAGACCATGGTGGACAAATCGAGCTTGAATACCTCCTGGCCGTAGCGCGAATGAGACTCCTCGTAGCCGCCGAAGATGTACATGCAGCCGCGGATGATGCAGGCCGAGTGTCCGTCGCGCTCGGGCGGGACCTGGCCGAACACCTCAGGCCGGCTCCACGTGCCGGTCTGGGTGTCGTACTTGTAGACGACGTTGCACGGCGCCTCGTCGTTCCTTCCGCCGAAGAGGAAGATGTCTGTGCCGTGGGCACACACGGTGTGGCCGTAGCGCTGGTAGGGCCAATCCTCAGCCTCGGCGGACTCGGTGCGCGGCTTCGGGACCTCCCTCCACCTGTAGGTGTGGGGGTTAAGCACGAACAGGTCGATGGGGGTCTTCTTGCGGTAGTTGTCGCCGGTGCAGTAGCCGCCGAAGCTGAAGATCCTGTCTCCGACGGCGACCGCGGCGTGGTTCACCCTCCTGGGGCCGCCCTCCAAGTGTACCGTCCACCACATGGTTGGCGAATGAATGTTGAGGTAGGTGGGAGCGGCGGAGTGTTGGTTATGCAGACTAGCGGCCTAGCAGCGGCCAGCGGACTTAATTCGATCTCGCCTGAGTGACGCCGAATTGTTTTGGGCAGCGAAGGAAAACGCGATTTTATGGGCGGGGCCCAACCACGGAAAAACCACCAATTAATCCAGAACAGTCCAGTCCAGGTAAGCGCAAATTCGGGTCTTCTTAATAGTGCGCAATACGCCGAGAGGGAACGGGACGGGAAGGGGTTCGTTTCGTTCGTTCGTCGGAGTGGAGAGGGCGATAGAATAGAAAGTCACTGACTTGTTCGCTCGCTGGCTAGCTATAAAGCCAGCTATCTGCCTTCTCCTCTATTCTCTTCTGCCGCTTGCTTCGAGTGAGTGGATTGGAGGCAGCAGCTGCTGCTTCTTCTGGTGGCCAATGGACAGCAGCTCGACGGCGACGACGACGATTTGCTTCTATCGGTCGTTCGTTCGTTCGGCGTTCGGTTCGGTTCGGCGTGGACAGACTCACGGCGATTGATTGCGCAGTGCGCGCTTTGCACAAACTATACCACAGGGAGACGATCGAGCGTCGAGCGAGCGAATGCGATTCAAGCAGCCTAAACAGAAGGGCAAAATATATAGCACGCTGAAATATTGCTCGATCGTCACGTACGTCGCAGTATCTCTGCCTTGGATGGATGAATAACTCACATGAATCGCGCTGCCGGCCGAAATGTAGTTCACGACGATAAAAGGCTAAAAGCGTTCTAGTGCGACTTGTTTCCCCGCGACGATGTATTCGGCTGGGATGAAGATGTGAGCTTGTATAGTACGTCGCTCGACCTCTTTCCGAGCTAGACGTCTGCCGATTGTAGACTGAAGCGAGATGCGAGGTCAATGCGGGGTACGCGGTCAAACCTCGCACCGGATTGGTCAGCGCTTGACATCGTTGCCAATGGACAACCACCGCGGCGGATTAAAAGGAAGCCGGCCGTGGCTGGCGTTTAAAGGAAAAACTTCCCAAGTTGAGTTTATGGGACTGTGGTATTCACGGCACGTCGGTCAGGTACGTATATCGAGCTAGACCCATTGCTTATGTATGCGGTTTAGCGGCCGGCTAGAGGCTGAAGAGAACTTTTCTTGGCCAGTGTTTATTGCCCTGAATGGATCCCTTTACTCGGTAAATTGTACGTATAGTACATAATTCGACTCAATGCGTTCCTCATGCCTCACTCCCCGTGGCTGCCATGTGTTCCCTTATGGCTTCAGGCAGCCGCCTCATTTCGTGCGTCGTGACCTTCATGGCGACGCCCTCGGGCAGGTTCCTCTGGATATACTCCAAGTAGGTGTCCTTGGTGCTCTCGGTGACGCGGCCAAGGTTCAGGGTCCAGAAGTAGGTGCGCATCTCGTACTGCACGCGGTGCTTAGAGTTGACGAAGGCGGCCTTGAGCAGCGTCTTCCGCAGCTTGTGCGGCTCCTCCTCGCCCTCGGAGAGCACCACGGGCACGTCCAGCTCCTTTGCGACGGTGGTGGCGAACCACACGTAGCTCTTGAGGACGGCCGGCTGGTGGGCGCGCAACTCGATGTCGATTCCCTTGAACAGGCGGTCGGTTCTACCGACGACGGTGGCCGGTTTGGACGCTTCAGGCACGCTCGAGGTCCCGATGTCTGAGGAGGTGCTCTCAGCAGTGCTCGAGATCGCCCTCTCCGCTCCGACTCGGCCTCGGCCTCTGACTCTGACTCTGTGCAGTGTTCTCGCCAGCGCCGGTGTCGTCGCTGATCTTCTGGCTGCGAAGACGCGCGGGGCAAGGCGGGATGTCACGCAGATCATGGTCACCGTCGACATCGTGGTCAGGTCGAAAAGACGGGCCAAAGTGACGCGAGTGCACAATGTAGTATTTGCCACTGGAAATTCTGGACTACTTATTACTTTTTCCTCGCGTTGTTTTAGCTCTGTATGCGGTGCCCATCAGTGTAGTCATGTTGAGTATACAAATCTTATTTTGGATTTAATTCACTTGCTTGGAGTGACTTAATGATCCCTGTACGTATAGATGTCATCAAGATGAACGATCGAAGGCCATATCAAGGTCAGCGAATGACTGATCTGTTATCCTTTCACGCCAAATGCAGCTCCGTTTAACCGTACTTTGATAACTTGCTTACCCTGATCACGGCAGCTGTTAAGATGTTGTGCTCATGTGTTGTGTCTCTCCGTCTCCGGTCAATTAACTCGATCCAGCTCCAAGACCAAGACGGGGACGGCGAGGCCGAGGACGTCAAGCAAAGAGTGCACCATCCTTTCCGTGTGCGCCTAGCCTCTGCCCTTAGCCGTTAGTCTAGTCACTCTAGTGCCTGCCTGCCTGACTTTCAAAGGTCTCCCTCCCTCGCTGTCTAGTGTCTAGTCTCCCCGGGCCCCTCCCCTTGACTCTGACTTTGGACGATGCGTCGTTTGCCGAAGGGTTTCAGCCTGAGAAAGGCGACGGTGCCCGGCCGGCAGGAGAAGTCGATGGGGGAGCAGAAGTACCTGATGGCGCTCAGGCAGCAGGGATGCACAAACAGACCGTTCTATCACATCGTCATCACTAAGGTAGGCCAAACAAAGGATCCTAAAATGGCCTTGAGAGCGGCGGCAATTACTCGAGGTATTGCTATAAATTGGCAGTGAGGTCGACGTCGAACCTACCAAAGATTTCGTTTTAATTAGTAGCATGACCGTCGAATTTCTAATGGCAGCAATATGATTTATTACAACAGTTTTATCGACTAGTAAGCACAACCCTTATAAAACCAGTACAAGTACGTAAATTCTACGTATGATCCCGCCCTCGCCGTCGCGTTTCGTCGTCGTCACTATCATCGATGCGAAAATTGATCGGCTTCGTCATCACGACCTCCTCGCCCTTGCTGTTCCTCCGAGTTCGCCGCAGGATGTGCTCGTTCGGCTTCACGTCCGCGTTGTTCCTGTACCGCTCCGGGGAGCTGTCGATGCTGTCGGCGCTGTCGTACGGACCGGCTTCCATCTTTCGCCTGCTCGGCGTCCTCGTGCACCACCGCGTGACGCCGCGGCCGTCTCGCTTGCGGCGGTACTTCTTCTTTCTCTGCCTCGGCGGCGTCACCCACGGCGGGCTGGGAAACCTCGGTTGCGACGGTCCGGGCTGCGGCTCGTCGTCCTCCTTTCCGGAGCTGTCATTCCCGCCTCCCTCGTCGGCTGCCGGCTTGGTCGACCTGATCACAGCGTGCTTCGTGCAGTGCGTCGTGTACTCCTCCGGATTCGGCGTCTCCGACTCGAAGTGCTCGGTGCACCTGAAACAGATTTTAGCACCCTAAAACTTTTTTGGTCGTGCAACGTTTATTACACGTACCACATGATGCTCCTGCCTCCCAAGTTTTTCTTTCCGCGTTGGCGTGGCGACCTCTTCTTACTTTCTCTTTTGGCTTTTCGCGCCGCCTTCGCTGCTGCCTCCTCCTCCTCCGCCTTCAAGATCTCAGTCGGGCTGGACACGATGGAATCGCTGTAGCAGTCGCTGTCGTCGTCGCTATCGCTACTGTCCGAACCATCGTCGTCGCTGCCCTCCTCGGCCTTCAGTCTGGGGATCTTCTCGTCCTCGCGCTGCACCTCGGTCCACACTAGTTGCCTCGACGCCTCCGACTCTGTCTCCGATGAGTCCATGGTTGCCTGAAAAGACATTTGCATTTGATTTCAGAGCACCTATCCCATCCGCAGTTACATCTACCCGTTCGAGCAGGTCGGCACCTTCGATCCGTTCCCTAACAGGCACGGCGAAAAACTGTGCGGTCTCAACATCGAGAGGATCATGTACTACTTGGCCAGAGGGATCGAGGTTGAGGAGAGCGTGCAGCAATTACTAGGTAACTACAGTACAATGGACATTCTCTACTATAGGCATATGCGTACAGGTACCATGAATTTCTTTTAGGTTTGGCCGGCCTTCTCCCTCAACATCCAAATACTTACCAGACGGCCTGGAGAAACAGGAGGGAGCTGAACCGAGTCACGGCGCCTTCGGCCTCGGGGACAGAGGAGCCGACGTCAGAGTCCGAGTCAGCGGAGCAGCAATCGCCGTCCACCTGATCTCATCTTAAAGACGAGCTCTGTCTTAGCTTCGCCCTCTTCGTAAAGTGCATTCACGCAGTTATTGTATGTAGTACGAGTAGACCTTGGTGGAATGTCCCATTGGCTGCCTGCAAACTTGAGTCTTTGGTCTGGTCGCAGTTGCAGCATTGAAGGAGAATACACGACACCGGACGGAATAGTGCCCTTCCTTTGCGGGCTACATACTCATATTAATCTTTTCGATATAAGCATCAAGCATGGCGTAACCTTGACGGCCTTTTGGAATTTTGGCAGTTTCCACCAGTGCCAGAAGCAGATGTGCGTCTAGCTAGCTACCTCTGCCAGAGTAGGTCACAGTTTTGCCTGCTATAGTCAGCTGGCCGATTCAGAGGTGGTGGTGCTTTGTAAATGAAGCTATATTCCCTTGATGCATGTGTTCTAATATTGCCCAGGCAACGGTCCTCTGCTTTCGTTCCATCGAGAGATAACGACGGCTAAAGCTTCACCGAAGGATGGTATTAACTGTTTAAGGCTGGTATATTTTGGCCATTTGGCTATCTTTGACATGCACGTCCTGAATAGTGGCGGCGGAACTACGTAAACTGGTGGAGCAAAAACCTTGTATGGCACGAATGCGGGTACGTAAATTATAGTGTCCAACAATTAAGGCACGGAGGGATGTTCAGGTTAACCATGCTAATTAGAAATGTAATTAAAGTGTTGGCAAATGCTCTGTAGAAGAAATGAGCGGAAGTGAGACATCCCGTACTTGTACTTTTATACACTTGTACACACGTACAGGATAACAAAACACCATGCCCTGCAGTTGTGTCCACGTAACGTCCACTATAGTAGAGACTCTGAAATATGCGTCGAGGAAAATGTTCAACGAGCGAATTACACATTCAACAGTACTACTAAGTCACGTCCTTGCATGCATACTACATAGGGCGAGTATTCCCCCTTACAGTTAATAGAGTGCTTGCAATGTGGTGTCGTACACTCGTACTTTTCATGCACCAACGTCCATGCAATTGCAATTCTACAGTTACAAAGTTGCGTTACAATTCCAAGCAAGTGAGCCTCTGCCGCGTTCATGAGTCTCATGAGACCTTTTCAGCTAGCCGGGCCGACTGGCTTTGTTCTACGGGGAAAGCAAGCACTGCGCGGTCCGTCTCTCGCCCATGGCTGTATATAGAGAGAAAATCAAACTGCAACACCAACCAGCTTGTGAAAGGCGGCGCGGCGCGTAGGAGGTGAGATGAGTCTACCTCCCTCCCACCATTCCAACCAACCATTCGTCCCTCTGCTCTGACGCACGCGCCCTTCGGAGGAGCTCTCTCATTCGACCTTGTTCTAACCGCGAGGAGGCAGAGCCAGCGACCGGTCATGTGGTCTTTCCGTCGTACGCGCCGACAGCCAGCGGACGGAGGATCCCTTTTCTTTCCCATTACTCGCTTGACCGACGAACGGCATCGTGGGCATAAATTGACTCGGTCAGCTGACTATATATACGTATTCAAGTGATATGTTCGGCGACGTACGTTATGGGGACTGAGTTGGCGGTCCAAAGGTCCTTCGAGGAGGTCAAACAGGAATCGGGGGCGGGCGGATACTTTGACCTGTGAAAAATCGAGGTAGGCATTTCCGTGAATGTCTCAATGATTTTCCTACTCATCATACGCGTTGTTATCAATTAGGCGGTATTAAGTGCATCCAGCACTTTTCATCCCCAGGCATCCTATAACCGGCGGACGTTCATCCAGTGCCTGCTCCAGCTCCCGTACAAACTACACTTGGCGTTATCTGCTGCTGCTGCCGGCGTCGGGGTCTGCGACGCTGCTTACGTATACGTACCTCTCTTGAACCCGCAGCTGCCTGTTATACGTACGAGATCCGCTCGACTGCACTTACCATCGCTCATGTCTTGAGGTTGGATCAGGCCGGCAGTGGTGCATTTATCCCCGCTGTACGTACTAACGCGAAACGCGCTTGGCGGACGAGGAAACTGCTGGCGGGCGGACGCGAGCTAGGGCTAGCCGCCAGCTGCTGGACATATTTTGCGAACGCACGGCACCCCCACCCCCATCCATTTATCCAGGCCAGGGCAGGAAGACAAAGCCGCTCCCTCCGCCTCTCCACATCCACGGGCGGGTTGATGCCACCATCACAGAGCAAGTGTCCTGCAAGCAGCTGATAGCAACAAGTGTGTGTGATTGTGGCATTGTGCCCCCGGAGGACGCGCATAATAATAGATTGAAATTGGATATTGCAAGAGAACATCCGGCATAATGTCGAAAATGTCAGTGGATCCTAGGCAAGCCCTGTTCGTCTCCCCCTTCTCGGCGAGGCGCAGCCACCTCACGGGTCATGGGGACGGCGCCGCGGCAGCCGGAGGAGGCGGCGCCGGCGGCTCCAACAGCACTTTGAAGGGCATCATCGCCGGCGGCATCACGGGCGGCATCGAGATCTGCATCACCTACCCGACAGAGTACGTGAAGACGCAGCTGCAGCTCGACGAGAAGGTGGGCAAGTACAAGGGCATTGTCGACTGCGCCAAGCAGACGGTCCGGGAGCGCGGCGTCGGCGGCCTCTACCGCGGCCTCTCGGTCCTCGTCTACGGGTCCATCCCCAAGTCGGCCGTCCGCTTCGGCTCCTTCGAGCAGTTCAAGAGGCACATGGTGGACGAGAAGGGCAACCTGTCTCCGGGCAGCCGGCTCCTCTGCGGCCTCGGCGCCGGCGTCTCCGAGGCCATCCTCGCCGTCACCCCGATGGAGACGGTCAAGGTGAAGTTCATCAACGACCAGCGGTCGGCCAACCCGCGCTTCCGGGGCTTCTTCCACGGCGTGCGCACGATCGTCGCCGAGCAGGGCCTGAAGGGCACCTACCAGGGCCTCACCGCGACAATTATGAAGCAGGGCAGCAACCAGGCCATCAGGTTCTACGTCATGGAGTCCTGCAAGGACTGGTACCGCGAGGGCGACCCCAAGAAGACGGTGCCGAAGCTGATAACTGGCGCGTTCGGCGCGGTGGCCGGCGCCGCCTCCGTGCTCGGCAACACGCCGCTCGACGTGGTCAAGACACGCATGCAGGGCCTGGAGGCGGCCAGGTACAAGAACACATTCGACTGCGCCAGGCAGATCTGGAAGAACGAGGGCGCGCTCGCATTCTACAAGGGGACCATCCCGAGGATGAGTCGCGTCTGCCTCGACGTCGCCATCACCTTCATGATATACGACTCCTTCATGGAGTTCTTCAACAAAGTCTGGAAGTAGTCAGCGTTATTACGATTACAAGGCAGCTCTCAGACAGCAAAAAAATGCATTTATATACTTAATGTGTGTAAATACGTCCAATTTATGCTCTGTAAAAAAGTACCAAACAGACAAAATTAGGCGTTCAAGGCCATGGGCGTCATGAATTGTTATGCAGAGCAAGTAGTGCATATGCGTAGTTCGAAGAGTTAAATGTTATTAATGTACGTTAGGCGCTGCCTAATTGTTAAAGAAGCAGTCAATAATAAATACGGGACAAGTATGCCACGTAGTCGCATGAGATAACATGCGTTTATTATCTGTCAACCAGGGTGTTAGACCGAATTGAATCCAATGTCCGGTGTGCGAAGCGAATACCATGCATGCAGAGACTGAGGTTTTCTAGCATCTTTCTATATTGTTCCGTAGCGCTATTTGTAGCACTTTACCTTCCTTGGCCAGCATCTTGCTGCGATCGACAGCTAGCAAGCGAATAACAATATCAGAAAAAAAAGTAATTTAGCCTAGCGAAGATATTTGGTTACGATGGATGAGCTGGAGGCCAGC